>Ga0265780_10008774_pt1 | contig 12235 bp, 9 predicted proteins | sample P1T30metagenome_FD_192432 | JGI IMG/M metagenome (GOLD analysis project Ga0265780, IMG submission 192432) | Plant litter microbial communities from East Loma Ridge, Irvine, California - P1 T30 | ecosystem: Environmental > Terrestrial > Plant litter > Unclassified | place: USA: California... | reverse complement strand
GCCAGGAGCCAGATGAGGTCTCCTGCTTCGCCTGCTGCTTCTATGTCAGCTCCGGGCTCATTGATGAGCCCTCAAACCTCTACTTTAAGTCCAGCTGCCACCATCACTAAGGGTCCTACCCCCAAGCAAAAGCCGGCTATTAAGAAGACGCTCGCTTCTCGCGTGAAGAAGACGTCGGTGCCAAAGAAGGCTCGCGTCTCTAAGGTTCGCCCTGTTAGTGAGCTCAACTTGCTTAACTTCGCTTCTCTAGGCGCCGAAGAGAAAGCTAGCATCATTCAACCTCTTCTTCAGGGCATCGACCCCTTTACTGGCACTACCCTCCCCGCATCCGCTCCTGTTCCAACGGGCATGCAGATAGAGAATGTCATCGCCCCGTCGACGACTAACTCCACTGCTAGACACATGACAGAGGACGACTTCAACGCCCTTCTCAACTTCACGACTAGTAGCGACATTGTCTACAACCACGGCCAAGTCAACCACTCTAACAACCTCAATGCTGCTGCACGCTAGTGTAAGGCCTTAGAGAAGCACGAGAGACGCGTTGCAGAGAGTCGCTGGCGTCAATTCTGGGATGGAAGAAGGGACGCAATCTAGACGGTAAAGGCTGGAAGGTTAGCGTTACGGACAGGGCGTTGCGAGAGTTAAGATGTGTGAGATATATAGTCCGCATTTCTCGATAGTACTTTCATAATTCGAAAAGGTTAACCTTATGTCTACTTATGTTAATCCTACGTTTGCAGTGAAAGTAAGCATCTATTAAGCACCCAACCACCTACAAACAGGCGACTTGCTCTTTCACTCTCCCACGCGCATGCCGCCGCCGGCCTGCAGAGTTTTCCTGAACTTCCCTGTAGTAGTGAGCAAACGCACCCTCCATCTGTTGCCTTTTTCTCCGTCGCACTCGCGCCTTCCCCCACCGCCTTTCCTCCGCGCTTTTCGACCCCGCAGATTTGTTTTAATCACAACTGACGACGAGACTCTCGCATATAGTTCTCGCGCAATTGTCGCACTACACCTTTTACCCAAAATCTTAATCTGTTAACTCTTCAGCATGGCTCCCCCAAAGCGGCCGCAGAGTGCTACGGGCGACACTCTATCCACGTCGCAATATCACTCAGCATACAACGGTTATGTAGTTAACGAAGGACGCTTCTTGCACTTCATCTGCTTGCCTGATCACTCCCATCTCGAGTTTGGTTATTGGTGCTTCTCCTCACCCCAGGACGAGACTCGCGCTTTTAAGCTTGGCTACCATACACCGGAGGACATCTTGATAGCCGCCGATAGTGGTGAGGGCGAGTTCGCCGACATCAACATGCTCTGGGTGCCAGGCCGTTTCGATAGGGTTTTGAAGTCTCAGATCTGTGGAAGCGCAAAGCAACACACTCGTGCAATTTATGGCATGAGGGTCTTCTTGGGGAAGTCACTGTCTTTCAGAGGCATTGCGCCTACTTATCCCATGGACCAGAGACTGGAGGACTATTGGGCCAGCAGGCGCATTCCAGCGTCGTCACTGGTAGATCCTCCTGTGCTGCAGTCGACCAACAGACCTCCGCCACCTATTCAGATAGCACGCCGGTCGTCACCAGCGATCGGGCCAAGCACCGGACTGCAGCAGACGAATGTCCACAGTCCACGACCACAGAGTACCTACGGCAATACTTTCGTCAGTCCCGTGTCGAATGGAACAATCAGCCCGAGTATGCGAAGCCCAGCAAATGTCCCAGTCACGCGTGCTGGTACACCATCTGGTTCATCAACAGCTCCTGCGCCTCCTCGACAAGTCTCACCCGATACATTTGCGCAGACATACCGACCCAATGGCCGAGCGACGCCTGGTGATTATTCAGCGCAGGCTATGAGCAGTCGAAACGCTTCAGCAGCCCATCCTCGCAACACTGCCCACCAAGTCCAATATTCGACAGGCGATACAAACTATCATAATGGGCCCACTCATAATGTAACACACCTCCAAGCACCTCCTCCACACCGTCGACCTCCGCGCAATGCGCAGTCTCCATATCTTGTTCCAGGGTTGCCGCCACAGCCTTTGCACAACGCCCCAAGCCCAGCTCAGATGCAGAGCCCATATCCAGCTCAGCAGAATGTTCAATTCGCTAACAAAACTCAGTCTGGCGCTCCGTTAGTCTTCCAAGATCAGGCTACATATAGGTCGCAAGTTTACACCTCTTCCCCGTTCGGGGCGGCAGCAGTCCACTCCGCTCCTCGTCCCCCTCTCCCGCAGAATGGCAACAATCCGATTCCTACACCGCATTCCCATGGGGTTCAGTATCTTCCGGGGTCGCATCCTAGGCCTATCATGCAACAAAATACTCCTGGAGTGACTGGTACACCACAATCGAACGCTGGGCCCCCAGTAATGCCCAATACTGGCCGCGCGACGCAGCAATTCCAGAATCTTGTAACAAATACCGATCCCCGCATGAAAGGACGTGACCACAAATCAAACACTACTCTTGGCACAGCGGCAACTCCGATAGACTTTTCTTTCGAAGACGATGAACCAGTCACGATCGCACCAGACGAAATCGTGTTTGGTAACAGTCCCATGACTGGACCAGGTGTCACCAATGCCAGTGCAGTTCACCAGACGGTACCTATCAGTGAACAGATTGCGCCGGAGACTCAACCATTCAACTCGCTGCAACGTCCGTTGCTAACAGACAGCAATGAAGAGGGAGGATTCAAGAGGCAAGAAACTTCAGATCATCGCCAGGATTCACTCGCAACGGCACCAGACCAGCTACATATACCTGACGCTGTGCTTGAGATGCCATGTATGGATTGTGGTGAGGAAGTGGAGAAGGGCCACAAAGCAGGTTGTCACCTGGGTAAGAACCTATATACGTTGGTCTCCATTCCGATGTAGGCTAATGAAGTGGCAGACATTGCTCCGATGAAGAACCTTACTGTGCTCGATTACCGCGTGCTTGCAGACTGCGTCGAACGCTTCGATCCTGGTCCGTGGACCACTCACCAAGGACCTCCACCAGAGCCAGAGCCCGAAGACCCTGAAGACCAGATTCGGGGAATGGCAGCCGTCATCAGGAATGAGGATACGTACAAGAACGATCCTGATCTTAGTCTCCTGCCTGACAATCTTATGATCCTGGCATGGGCGATCTCTACTTCTCCCAATATCGAGATCATTGATGAGTAAATCACTCCACCTGTACAGACACGCGGAGCCTGACATGGGAGGAGATTGTGAGGTCGAGCAGCTCGGTGGTCGACGATCTCATATTGCACTTGTTGCAACTTGTAAAAAATCGGATGTATTCTGGACCATACTGGATTGTTAAGGGGTGGGAACTGGCAGGGACTTTGGCGTCCGACTTCTTGTGGGCGACTCGCTTGCATGCTTCCCACGCCCTACTGTCGTTCACTAATCAGATTCACGACCTGCGACTTAACCATGCGTCTGGAAACGAGTCATTGTAATCGCGCTATAGTCGGTACTAAGATTTCTGCCTTGCCATGTACCAAAGTTGGTGCCTGGGGTCTAGAGCAGGAGGTGGTACCAAGCACCCCGCATGGTGTGCCGAGGCTGCAATGTAGCTCACAACAACGGACGAAATGGGTGTTAAAAGAGCTGTGGGGTAAAAGCTAGCCTGAAAGCTATGTATTTGCGACTTTTTTTGCTGCCTTAGCAATCAATAGCAACATCCTGTTCTGCAGGCACACAAATTAAGTCTGACCTAGCTTCTGACATGTTTCTGACTTGACTGCGTCGGGCGTACCGTTTCTGTATAAAGAGCCGAGCGTATACCAACCCACCTACAACACTCAACACGACCTCTTTCTATCTGCCGAACACACTCTACAGATTCGCCGAATTAAGACATGGCCGACTTTGAGACCGTGATCAACGATGCCATCGCGGCCCACGAAATCCCGGGTTGTGCCCTCGTAGCTACCAATCGTGATGGTAAATCCCTTATCACTGGGGCCACAACCTTATACTCACACTTGTCACAGGCACCTTCAATTACTCTAAATCCTTCGGCAAGACTTCGATGAAAGAAGACAATGCGAAGCCCTTCGACTTCAGCACCGTCATGTGGGTAGCATCCTGCACCAAACTCATGACATCCATCAGCGCCATGCAGCTCGTGGAACGCGGCCTCGTCACTCTCGATGAGCCAATCTACAAGCACATCCCCGAGCTCCAAGCACTGAAAGTCCTCAAAGGCTTCAACGAAAAGACTGGCGAGCCCATTGAGGAAAAGCAAACAGCCACCATGACACTGCGCCATCTACTCACCCACTCCTCTGGTCTGAGCTACGATGGCATGCACCCAACACTCCTCGCCTGGCTCGCATACCACAAGAAAAAGCCCAACCAGAGCGGCAAACTCCTTGAGCGCTTCAGCGCCCCGCTTGTCGCCCAGCCAGGCGAGAGCTGGGCATACGGCCCGTCCATCGACTACGCTGGCCTACTCGTCGAGCGCATCTCCGGCAAGTCGCTGGAAGAATACATGAAAGCTAATCTCTGGGAACCGCTCGGCATCAAGGACATGACGTTCTACCTCGACTCGCGACCGGACATGAAGGCCCGCCTAGCAGACATGAGCATCCGCAATGAAGAGGGCAAAGTCAGGTTCACAGACGCGCCGATGCCTTATCTCAACAACCAGGGCAAGGAGAACGAGGACTGCATGGGCGGGCAGGGCGTCAAGACTTCCGCGGAGGAGTACTTGAAAGTGCTGAAAGCGATTCTAACGACAGACACGGACGAGAAGATCCTCAAGAGGCACAGCGTGGAGGAGTTTTTCAAGCCGCAGTTGGGCGCGGGGAGTAGGGGCATGTTGAACATGGTCTTGCAGGACGACATGGTACGCTCCCCATCCCCCACTCTTCTCTCGCGCAGAGATACTGACAATGCAGGCGAACAACGCCATGGGCGGCACGCACAAAGACGCAAAGAAGGACTGGGGCCTTGGAGGTATTCTCATCGTGGATAAGCCGGAGGGCAGCATGTTTGAGCCCGGCACTATGCTTTGGGGCGGCTACCCCAATCTGATTTGGGTACGTCTCGCACCCTTCCTGCATGCTGAATGCAACTAACGCATCCCCAGTGGGCCGATCGCAAAGCCGGTCTCACCGGCCTCTACGCCAGCCAAGTGCTCCCGCCCGGCGACGCCAAATCCGCCCACCTCACGCGCCAATGCGAACAAGGCATGTACGCCGCGCTGCAGAAAGTAAGCACCTCGCGTCTCTAGCTTTGCATTCTTGTTAATATGTTGCTGCATCAAGGCCTAAACCATCTCCGCATCGTATGTCTATAGTCTACAGCGTCCACCTAGCAAACCACTCCAGAATCAAACTCGTCGCCTCGGCGTCCTTGCACGTCTGTAGACTCGTCTTGTCGCCCGTGTCCAGGTTGAAGAAGGAGCTGGGCCAGTCGTGCTCGAGGTTCTTGTACGTGTAGTGCACGACCGTGTCGTCGCCCCATGTGTACTTCGTCACTGCTTTCTTGCCGCTGCATAACGTGCTCGTGACGTTCTTGTCCGCTTTGAAATGATCCCTGTCCGCCCACGCATTCACGTACGCGGGGATGTTGGTCGAGTTGGCGTTCTTGCGGCTGTTGATGCCGCCGCTGTACTTGATCGTCTTGTCCTCGATGCCGTGGAATTCGGCGATCGGGATGGGCAGGCGGCCGGGCTTGCACGCTGGCAGCTGCTGCGTCGTCTTGTCGAGGTAAAACGCGCCCGAGACGGGCGCGAATGCTGCGATGCGTGTTGATGCGACTGGGTCGCAGGCTAGCACGCCGGTGAAGCCGCCGCCGTTGGATTTGCCGGCTGCGTAGATGCGGGATTTGTCGATGCAGAAGGTGGATTCGAGATGGTCGAGCAGCTCCAGGGTGAATTTCACGTCGCTGATCTTGGGGTCGGCGTCGGGGTCGCCTTGCCACTGCGGGACCTCTTTGCCGTCGTCGGTGATGAAGTTCACGCCTTGGGGGTAGACGGAGATGCCCTGGAAGCCGTAGGTGGCGTTGGAGAACTGGCTGAGCTTTTCTTGGTACTTTGCATCCTGCGTGCGACCGTGGAAGGAGAGGATGAGAGGGAGTTTCTTGGTTCCGTCGTAGTCGGGGGGGAGATGTAGACGGTATTTGCGAGTTGGCGTGCCGCTGTTGCTGGAGAGCGTGAGATTCTTCGACGTGCCTGGGACGACACCCTCTGGAAGTGCTGAACCGCACCCAGACTTGGTGTCGCGGATGCTTAAGGCTTGGATACTGGAGATGAGGCCGAAAGCCGCGATTGTAGAAAGAATCGATTTCATCGTGACAATGTTGCTGGAGAAAGTTGGTGATAATTCCAGATGAATTGACAGCGACTGACGCAAGATTATATATTGCAAAGATTACGCTCAGGAACCCGAGCAGCTATGATGCGCGAGGCAGTTCTCTATTTACAGACCTGAAATCTACGCCAGCTCAAGGCGTCCAATGCGAGCCCTGACGATCCCTCGTCAATCGTCACCACTATCCCACGAGTGGTGTAGTCGTCGGAATTAGCTCGGGTTACCTATCTAGGACGACGATGGCTGGGATAGCGCATCTCCCGCTGACGAGAACACGAGCAGACACGAAATGATGTCCTGTGAAAGTTTGCTCAGGTAAGCCGCTGATGCGGAAGAGGTCTTGTTCTGCGGCGATCCATTGTGGTTGATGATGCAAAGGAAGCGTCTGACGGGAATTTCCCCATGCGAAGACTCTAAACATAGCACAAAGCTTAATCGACCCGACCCGTCCTGAACGCCGGCTCCTACGCTCCCCGTCACGATACTCCTACGTCAAGCTTCAGACTCAAATCAACTTGGACGATTGAAAATCCAGAACGATGAGCGTTGCGACCGGCGTCGACGGATGAGCCAGCGCTTACACTTGTGCACCTATCTTCGAGCTGTCTGCACACAAGGCCATGACACTCGATATTATCTTGACATCTCAGCCGCTGTCTATATTCCTCTGGTTCATCTATCCGCATACATATGGCCCTGTCCAACCCACAACCAGTTCCTGTCGCGATTGTAAGAGAGAACTGCGCGTAATGGCTCAAAAGCTCGAGTGATAGGACACGTCGACGACTCGTAGCTGACAGTATAAATTTCCAGGGTTTAGTTCTGACACAGGTTATCTCAAATTCCCACATTGAAAACGAAGTGAGATCTACCAGCTTTATTAATAAGCTTGCGTAAGAAGAATTATAAGACTTCCCGGAGTAATGCGCAGCTGTATCTGATACTTTCCTCTTGCCCTTTGTGCTCTTTTCACAGGCTTGTTGTATTGATATGTTTTTCGCTTATTTTGCAACTTGAGAGGTCGTTTGCCAGCTGCCCTATCTACATAATGCCTGCTGTATCGCATCCTTCCGCAAAAACCAGTTCAAATTCCGTTCGGAGGTGCTGAACAGTGCCGCTACTTTTGTACTCGTTTCTATCGATCTCACACGACTGTCATGGCCTTGCTTTGTTTCCCCCAGCTATGCGGCGACCTGCATGTGCCATGAGAGCGATCGGGCGCAGACAAGAGCTGGAAAAGCTACAGACCGCAACACAATATGTAGGTGCGATACCGGAGTCTGTATATTTATCTGCATGGACCTCGAGTTTCCAAATTAGAGTTGTCTAATGCGTACACTGAACAACCACTCATTTCAGGCCTTTGCAACATGCCTATACTCTAACAAAATCTGATGCTCCCCTTCTCCATTATGTAATGCCTGCCAAGCCTAGCGCTGGCTAGAGTATCTGGGGTGAATGCGAAACGCATGTTGCTCAAACCGGTGCGCCCCACTCTACTCATTCACTACTCACATTCACCTCCCCAGGCAGCCTTCCTGCCGCCTTCATTGGGCCTAGCTCCTCGCACGGCCTGTCGCCGCCGAGTATATAATACCTGCTCCCCCACCCTCCTTTCTTTCTTTTCTCCTCAAGCCCCCAACCTATGCCACTTTGACAGCCATGTCGAGCCTCAACAACTCCTTGCCAGTCTAGCTCTAAGCTCGCCTTTCCGTTGCAACTACCCTTCCTCAACGAAGGACGTCTACGTTCCCGCGCGCCTAGTGGACGCAGCGTAGACGACGCGGATTGTTCCCAAGGCCCGACGTCTCCACTACCTCTCGGGACGTCAATGGGTGACATGGCCGATTTGTGCCATTGGTAGCCACTCTGTGGACCCCGTATACGCACACGAACTTCGACCTCGGATTCCTAACGCCCTACTCAGAGTGCAGAAAATGCTTGTCCGAAATTGGAAGCATCAGGAAAGAAGATGACGGATTAACCACCTCGAAGGAGCACCTGGCCTGGGGTGACTGCCTTCGAGCCGCCCGCTTTTGGGGCTGCAGACACGTCGGCGCTGCTGTCTTGCAGGGCGGGGACCACGATAGAGCTGAATCGACGCTCAAGCCCGATCGAAATGCGACATGACCACAGCCTAGGGTGCTCATGCTCGCGAATCTCTGCCTGGTTGGTGAGGCAAGCCAACTGGGAGGACTCACCGCAACAGCTTGGCTTGAGTGTCACTGGAAGACTGAGACTGGGCCATGGCGATGGTGGTGCCTGGCTTCAGAGATAATACTTTTTCATTGATTGAGCTGGCTTGCCAGCTATTCGAGGAAGAGGTTTTCGCTACTGAATTGATCCGGCGCATACCTACATGACTCGAGACTTTGTATTATGTTACGTATGTAGCTATGGAATCGTGGCACCAGGCGCCAGCACATTTGCTATTCGCCTTCACTAAACGAGCTGGGTGAGTAGATATCGTAGAAATATTCAACATCTTTTAATCAACTAGATGACACTTCTTAGAGCACTCAAGAAATACAGGCTTCTATATAAAACTATGAGTATGCATCTAAGACTATTAGATCACTTCGTGCGGGAGTGGAGCGGACATGGCGGTGTCGTCGCTGTTGACGCCATACTCTCTTAGTAGTTGTAGCATAGACTCTAACCCGTGTTCCTTTGCGGTTCTCACAAACTCTGTAACAGCTTCTTCAACACGCGGGTCGCAGCCTCGCTCAACCAAAAGCCGGAATAGCGCCACGTGCTCATGCTCTATCGCGTATGCAAGTAGAGGTCGCGATCCAATATTGATGTCTGCACCGTGGTCGAGTAGCTCTTGAACCACATCCATGTGGCCTTTCGCTGCTGCTAGAGAGAGCGCGTCTCCAAATTCTGCTTTGTGTTGGAGTAGCAATCGCACAGTCGCCAGATCTCCCCATCCAATTGCGAGCTCCAACGCTGGAACTGCAGTATCTGCTTGATGCTCCAATAGCATTCTGATGGTGTCCTTGTGTCCGTGTCTGCAAGCTAACACGAGTGGTCGCCGGTCTTTTCCGCCCAGAAACTTCTCGCCTGCCCCTTCCACTGACGCCCCGAGGCTCAAGTAGTGCTCAGCCATCTCAGTCCAGCCTTCAACCGCGCAACCTCGTAAGAAGCATGTATATTGTACCGGCCCGAATTCCCGGTTTATGCAGTGCAAACGTCGCTTCTCCATGAGGAACTCAAAAACCTCTCTGCTTGGTGTGGCCATCTCTGCCAACCGCGATTCATTTCGGCGAATGTAATGTGGGTGATTCCTCTTATCTCTAGTAAACTCCCAACAGAATCCGTTCACCTCGAAATCAAAGGCGAAGCGAGCTACATCAACATTCCCAGCATGCGCCGCTACGTCGAGCGCATGCAGACGAGAGCAGTGAGCCAAGTCCTTATATCGTTGGATCATCATTGAGGTAAGAACTTCATAGATGGCGTTATCCGCGGACACGTAACAACTGGGACCGAAGAGGAGACTGCTATCATTCGGCTTTTTACCGTCTTGGATCCATTGATGAACCACCGGCATTGTCCGTGTATATGTTGCTGCAATGTATACCTGGACATCAAAATCGGATGTGTCGAGATTTTCACAAGATCTACAGAGATCAAATATCCGATAGCGTGTTTGTTCCAATACCAATCGACATAGCTGCTCGATATAGTCGTGTATACCACGTCCATCGTCGGTTTCTTGGCAAAGTCGTTCGGCAATGTTGCGGATTCGAACGAAACCGCTAATTCCAGTACCAGCATCATTCAGAACCCGACGCTGTAGATAAGATGCGGCAAATGGTGGGTGTTTGATCTTTCCCTCATAGTCTGGTTTGGGATCGAAATCTGGCTCGAGGAGCCGATACACAATCAGTGTTTCGACTATTTGACTTGAAAAATACTCTTTATAGTCCATCAGCCTAGTTGTACTAGTATGGACATGAGATAAGTACTCACTGTTGACTAGTCGTAGCCTGAGGGCGCGCTTTGTTCCTCGTACACGTATCGCATGACTGAGGACCTTTTGAATCAACTCTAACGGCAAGCTAAGAAACTGCATGTTATGAAACTTACATGAGAACAAGCGGATCAAATGAGGAAGTGTAGTTGATGCGAGAAGTATGCTCACTCACGGTCATTTATACGTGCAGGGTGGACTACGCCGCCTTGGTGGCCTTATGTAGGCTACGACGCCTTGGTGGCCTTGTGTGGACTACGCCGCCTTTGGTGGGTCCATGCTGTGCAGATTTCTATTTCAGCCAGTGGCGCAGGCATGCGGCTTTATCCATTCTCGCAATAGCACTAGCTTAGATAGAGACAGTGCCTAGACATCACATCTACACAATTTCGCAAGTGGCTATCAAAGGTAAAAAAATCGCGGTAACGACTGTGGTTGTTCATTGCAAATGTGAAAGCAGCTGCTTAAAATTGACCGCCAAAACGACACCCCGCACCACGCACCCCGTCCACATAGCCCCGTCCACATACCTCTCCATCTCCAGCACCATGACCAAGGAATCGGAACTTGTTACACACACCCCGGTCCCTAAACCCTGAGCATGTTCTACTCTTTTTCTTCTACTGCATGAGTGAATTTTATAACAATGTTGTACTCCTCATCAGCTGCTTCTGTCTCCGAAGTCGTGACGCTGAAAGATTCAACCCGAACGTTCGGCATCGTCTCAGGATAATCTGCAAGCATCTTGATCACGCGATGGGCGTGAGGAGAGCCAGCTATAGTCCGATAAGCTGCTAGTTCGTTCTCAGTGACGCCAGATGCTTTCGGGTCACCTCGAAATGTGTTTACTTTCGTTCGGTCGCCCTTCATTAGGTCGATTGCAGCATCGATGAGCTCTTGAGTTTCATCTGCACTAGATCCCGACCCGATGCCGTTCCGAATCATGTATTTCAGCGAATTGGGGTTGACTTTTCCTTTTTTGGCCGCCGCTTTCCAGTTGTGCATCACCATGTCGGACCATGGCAAACTGCCTCCCTTCGGGAAAGATCCGTCGTTTGGTCCCTTGAGCAGATCATCGTTCTCTTGGTTCCTACTGTCGTTGATGATCATAGTACCATCGCCTGCATTCTCATATGTGTCTAGAATGTTGCGGTCCAACTTGTCCGTCTTCCTATCTTTCTCTTTGTTTTGGATGATGCTATGGGTCCAGACCGTTTTGCCAGGTTCGTACTTCACCGACAGGCCCTGGCCCTCTTCGTTCAAATATTTACTTCCAGGTCCGTTCATTGGCCCTGCCACATTATAATCTGCTGTGACATCATATACAGAGTCTACAGAGGCTCTGCCAACATCTTTTAGGGGCTTTGCCTTTTGCGCCGCGATCAATGCATCCGAGGCTTCTTCACCCTTCTCTTGTGCCTTGAAGGGTACAGGCTGGGTGTTTTCATCGTATTTGGGACTGATTTTACAACTCCCTCCCGCCGCTCGTTTGCACACAATCGGAGCCTGTGGTTTTTCCGGCGCCGGTGGTTTTGGAGGAGGCCGAGTAGGTGGCTTTGGGGCTCTTGGTGGAGGCTTGGGGATGTCCCGGATGTCAACGTTGTGAAGTCCAGATTCTTCTTCGCGAACCTCAATTCCGCGTTCACATCGTCGACCTGGACCTGACCGGTATCAGCATTATGGATTCTTCTACTTAGAGAGGGCATCTTACAGGGCGCAGCTAGAACTCCGGATAGGAGGACGGCATTGGCCGCCAAGAGCAGTGTCTGTCCCCAGTGAATGCGCATGGCTGATTGGGCACGTATGCGAGATATCTGTAGACGTTGGCGCGAGAGTCTGAATGGTAAATGGAGATGGAACTGAGATGATTCGAAATGGCGTTTGCAACTGATGCCGAGACGATGGGGACGCTCAAGGATATCTACTTATACA
>Ga0265780_10008772_pt1 | contig 12236 bp, 4 predicted proteins | sample P1T30metagenome_FD_192432 | JGI IMG/M metagenome (GOLD analysis project Ga0265780, IMG submission 192432) | Plant litter microbial communities from East Loma Ridge, Irvine, California - P1 T30 | ecosystem: Environmental > Terrestrial > Plant litter > Unclassified | place: USA: California... | reverse complement strand
GCCGTCCATACAGGGAGACAAGCCATTCTCGCCGGGGAATCGCGGGTTGCAATTGTGGGTGGAGTGAACGTTTGCTTGTCCCCGGCATTATTCCACATGCTAGGAGCTGCAGGTGCACTCTCTCCGGATGGCGTATGCCTTTCTTTTGATGAGGAATCCTGCGGCTACGCCAGAGGCGAAGGTGCGGCAATCCTCATCCTCAAGAAAATGTCGCATGCGATCATGGACGGAGATCACATTCTTGCCACCATCAAGGGTAGCGCCATCGCTCAGGACGGTAAGACAAATGGAATTATGGCTCCAAATGCCAAAGCTCAGGAGCTGGTAGCCAGGAAGGCCCTCAAACAAGCGGGTATCAACGCTTCGACCGTAGGCTACATTGAAGCTCATGCCACATCGACCCCCCTTGGTGATCCTACGGAAGTATCCGCCATCTCTGCAGTATATGGAGTGGGCCGCCCCAAAAATGCACCAGCCCTCCTCGGATCTATCAAGCCAAACGTTGGCCATCTCGAGGCTGCCGCTGGCGCCATCAGTCTCGTGAAGGCTGTTATGGCGGTCCAGAAAGGAATCGTTCCCCCACAGACAAGACTAAATAAACTCAACACTAGGGTGGATTGGGCAAATTCAGGCCTGCGTGTAGTTCGAGAGAGCACGCGGTGGGGCGCAGAGGACGGTCCTCGTCGTGCTGCCATCTGTTCTTACGGATATGGCGGAACTGTGAGTCATGCTATCATCGAGCAGTTTGCACAAGTCCCAGATTCATTTGCTGTCTCAACGATCGACGAGAACCATCCCGCCCTCCTGTTACTCTCCGCACCGCAGGGGAAACAAAGGCTGTCAGCGCAGAGTGCAGCTCTGGCCGAGTGGATCTTACCAGCCGGCGCACACGAAAGCCTCAGATCCATCGCAGCAACCTTGGCCACGCGCCGAGCTCACCATGAAAATCGTGCCGCTTTCATCGTCTCTAGCCACACAGATGCTGCCGCAACGCTCAATCTCTTTTCTACGGGAGCAGAACATGACTCAATTGTGCAAAGCCGTACTCTGGAGAAGGGCATCAACAAGCAAATCGTTTGGGTTTTCTCGGGGCATGGAAGTCATTGGTCAGACATGGGCAAGCAACTTCTTCAAAATGCGGATTTCTACCGCGCCGTGGCACCACTAGACATTGTTGTGGTGCATGAACTAGGTTACTCCGCGATTGAGGCCCTCAAAACCGGCAAATTTGAAAGTTCGGGCCAAGTCCAAGTCTTGACGTATATGACGCAAATTGGTCTAATTCAAATCCTCAAGGCAAAGGGCATCCAGCCTCATGCGGTAATTGGTCATTCCGTCGGTGAGATCGCTGCATCAGTAGCCGCTGGCTGCCTTACTCCAGAGGAGGGAATGATCATTGTTACAAGGCGTGCGCGCCTCTTCGCTAAAGTTGTTGGCTGCGGAGGCATGTTCCTTGTCAGCCTGCCATTCGCTGAGGTCCTCACAGAGCTAGGTGGCAGGACAGACATAGTGGTCGCTATCGATTCATCACCTTCATCCTGCGTCATCAGTGGCATCAACGCGCCCCTGGCAGAGTACGTTGAGAAATTGAAAAATCGAGGTATCAGGGCATTCCAGGTCAAAACAGACATAGCCTTTCACAGTCCCATGCTCGAGGCTTTATCAAAACCTCTGAAAGAAAGCTTGGAAGGTTCACTAGATCCACAGCCACCAAAACTCAAGCTGTATTCGACATCCCAGACAGACCCTCGACAAACAACTCGCAGAGATGCCGATTACTGGGTCGACAACATGGTCAAGCCAGTATGGCTTCGTCCTGCTGTGAGCGCAGCTATCGAAGACCATTACAGGATCTTCATGGAAGTCTCAACTCATCCAATTGTGTCACAATCGATTGATGAAACACTGGCTGAGAATGGGGCGAGCGACTTCACTACAATCCACACGATGAAGAAAGAGCAATCTATGGAAAAGTGTATTCTTCATGCTGTCGCACAACTATGGACTAAGGGCGTGAAAATCGACTTTAAATTCCTTGGTCGACAGTGGAGCAGAGAGGTTCCCAAGATTCGATGGAGCCATAAGCGTTTCTGGAAAGAGGTGTCGACAGGCTCTGCTAGTGCTCAAACTGTGCACGACCCTGACAAGAACAATATGCTCGGCAAGCGAATGATAGTCGCCGGAACTAATATGAAAATATTCACCACTGCTCTTGAAGAAAGCAGCAAGCCATTCCCAATGCCACACCAGCTTCACGGGACAGACATCATCCCAGTTTCAGTGTACGTCAACACTTTCATCAAAGCGACTGGTGGCAGAGTGCTCTCTAAAATGGAGCTTCGCGTACCTCTCGCGATCACGAATGACGTTCGCAATGTTCAGGTCATCGTCGATGGCCAGAGTGTCAGGGTTGCTTCGCGCCTTAGCTCTTCCGACGACATGTCGTGGGTGACGCACAGTACTGCATCTTGGGAGAATGAACCAAGTGCAAACGTATCACCATCTCTGGACGTATCATCCATTATCAAGCGCATTGGTACCCGCGTTTCAGAAACATTCTCGGTAGACTACCTCAAGAAGACCGGCGTGTCAGGTATGGCATTCCCATGGGCTGTCAACGACCATTACAACAACACTAAAGAGATGCTCGTAACGCTCGACAACGACCCTGAAAATGAAACCATGTCATGGGATCCTTGTTCATGGGGTGCTACACTCGACGCAGCGACCTCAGTCGGTGCGACTTTATTCTCACGCGAAGTCAAATTACGCATTGTCTCGCATATCGATAGACTGACCATCCATTCGTCCGAGCCGCCGCCGAAAAGATATCACCTTTACGTAACCGAAGCAAGTAGCAGCCAAGTTCATGCTTGTTCCGCGGACATCTCTGTGCTTGACCTGAGTGGTACACTCTTGGCCAAAATCGAATCAATTAAGTTCACCGAGGTCGAAGTCACACCGACAAAGAGCACAGGCATTGAGAGTGGGGTACACCAGATCGCATGGGTTCCAGCCCGTCTGTCTGAGAAGCCTTTGCCATTAGAACAGCTCATACTTGTGTCAGAAGACGATGCAAAACTTGAGCAATATGCCAATGAGTTACAGCGACAGGCCCCGAAGATTGCGAAGTTGACATCGGCCGCCAAACTTCGTGATGATGGGGCGCTATTTATGCATGAGAAGCACGCGGCCGTGATATATTGTCCAGGTCCAGTCAAGTCGCTCGAGGATGTTGCAAGCGCATCCCATCGATTCATCTGGGAGGTCGCAACTGCGATCAAATTTCTCGTCGAGAACAGCATTCCCGCAAAGTTCTTTGTAATTCTTGATCGCACCTTCTTGGCTGGATCACCTACCGCGCTGGCCCAAGGTGCTTTGTATGGTCTTGCTCGCGTCGTAGCCTCAGAGCATTCTGACATTTGGGGTGGACTCATCGACAACGAAGGCCCCCTGTTCCCGGTAATGCCACTAAAGTATGTGCAAGGCCAGGATATAACACGCTACATCGACGGAGTCCCGAGAGTTGCACGAATGAGGCCATTCACTAAGCAACAGCGCTATGCGCCTTCAAGCGCTCGAACTCTTCTGCCCAAGCCAGAAGGTACATACGTCCTCACCGGTGGACTAGGCGCTCTTGGTCTCGAGACTTGCGACTTCCTTATCGAGAAGAGTGCGCGTCGAATCGTTGTAATCTCGCGTCGTGACATACCTGCTCGCAACCAGTGGTCAGAAGCTTCTGCAAATGTAGCGCCAATTTTGGAAAGAGTGAAGGCCATGGAGAAGAAGGGTGCTAGCATTTACTTTGTTTCCCTCGATATTGGTACTGCAGATGCGCACCAACAAGTCCTTGATGCCCTCGACCGACTTTCGCTACCGCCCGTTCTTGGTGTGATTCACGCAAGTGGTGTGCTCGAAGACAGCTTGCTAGTGGACACTACTTCGGACTCTTTCGCGCGAGTGCTGTCGCCCAAAATCTCCGGCGCCCTCGCACTGCACAAAGCTTTCCCTCCTGGTACTCTCGACTTTTTTGTGCTCTACTCTTCAATAGGACAGCTCGTTGGGACATCTGGACAGAGCTCATATGCTGCCGGCAACTCTTTTCTCGACGTTCTGGCAGCACATCGAAGGAGTCAGGGCGACAATGCAATTGCTTTCCAATGGACAGCTTGGCGTGGCTTGGGCATGGCCACGTCTACCGACTTCCTAACCTTGGAACTGCAAAGCAAAGGAATAACCGATGTCGGTCGCGACGAGGCTTTCCAAGCGTGGGAGCACATGTCCAAGTACGACGTCGATCAGGCTGTTGTTACGCGAACCTTGGCACTTGAAGTAGATGACATTCTCCCATGTGCGCTTCTCGAAGAAGTTGTTGTTCGAAAAGCACCCACGCAAGATCAGAGTGCATCCGCATCTGGCAGTACGCACGACAGCAGTAGTCGCCCAACAGCAAGCGCAGAGCTCAAATCTTGGCTCGATGTCAGAATTCGAGAGTGCGTTGCATTGGTCATGGGCGTTGAAGACATCGAAGAGATCGACACCCGTGTGCCTTTATCGGATTATGGTGTTGACAGCATCATGACGATCGCTCTTAGGCAAAAGTTGCAGAGCAAACTCAAGATCAAAGTACCTCAAACATTGATGTGGAACTATCCTACTGTTAGTGCTATGGTAGGATGGTTTCAGAAGCAGTTTGAAGAGACCCAGTAAGATCACTTGTGGTGGCAAGCTTACATCTAAACGGTTCTTTCTGCGTGGCGTGATGACAGATCTTGGCAAGTATGTCTGGGATGTGAGGACTTTTTCTTTGAGTAGGCAAAGTAGCGTGCATCCATTGGGGACGTATGTTTCACTATTGTTTTCTTCCTTCTAGTGGACCAACCTTTCCTAATTTCATACTCTTAATTTGGAGTTTTTAGCGACACGTTGGAGAGCTATCCAACGTTCACCCGTGGCAGTCGAAGCTGAGGTAGGAAACCAAAAAATGGAACGACATCATATCAACTTCGCTCAAGACGCACTACGCACTTTGACGCGATCATGTTCCACCTTTTCTAGCTTTGGTCTCAGGAAAATGCAGTGCATTATCAAAGTCTAAGGGCCATAGATGGCATAGATACAATAGCGTCGATGGCTAGGATGTGGGTATACTACCACGATTGTGGTAATTGCTGTAGTAGGATGTAATACAGTCAGCAATGTATTGCGTCGCCTTAAGCTGACTAAGACGCTTAGCCCCTTGAAGGCTCGAAGCAGCTGTCTACTTTGCGACAACAGCGAATAATTACAGCATGCTCGAAGCCCTATTGATCAAAGAGTTCAAACTGCTAAAGGTGACCTTTTGTATATCTTTGTAAACAGTTCAGCATGAGCGATTGAACGTGCGGCCATGCGTAATGTCGACCAATGATGTGGTACATATCTCACACCGTTCGATGGAAGAACACAACGTTAATCTCAACTCATACGTAGTATGTGGGAAAGCTCCGTCCATGTCTTGCGCTCAAAAGCAATATATTGTCGTCTGTTGAATGGGCTATCTATCGTGCATCACGATAGACTAGCAGTTAGGTACGATTGTACAGTAACAGAGTAGATAAGTATATATTGCGTTAGATGTGTTGTGCGAAGGCAGAACAGGTGTCCTCTATATACAGCTGAGATTTTCCGGGCGATCCGGATCACGTGACTAAGCCTAGGCCATCTCTCGTGCGAGAGATACTCACATCAGCAGTTACAATCAACATCGTCTCTGATAAATGATCATGTCTGGAAAACTGGCGATTGTGACACTTGCTGATACCATTAGCTTTGGCAGGAAAGCCGATCAGAACACCAACGATGACCTGCAGTCTTTCATTGAACAGCGACATAGCAAAGGCGCACTTAAGGTACTAGGATGGTAGTTGACATAAACATACCTCGCTAATCTTTTCAGAGAGATACATTAATGCGTCATCAGCCATAAATTTCTCCTTCCTCCTTCAATGCTCATGGAAAGCAGCAGCAGTGACTTTCCAATTCTCTCTTACAAACGGAGTACCGGCCTCCATCGCGTACGGTAGTGTATTCTCTTGTATCGGCAGCACGCTGGTAGCTCTATCTCTAGCAGAGATGGCGTCTATGGACCCAACCGCTGGTGCGCAATACCGATGGACCACTGCCTTTACGCTCAGGCATAACAAATTCTTCGGTTTGATGCAAGGTTCGGTTACGGTCTTTGCCTGTATCTATTCCTGCGCGTCAAATCCCGCACTCATGTGCAACATCATCGTCAGCCTCGCAGACTTTTACAATACGGAGTACACACCGCAACGATGGCACTCTACGCTTATTATGTGGGCTCTGAAACTATGCCCTTTCATAGGGAATTTCTGGCTTCCAAGATTCATTAATATTCTGGAAACTGTAGGAGCAGTGTGCCATGTCATGTTCTTCCTCGCTAGTATTGTTACATTGGCTGCCATGGCGGAGAAGAGCCCCCCAACTTATGTTTTCAAGACATCGATACATGGCGCTAGCTGATGGAATGATCTGACCTCTTAACAGTCACGTATCCGCTGACTGGTATGTATAGCCCATGTTGACTGTACCAGACCTTGAGCCATTAATTACACTAGGCTTCAATGGCGTGTTACACGTGAGCGACGAAGTTAAGCATGCCCGAGTTCGTGTTCCCCGCGCGACGATACGTTCTGTCGTGGTTAATGCTACCATGCAATGTCTCTCCATGGTCACTGTGCTCTTCTGCACTGGCGATGTAGATCGGGTGACCGCCTCACCTTTACCCATCATTGAGATTTACTACCAAGCGGCAGGCTCGCGTACCGCGACAAACTTATTTATCATTATGTTTATATTCATCATTTTCGTCTCATTTGTAAATTTATTTGCCTCTGTCTCTCGACTTCTGTGGGCTTTTCGCCCGAAATGATGGATTGCCATATTTTCGAGCAATTGCAAAAGTACACCCGAGGCTGGAGATCCCGGTCAACACCCTCAGCATAGTTGCTATTTGTCTTTTTGTGCTTGCACTTATCAACATAGGCTCTAGCATTGCCCTCAATGCTTTCCTAATTCTGCCAGTATTAGGACTTTGTATCTCGTATTTCTTTCCTATACATTTCCTGTTTCGGACACGCGCATCAAGATCTCGTCAGGCATCAATATTATGGGTACCCTTCAGGCTCGGTCTAGCTGAATCGTTGGTCAATTTCGGCGCCATGAGCTATATTGCCTTTGTAGCCATTTGGATGCCGTTTCCGGGTAGCCTGCCCATCGACCGGCTGAACTTGAACTATGCGGGACCGATATTAAGTGGAGTGATACTGCTGTGTTGGATTGGTGTGTGGATGGTAGGAGACGTTTCCGAGTACCTTCCGTTGAGCGTCGTTAGGAACACGACACCAAGTCTTTCTATGCGACCGGTCCTGTATGAAGATGGCAGTATCCGTGTACGCTTTGACACGACAAACCCTCAGAGCGACCTTTCTTGTTCATATAGAAGCAACTAACCCTCGCAACACAGGACAAGTGACAGCCAGAGGAAATGAATCAAAGCCCTGAGACCGAGCTTATGGCAGTGACTGTGACAGGCTTCACAATCTCCTACTCGAAGGGAATTACGGTATGATAGAAGAGAGTCATATCAGCACAGACTTGTCCTGATATCTGGGCACTTTTAGGATGCTTTTGCTAAATTTCAAAATGCTTTATTCTACCGTTTGGAGGGGCTTTCATACATGAGAAGACGAACCATTACAGAGGTCTAGAAAAATGAATGACTATCTGGCAAAATGTGATATATTCCTGTTGGTGAGTGGACTCAAACAACATTGGTATGTCGTATACTCTTTCCTACATGACAGCAAGGCTGACAGCATGCAACAGTCGCTTCAGGATTCCTGTTTGGCATCATTTTATGGGCGGAAGAAGCTGGGTTTGTCGAAATCTTCGGAACCATGACTGAGATGTTTGTTGGCGTTGTACGCGCATCAAAATATGAGCTTGGAGTAGCACGACAGGTTCCCTCTACAGATGTTACGACAATGTGGGTTGTTTCACGGCCTTGAGTGTCATGTCTTTTCGTCAGAAGGTTAATGCTTTTTAAAACCATCGAGTGCACGAGATTGCTGCATTAGTGCTACGGTTTATTAGCTCTTAGCAGAGCCTGCTCTATAAGCTTAGTGTGCATCACCTCAATCTCAGGGACGATAACAGATTCGATCTCTAGAGCTGGTTCACCCTGAGGTACTCCGCTTCCGTCCGTACTCCGAGATTCGTCGGCCTCGAAATCAGGCTTTGCTTGTGGGTCCGCAGACCCGACCAGAGACTGCACCCCAGAGAAGCTCTTCGTTCTGCGGTTTCGTGGGACTCGTATCCACTTTTCACAATCCAACTCAGAGACGAAGACGACCTCCCATTTGCGCGTGTGAAGCAGATTGCCGATGACGAGGTGGTGCGAGTACTTGTTCAAGGCGTACTGGGCCTTCTTGACCAGCAGCGACGGATCAGTCTCGAGTTTGAAACTCACAATCATGGCTTCGGGCGCCCAGCCATCGACAAGCTGCTTGAGAAACTTGGGGACAGGCTCAAGGTCGATGATCAAGCTCTTGCCCTCGGTGCGCGCGGCCGGTGGCTTTGCGCTGCCCCCACCGCCAGTGCCTAGGAACTCCTCGTTGGACTGTATCTTGTGCTCGACCATGCGGTCCTGTGGCACGAAAAAGTCAGACACGGCGGCGGCTAGGTAGAGGATGGCCCTGGGCCCCAGCGGGCGCATCAGTTTGGCGACTTCACGCAGATTCCACAGGTACTCGGTGATGGTAACATAGGACAGAATCAGCAGCTTGTTGTCGCGCTTGACGTCGTGATACTGGCGCAGGACGCGCAACATGTCGTCCTGGTGCTGCTCGTCGACTACGACCTGGCCGTCCTTCTCGCGCATATAGTCGAGGAAGGAGCGCGTGTTGTGCGAGTAGTGGCGTGAGAAGGGCAGGAGCGAGAACTGGCGGTGCAGGAAGATGACGGTGTAGCCATTGGCGAGGAAGTACTCTGCGCTCGTGGCCCCGCGTGTCCCAGCCGAGAAGTTGTCGATGTAGCGCACCGTCTGTGTCTCGAGGGGCACTGTGGTGCCGCCCGACGTGACCAGCACGACACGCCGGCCGCTCTCGGCATGGCGCGCAACAAACTCGCGGGCAAGCGTGGTATTCGCCTTCAGGTCCTTGGGTACAGGCTCGTTTGCGAAATAGTCGTTTTCGGCCTGCTGTGCGCTGGGGTCGGCCATGGCATTGTTGGATGGGGTGGGCATGACATGGTGGGGTAGCTTGAAGCTCTGGGTACCGGGGCCGGCTGACTCAGCCGAGCTGCCCAGGCATTGATCACGTGGAGATGACGGGCGACATCTGGCACGGAGCTCTCAGGTGGGCGTCACGGACCCGTGTCACGTGAGAGAGACCCTTCTCACATGAGACGGAGCCTTCTTACCGCTTTCCAAGGTTCAAACCGGATGAAAAGGCCGGCCGCACAAGCACCCTTTTTAGACTGCATAGGCATTTGTCATAGCATTTGTTAGCATCTTCTATGCGCTACTCAGAGCAAATTTCCGCTGTAATGTCACAAGCAACAGTAATAGAAGATAAGTAACAGAGGTAATTACTCTAAGTAATAAGTAATTACTCTTACTCTTTACTATTTTTTTTTTTTTAGAAATTTTTAATTTTTAATTTTAATATAATTAGATTTTATAAGTTAAATAATATAACTTTAATATTAAATATATATTATAAGAACTATATCTAGATAGTTTTATACTAGGCCTAATATAGCTTAGATTAGCTTTGCTAATCTAGTTACTAAGTTAGAAGTTAAGATCTTAAGTATATCTATACTCTAGCTTACTAGAACTTTTACTTAGTAATTAGCTATCTTTTTAAGTATTATTAGTATAGAAAGTTAGCGCTTATTTTTATAAAATTACTAAGTAAGCTTTAGCTTAAGAGATTACTTACTTTACTAATATAAGTTTAAATTTCTTTAAAATTTAAGTTAGTTTAACTTTCTTTATTATAATCTTAAAGAAGAAATTTATTTCTAGTCTTACTTAATAGATAGCTACTAGCTAAGCTAATAAGCTAGTCTAAAAAAGTATTAGCTAAAAGCTAAGCTAAGCTTAGTTTAAGTATAGATTTTATACTTAAGTAAATTATAGTTACTAAAGATTCTAAGCTAATTAAGCTATATCTATACTTAGAAACTATAATCTCTAAAGAACTAAAGTAGTTTCTTAAATAGAGAAAGAGTATATATAAGAACTATATCTAGATAGTTTTATACTAGACCTAATATAGCTTAGATTAGCTTTGCTAATCTAGTTACTAAGTTAGAAGTTAAGATCTTAGATATATTTATATCTTAGCTTACTAGAACTTCTACTTAGTAATTAGCTATCTTTTTAGATATTATTAGTATAGAAGATTAGTGCCTATTCTTATAGACTATATCTAGATATAAGTTATCTATATCTATTTGCTAGCCTAATAATTACTATATATATATATAAAATAGAATAATTCTTATTCTTTAAGCTTCTTTTATATTATATATATAAATATAATATATAGTTATATAGTATAACGTATTCTACTAGTACGTAGGTTAATCTAGTATATAGATTAGTTTTGCTTAGTATAATAAACTTTAGTTATATATCTTTAATTTTATTGCTATCTATAAGAGAGCCTATATATAATATACTTATATCTAATTTAGAAGATGCTTCTATATTCTTTTTGCATATTTGCGTATTATACTTAGTTTTACTGCAGTTTCTATAGTATTATTTAGCTAGTTAAGCTTTTTCTTAATTATCTCTACTATAACTTCTCTTTAACTGCTTAGCAGCTATAGATATCTCTGTAGCTACTTACGTTACTGCCTTACTATACTTTATAGTACTACTCTACTAAATCTGCTTGCGCTTTTATAATTTCTACTTAGTTATCTCTGCTAATTGCTCTTTAAGCTTATATATCTAAGCACGTTAAAGAGTATTTTTATATAGTATTAGCTTACTACTTTTTATAAGCTAGAAGAAGCTAGCTTAAGCTATAATAAGTAACTAAAGCAAAGTATTATATACTAGCTTTAACTAAGATCTAAACTTATAAGTATTACTTAGAGTCTTTAACTGCTATAGAGTTACTAGAAAAAGAAGTTTTAGCAAAGTATATAAGCGCACTTTAAAGTAATTTAATACTACTTACGCATTAATAAGAATAAGTCTTAAAGCCTTAAAGGCCTTTTAATAGTTCTCTTCTATAAATATATTAAAAAACGCGTCTTTAAAGGCAGGAAAAAAGCCTTTTTTATTAATATAGAAGACGTATTTCTATACTAAGTTCTAGATGCGTTAAAAGTACTTGCGCTTTAATAGCAAAAAACAGACTATATTAAGTAGCTAGAGAATATGCAATAAATAAGCTAGCATATAGAGAGTTAGAATCTTATTCTTAATATAGTAGTTCTTAAAATTCTAGTTAAGATAGCTCTTATAGCTGTCTAGAATAAGCAGCTTATACTCTTCTACTTAATACGCTTTTATATATATATTAAAATGCTTTAACTACTCTAGACTAAGCGCGTTATTTATCTAGCTATTCTTAGAGACTAATAGCTTCTAATTATATAGTATTAAAGCCTTCTTATACTATACTAAGATATAGATATATCTCTTATAGATAATAAAAGGCAGAGTTATATACTTAGTAGCGCAGATACTATACTATAGAGTAGAGCAGTAACTAAAATAAATAGTCTTTGTTATAATAGAACAGTAGTAAATTAAAGTATAAGTGTCTAGTAGGTAGTAAGTTCTCTGTTCTATACTATCTTCCTCTTAAGTAGACTCTAAAAAAGCCTCTATTTCTCTTCTTTATATAATAGTATAAACTTCTCTATCTTTAAGCTTAGTTCTATAAGCTCTTTCTATTTTATAAGTATATATATATATATATATATATGCGTATATACTAAAAGAAAAAAGCTATACTAAATCTAGTAAGAATAATAACTCTAGTAACTTAATAATAAACTAAAACTTTCTCTATTCTCTCTTTTCTTTATGCTTAACTACTTCTTTATTTTCTTTATATAGGTTAATATAAAGAAGTAAGTAGTAGTAACTTTAATATTAAAGCGTAGTAGTAAGATAAAGGCAAAGTTAGTTCTTAAAGCTCTCT
>Ga0265780_10008771_pt1 | contig 12237 bp, 12 predicted proteins | sample P1T30metagenome_FD_192432 | JGI IMG/M metagenome (GOLD analysis project Ga0265780, IMG submission 192432) | Plant litter microbial communities from East Loma Ridge, Irvine, California - P1 T30 | ecosystem: Environmental > Terrestrial > Plant litter > Unclassified | place: USA: California... | reverse complement strand
GACGAGCTTGGTCATGCAGCCATCAGGCGACCAGCGGCCGCGGAGACCGAGAAGCCGACATCTACGGCGCCCTCTCCTCGCGCCATTTCCAGGCCAGACGGAGCGGCTTCGCGGCTAAATCGACCCACAAGACGACATTCAGCGGCCGTTATGCACTTCCCAACTTCAGACATTCGTTCGTGCCCGTTTAACACCTCGATCAGCGGCCGTGGAATGAGACGAAGTGAACTGACGAGCGAGCTGGCCGGCGGGAAAATTGCCGATCGACCAAATCCGAAGCGGCCCTAGGTTTCCAGATGCACCCGAGGCGCGTCGGCCGCGTTGGCAATCTACTCACCGGCGGCAGTGCGATCAACCGACCGATGCTCGTCTAGATTTCGATCGCGATTTCCGGAGCAATTTGTGTCGCTACCTCGGTATATAATTCTGTTCCCGGTGCTGCTCGAATGCTGGCAATGAGGCTATAGCGCACTGGCTCGCCGGCGTGGCCTTGCGCAACATTCTCCCGCCACCAGCCGCCCGTCGGATAGACAATGATCGCGTCGCGAGCGGCAAGCTCAGTCGCGGTGCCTTCCCAAATATCCGCGTGCAGCGACCCTTTGTTGCGCAGTTGCGGTCCCACAACCCAGCCCGTTTCCGATGCAGCGCGCTTAGGCGGCCGAGCGCCCGCTTCCGAGGTGCGACGTCGCAGGAAGGTGTCAAGCGCGTCATCCGCGTGCTTCAGGTCGAAGCGCAAACCGTGGCTCGCATAGACGTGCCGCCTCGACAATCCGCGCTCCCCGGGATTTGGCTCGATGAAGTAACTTAAGGTTATCCGCAGTTGGACGAGCGTCGCAGGGTCCAGTGCCAGCAGTGCCTCGTGCGGCCATGGTAGCCGATGAACCGCCAATTCATCCGTGACTGCTGCTCCGCTCTTCATCTTGAACGGCACGATCTCGTCCTCAGTGACGAGGGTCACATCGTGATCGAGGCTACCAAGCGCGCGCACCAGCGACGGGACGCCAAAGCCGTAGCGCCGCACGAGCGCGGGCTTGCCGATGGCACCCTGATGGGCTCGCATGGCAGCGGTCCACTCTGCAGAATGAACGATCAGACCGCGGACCGTCTCAGGCCATAGGGCTGGCTTTTCCGCCATTATCTGCGCCGCCATCCGTGCCGCGAGCGCGGTCGCTGCGCTGGTGTCGCCCGTCGTCGTGAACGGCCGCTCGGCCATTGAGCGATAGGTAGTCAGCAAGGCGAGATCATCTACATGGTCGCCCTGCCCCGTGGCCGGATCGTGCCCGATGTTGCCGCCTTCGAATACGACGTCGGGCTTGAGCGGCCATTCGCGGGTCCAGCTGACGGACGTGCGGCTGCGCGGCATGATGTCGCCGGCGGCTCCGAGAGCGCTCCAGCCGGCATAGCTCGCATCAGTGATCAGCGTTCGCTCCGTGAAGGCGCCGACGGTCAGTGCATTCCAGGCCTGGGCCGGGCTCTCGATCGGCATCGTGTCGTTGCGGGCGGGGTAGTCGGCCGCGACGATCGCCTCGCGAATATTGCCCGCAGCGACCGCGATAAACCGTTGCACCTCGTCGCGCCCGAACGTGAGCGCGTCGAGCTTCGCCGACCAGGCCGATGGTCTGCCCCGACCATAATCGCCGAGACTGGTGACAGCGAGGCAGATCGCCCTTGGCCGGTTCGGCGCCGCGATCTCGGCGCGAGCAATAGCCTGGGCGGTGATCGCCCCATAGAGATCGGGGTTGTTGACCCCATGATCCGGCAGGATCTTGATAGACTCGAGCCGGTGCCGAACGACCACAGGCCCCGTTCCGTCGAGCACCTCCATGAGGTCGCCGTACAGCAGCGTACCCGACATCTGGGTGCCATGCCCGCCGTGGGCCTGCGTGCTTACATCTTCAACATTCCAGATGGCATCGAACGCCTGCTGATCGGCCGGGAGCAGATAGGGCGCGATGAGCGGATGGCCGATGGTCGTCCCGGAATCGAGCAGGCAGACGGCCGGCACCTCGCCGTCGATCGGCATGAGCCGGTCGGCTAGGTCCGCGCTCCACGTCCGCTGCTCAGCGCCGTCCATACCCATGTACAGCGAGGGCGTATCGCATGCGAGGCGGAGCTCCGCGACGCTGTCGGTGTTGGCGATGACCCGTCCGAGCTGTTCAGGCGAGCCCTTAGCGACAACGACATCACGCTCCGCAAATTCGAGACTATGTTCGCGGGTCACCATGCCAAGCGCCTGCGCAGCCTTGTCGAACGATCCTTTCGTCCCCTTGCGAACCCAGACCTCCCACCAGGCTTCGACGCCCGGTGCAGGGAAGAGATCTGCCTGATCGGTGTAGAACGACCGCGCGACCGCCAGCCGTGCGGTCTCGAGCGAAGCGACGAGGCGCTGGTTCTTCGGCTTGCGAACCTCCACGATCGAGCCATCGTCGAGCGTCTTCTGCCTGACCGTGTCGTCGTCGCGATAGGCTGCGACCTTCTTGAGGTAATAATCCTTCTGCCTCTCCGGCACGAACACAGTTGCCGAAACGAGTCCCTCCTCGGCAGGGTGCACGTTCACCAGCTCTATAGGGAAACGGCCGCGGCGGTTCTCGAGCTTGTCGACAATATCGGCCTGCCCCACTGGCAGCGTGAATTCGACGTAAAAGCCCTTCTTGCCCGCCGCCACGGCCGGCTCGCGATTCGCCAAAATCATCTCGCCTTGTTGCACTACCTGCGTCAGGGCCTTGGTCAGCGCATCGGCATGGCCAACGCGATCGCGTTGCGGGGGTCCTCCGCCGCCATCGCCGCCCGCCTGATAAGCCGTGTATCCCTGGCGCGCCCCTGTTCTCTGCAGGTAGATATGCGGATGCGGCCGCCCTTCCTCGTCTGCCATAGTTACCGTCGGGCCGCCGCCCTTCGCTCGGCGATCGCCGCGAGAAGATCCGCTGTCTCCACGCGCTCACGCCCTGCGAGCAAGGTCCGCTTCGCCGACTCATCCGCAATGCGGGCGAGGTCCGCCTGGCTCAGTCCGTCGATCTCTCCCGTCGCTTGCTCCCAAGAGACTGAGACCGTGTCGAATGCCGACAGCCGGCCCTCTAGGATCGCTCGGGCGACGAATGCGTCCGGCAGCGCATATTCGATCACGTCGTCGAAGCGCCGGAAGAGCGCGGGATCGAGCAACTCGGGATGGTTGGTCGCCGCGACGATCAGGCCCTCGCTGTCATCCTCTTCGAGGAACTGCAGGAAGGAATTGAGCACGCGGCGGATCTCACCCACGTCGTTGCGCTCGCTGCGGCGGGCACCGATCGCGTCGAACTCGTCAAAGAAATAGACACCCCGGGTTTCAGTCATCGCCGAGAAGACAGCGCGGAGCTTCGAGGCCGTCTCGCCCATGAATTTGGTGAGCAGCCCGTCAAGAAGGACGGAAAAGAGGGGCAGCTTCAACTCGCCGGCGATGGCTGCTGCCGTCATCGTCTTGCCCGCACCAGGCGGCCCGATAAGCAGCAGCTTGCGGCGCGGCTGCAGACCATGCTGGCGCAGGCGATGCGCCTGTCGCTGCTCAACGATCACGCGTTGCAGCCGATCGCGCAGCGCCTCGGGGAGAACCATGCTCGAAAGGCGCGTGTCGACATATTTTGCCGCGACCAGGTTCGCCAGCTCGCCCCGCGGCTGCACCAGCGGCACGGCGCGAGCCCGCCCCTTCGTCGTGCCGCGGGCTCGAGCATCATCGACCATGTCGCGCAGTTGCTGGGCTACCCTGCCGTGGCCGAGACGCGCTTCGTTGGCGGCCGCCTGCATGGCGACTGTTAGGAACTGTTCCTCATCACCATCGATGTGACTTTGCAGCAACGCGACAAGGTGGGTGGCCTTTGTCACCGTAGATCGCCTGTTCTATCATTCGTCATGCACTCATCTCGCGCTGTCTAATGTGGCAACGCTCGGAAGACGCGCTTTGATCGACTGCCCCCAAATCATTGACCGTTCTATCGTCGTTCCAGCCCGGTGACAACGAAATCCGCACATCGACCACTGGGTCTGCAGCGTGACGCAGATGCCCGTCCAATCTGCGCTCGCTCTTCATCCCATCCTTTTGCCGGTCCCTTAGTCCGGCGATCATCTAATAGCCCAAAACGCAATACCGCCGCATGGTATTGAGCATTTACGTAGAGTATGGTACTTACGTAGCTTGGCGCTATCACGTGAAGGCTCAACCATGGAATTTCGGTCGCCGACCGTCGCCGCTCAGCAGAACGCGAAGGCGTTGACGTACCTGACGAAGAACCTCAGCGACCCCGAGGCAGGACGCCAGCTCGTCGGGGAGCTTTTCGACGAGCTGGGCAACGCCGTTGATCGCTACCCTGACTGGCACCCGATCCTGACGGCGCCCCCGCGCAGAAGCTTCGAGCATGTCTCGGGGCTCTCGCAGATCAAGGCTTATGCCGGTATCGACCACACGATCGAGTTCGTTCGCGGTTTCGTGACCTGCCCTTACTCCGACGAGAGGGCCGATCGCCTCGTTACCTCTGCGGGACAGATAGCAGGATTGTACGCTCGACGGCTCGAGGGTCCCCTTTACGCTAACAACGCGCATCCGGTGGTGGTCGTCGCCATGGACGTCGAGCTTGAAGCCGACGGCACCATCCGCAGCCGCAACGCCCTGTCTTGGTTCGCGCAGCAGACCGCGGCGGCTGCCGAGAGTGCGAAGGTAGCCGAGACCTGGTGGAACATCCGCTCGCACCTTCTCGGCGCCCCGCACGGGTCGCGCTCGTCGCTGTTCGTGAACCAGCACACCGGGGTCCACATGCGCAAGATCCTCGAGGCCATGAACGCCAGCGGCATGTTCGGGCCCATCCTCGAATCCTCGCTCGACATGTTGTCGCCCAAGAAGCGCGCAGCGATCAGTGAGACCCTCATTCGCACGGCCGTCGATGCCTGGGACAAAGAGAGCGCGTCGTTCACGTTCGAGATGCGCGGCGAGATGTGCAAGGCGTCCTTGCGCGACACCTGGGACGACAAGACCGAGCTTTCGGTAAGCGTCGAGATCGGTGCTCACGCCCTCTATATTTCCGGCTTCTACTATCCCGAAAGCTGCAAGATCACGCACGTCGAGCCGACCGGCAAGCGCGAGGTGGCTGAGAAGTTCATCTAGGTTATGAAGTCCTACGTCGCAGGCTTCTGCGCAAGATAGATGGGCGAGATCGACTCAAACACGACAACAACGGACGGTCGTGGGGCACGCGACGCTATTAGTCGACTTGCGTCGAGCTCGTTCGCCATCGCATCCCGTTCAGACTAGCAGGTTCTGCTCGCACCCGCCCAGGTTGGATCACGGTAGGTGCGGCTTTACTCGAGATCAGCTTCCTCGTCTGTCACGAGGTTGAGGAAGCTGACCTGAACTCGCTTCGTGCCGCGATCACCGAAGTCTGCAGCGACTTTGTCTCCGTCGATATGTATGACCGTGCCTACACCAAACAGCCGGTGCCTTACGCGGGCGTTGAGGGTGAGTGATCCATCCGAGGTCGCCGATTGAGATTCGGAGTCTGGAATAGTCGTCGACGTAGCCAGCGGCCTCGGTCGCTCTCGTGGCTCACCAAGGGCCTCCCAGAAATTGCAGCTGAAGTTGTTGAGAAAGCGCTCGCTTCGACCCGGCTTCGCCTGGAAGCTTTTCGGTATAGCCGAACCATCGCCCCCGGTTGTGAGATATTCTCGCACAGCGTGCAGCGCCAACAAGCACAGATGATCCCAGCGCTCGAAGAGTGCCTCCTGCCGCTGTGCCTCTAGCTTCGTTGAGCTCGGCTTCCGCGCTGGCTGCGGCAGTGAATAATCGGGCCGCATTTCAACATTGTGGAAAAATTTAATGGTGCCGCTAGACCATGCGCCGGTCGGACCCGTCCGCCAGCGGAAATGGACATCAACCTCCACACGCTCTTGGAACCGATGGGGTGGTATGATTGCATCGTGGATCACCACGAGCTGCATTTCCGCCTCTTGATCCTCCACTCGCTGCTTCAAGCTGCTGACGATGTGTTTCAGGTCATCGCCGGAGCTCCACGCTGTGCTCCAAGTCTCCCGCCGCTTAGCCTCTGCCTTGGCCCGCGCATGTTTGTCGAGATCGCGTTCAAATCTGTAGAGGTGGTGGGCGATAGCCGCGTGCGCCTCTTTGAGGTAGAGATCGCTCAAAATGGAAGCGCGCCGCTCATCCAGCGCCTGTCTGACGCGCTCGTCCAGGCCACGAGAGTCGATTGCCTTGATCGCTGCCATCTCTCGGTCGGACAGATAGAGGCTACTCATGTTCCAGTCTGATCCTATGGTCGACGTCCGATCTGCATGTCGCCCTCAGTATGCAAGCCGGCAAGAGCGAAGGCTTTCTTTGCCTCGATCTTGATCGTGTTGAGCTGCACCGGATAGGCACCGCTAAACGGGTTCGAAGTTCGACGACATCGTAACGAGGATCCTGACGTGGCCGATATTCACATCCGTATCTATTTTCGTGAGCCCGACGGGACGATTGCTGACGGCCAGCAGGAGTTCGATGTCGCAAGTTTTGCCGGCATCGTGCCCTCCATCGCGACATGATCGTCAATCCCGGCGTTCTCCAAGGCTTGAGCCGGCACGACCCGGCAACCCGAGCAAGCTCGGTGTGCTCGCAGCGAAGGACTTGCATCCCGTCTCTCCAGTCGACTGGGCACGTGGTGAAGCTGTGCGATCGTCCCAGCAAACGCTTCACTTTCGGCCGAGTTCTCCTCACGTCAAACGGTAGCGTCGCATGCCAGGGGATCGATGTACGTGCCACACCCGGTGAGCTCCGCGAATTCGGCATCATGGAAAGCTACGATCCGACGGATCGAATGGGCAGGTAGCGGGGCAAGCACGCGATCGTGTGGCACGGCATCATGATCTCTGCCTGCCCGCCACGCGCAGTATTGCCCGGCGATGTGCGACTCGAAGCCCAGACTATCTTCAAAGAAGCTCATCGGGATTGCGGCCTCGACGATGGCGGGCACCCCGACAGAGCGAAGCACTGGCCCAAGCTCCCGATCGCGGTCGATCGCCGCGTAAAGGGCTTCGCCACCCCAGAACCGCAGAAAATCCTGGATCCCGTCATCATGGTTCGGGCGGGTGAACAGGAACCAGATCCGCCCTTGCCGCGTCGCCGAGTCCGCTTGGTGCCGGCGCTTGAACTGCGCCGCGATCGCCTGCGGAAATGCGCCCTGCGCCTCCGCCGCATCGATCCGGCGCATCAGCGTTTCGACTGTCGGCAGCTCCATGCCCTCGGCCAATATTCTGGCGATTTCAGGCTGGGTAAGCCTCGTGCTGTGCCAGGCGAGGATTTCGTGGTCTCGGAGGACGGCATAAAGCCGCCGAATGATCTCGTCATACTGGTAGGGTGAGGCAAAGCACTGCGCGCCGAGCCAGTCGTCGAGCACCGCCCGGTGATCGTCCAGGAATGAGACGACGTCCGCAGGCCATGTTTCGGGGTGATCGTAATCAAAGATCATCGTCCGCTCTCAAGCTGCAGCGATTACGGGGGAACCTATCACGCCGACGCTTTGGCCTTGATCGCCTCCACCAAGCGATCGAGCGCAGGCTGTGCCGTGCGGATCCGGTCGATGCCCGTTGCCAGCGGAGCGAGGGCGTCGTCGAGCCCGTCCTCTTCGAAGCCATCGGCTAGAGCATCGCGCTTGAGCGGTATTGTGAGTGCAAGGTCGCCGGTTTTCGGATCTCACGGAAAGCCCTTGTCGACGAGCTCATCTAGCAACACGCTCTGCGACCTCAGCAAGCTCTTCCATTCGCGCTGCCCGAGCGCGTCCGTTCCGAACACGTATCTAATGGTCGCTCCCGCAAAACCGGCCATCGTACCGATCCAGGTCGCAGGCTCGTGACCATCGATGGACGCCGTCGTTCCGAGTGAGAAGGAGAGGTAGAAATCGTTATCGTCGGGTTCGCCGGGCATCCGCCATTCTGCCGGCGCGAGCCACAGCGTTTCGTCAAAGTCGGTTGGCACCTCTCCGACCCAGCCGAGTTCGTGGCGCTTCTCTTCTACAACCGCGGCGACGGCTTTAGCGAGCAGTGGCTGCATCGACGTGTTGGCGTAGCGGAGCGAGGCCTCAAGCTCGTCGATGTGGCGAGTGATCACGGCGCCGATGGCTGGATCCGGCATACGGGGCTCCTAGAGGTTCATGACATGATCGCCGAAGCTGGCGATCATGTGTTCGACGAACGTGCGACCTATCACGCCTGTGCCGACAGCTTGGCGAGCCGCCCGTGCAACGTCCGACCAAGTTGTCGACGCGACAGTCGGAACGGTTGTGCGAAACGGCGCCAGGAAGATCACGGCCGGCACCAGCTTCTGCAGTTCGGCCCGCCGCCCAAGCGACGCGGTGTATCGCTCCAGCTGCATCGGCCCGAGATCGGCTCGGATCTTGACCTCGATTCCGATGAGATGGGACGCCGTCGTGATAACCAGATCGACCCGATCAGCGCCTTCGCCAAGCGGACAGACCTCCGTCGAGACCTGGTAACCGGCCCCGAGTTCGTCGGACCAGTCGACGTCAGGGAGAGCGACCGTGAGATAGGCCGCCGCGAAGCGCTGCGAAGCCAGTCCGCCGAAGTCGCTCATCCACAAACCGGCAAGCGCCGCGGCGGTGCGGATTTCGTCTCTCTTAAGGCTGGCGAGCGCCCACGGATTGATAAGGCCGCCCTGCTCCTTGGCTGCCGCCAGAGGCGGCTTCAGGGCGCGGAAGGCAGTTTCCAGATCACCAAGCGCGTAGAATTGCTGGGGCGCACGCGCAGGTGCATCGGGTAGCACGTGGCGGAAGGCAAGGAACGCCGCCTCGAGCCTGCTCGCGCTCGGGTAGCTTGCCGACGCCGCCACATGAGCGGGTGACGTCAGATTTTCCATCAGAACTTCGCCATTTCGGCGATTTCGTGCGCGGTGAACGGCTCGTGGCCGTAAACCTCGGCCAGCTCGTTGAAGGCATCGACCGCGAGCATGCGCAGCGCGTTCGGCTCGATTGAGGTCAACGTTGCCTGATACTCGAAAGTGTCCTCAGTCGCGATGAAGCGATCGCCGAAGTCGAGCGCGCCAGGAGGCCAGGTCGAGCCAGCAAGCCCGTTGACGCCCAGCCGCACATGGATCGGGAGCTTGCCGCCGTGTTCAAGAGCAAGCTTGCCGTTCCGAGTCAGGAAGTCGAGCAAATGCTTAAAGAAGTAACCGGTCGCGAGTTTCTTCTCGCCCTGCCGCTCGAAAAGGGACCCGCCAGCAACGCCCCAAAACTCGCCCGTCTTCTCAAACCACTGGGTCACGGCGACGGTCGGACTGACGCCCTCGACCCCGGCGCTCGGCCAGTAGATCGCCGCACCACCTTGGCTGCGGCCGAAGTTGAGCGACGAAGCGCGTGCCATTAGTCCGGGATGGCCTTCAGCGCTCACCAGCGACGCACGCGCGCCCGGCTCCGCCTCCCATTTCGACGGGATAAGGCGCGCATAGCCGGGGAAGTGGTCCTTCCATCGATACTTGCTCGATCCGTGACTAGGATGGGTCACGACCTGCGGTTCGTTGCGGTCAAACCAGAGCTCCGGATCACCGGCAAAATGCGGTTGCCAATGGACGGCCTCAGGGGGTGGTGCGGGCAGTTGGTCGAGAGCAAGGCGGAGATACTCGGCGAGCCGCTTGGCGAGATCCGCTCGGACCCGGCGCAGCCCCTCGCGATCCGCACCGACCGGTAGGTGAAATGGGATGGGTCCGCGCCGCCCGCGCATGTCGAACGGAAGCTTGTCGACCGTTGCCCCGTCGAAGGCCGTGTTCCAGATCTGCAGCACGCGGTTCTCGCCGAGCGCCCGGTGAGCGTAGCCAAGCTCGATCAGGACGTTCGGATTGGCGCAGGCCTTTCCATCGGCCGAAATCGCTATCGGCGTGACGTCGCCCACGAACACCGCGGCCTCATCGATCTTGCGCAGGATGGTGGCGACGATATCAGGCGTGCCGGCGACGCCCTGCGTGTCGGACGTGAGGCTGGGGCGTTCTGCTTCATCGAGGTTGGCCGAGATCATGCCGATCGCCTGGTCGAGCGCCGAGCGGACGAGCTCGCGCGTCACGCGGCCGTCAAGGTCGCTCTGCCACGACCAGAAAACCGTCTTCTCCACGCGCGATCGCCCCTGCCCGCCTCGCCACCCTCATATTCACCATAAAACGAACCGTCAAATCCGCTTATGTGATAACTGTAATTATTGCATGCTTCTCAACCGATCCTAGTTATTATACTCAATAATTGTTGATAGAAAAAATTAATATCAGCGCGTGTAACCTTCAATTCAGTGGACGATGTACTGTGTTCGAACGTTATCGCGCGATCTACTGAACAATACATCCTTCCCGCGTCGTACGTGGTGCCCGCAGCTTCCAAAGATACAGTTCCGGCTTTAATTAAAAATCAGACGATCGGGCCCAATGCCCTGCCGTCCGAACGAACGGCAGCCTACTGTGATCACCACTCAAAAGCGGACTGGCGGCTTTCCACCAGAAAGCGGCCCTTCGGGCTCCTGCCCGCCTCCTGAACGAACGTCCGCTTAGGGCGGCCGTCGCCCGAAAGCGGACAGGCCGCTATCCACCAGTTTTACCGTAAACGCGGACGGTCCGCATGCATCAGGAACTCGCCGTTTTCACCGGACAAGCTGCACGCTCCTGCCCTTCGACATCTGTCCGAGCGCGATGCTGTCCCTTCGGAGAACCTTCGTTCGTACAGGTTGGCAAACGTCTTTGTCGGATGGTCTCAGCCGCCCGGCCGCGAATGCCCCTGCCTCCCCCGCGACCAATGTGGTAGAAGTGCGCATGCTCAAGACAAGAATAAAGCGGCTCGCCGATCGCGGCGATCACGCGGTGCGGCGGCTTGCCGCGATCGAAGCCTCGATCGCGGACCTTTCTAACGAGGATCTGCTCGATTTGGCTGACATCTTTAAAGCCGAGCCCCGCTCACCAATCGGGGATATGGCATTCGTTGAAATGGCGCGGCGGAATATCAATCTTTAAAGACCGGTCGGGAACGAATTAACAGAATCATGGGACTACCAAGGAGCATCGGCTGCCCCAAGGATCTCCAGCAGTTTTGCATGATCATCAACGGAGCGACGACATAGCGATGGTAGCGATTGGTACCCGGATCAACGAGATAGGCACCTTGGTCCGCGATCGCGGAGCCTTCTATCTTCGCCGCGATGTCGGTGGCCGCTACGAGCTGGAATTGCATCGAACCCCCGTAGATCTGGTAGAGAAGCGCGTCCGGCTCATCGGTACATTGGTTGGCCCGAGTCTGGTGAACGCTGACGGCGTTGCGCCAGCTTAGTTGGCTGGACATTTGTCCCGTTCAGTCGTCAGCCACTGGCCGCGATTCTGATTTAACCTGACTCATTAGCGTTGCGCACAAACCACGAGCGGGCATCATCCATGCCATGGAACAGCGGATCATTCATGCCTGCGGTCATGAGCAGGCTCATCATCTCACCGGCTTTGAAAGCCAGCAGGAACGTAAGGCCAAGTGGCTGAAGACGACTACCTGTCGTGACTGCTTCGTTGCGGAGAAGCGGGCTGAGGAGGTCGCTGCGGCAGCGTTAAGCAGCACTGCTGTCTCACACCTTGTTCTTCCGCCGCTGACTGGGACCGATCGACAAATTAACTGGGGGTCGACGATCAGGACCAAGCGGCTCGCAGCGCTGACAAATTCCAACAGCGACGACGACTGTTACGCTTGCCTCCAGGTCACCGACGCCAAATGGTGGATCGATTACCGCGATCTGACGGACGTCGATCTGATGGCGGCAGCGACGAAGGCATTGGACATCCGAAACGTCACGGCAGTGACGGCCTCGGTCACCGACATGCCTTGGACGGCATGATTATCTAGCTGACGCCGTCTCACGACCAGCCTTGCAGAAACGGCGTCATTGATAGCACGAACTTCAACGGGATACCGCGCGCCCACCCCACTGCCCGATATCTAAGCCGGTGCTAAACGTCCGTCTGCAGTACAGTGCTTTTAGGGTATGCCCTCAGCTCACCGCTTCAGGCTGATCCGCTTTACGTTAAAAAACGACGTATCAAGTTTTATTCAATTTACTCGCCTAGTCCGGCTGAAGCCCTGACCAAAGAGGATCATACGGCACCCATTCAAACAGCACCGCTGAAGCTGCATTCGGAGGGCGGTACTTTGAACGGACTCAGATACGCTAAGCGCCAGCCGGTTCACTCAGGCGTCGCAAAAC
>Ga0265780_10008768_pt1 | contig 12240 bp, 13 predicted proteins | sample P1T30metagenome_FD_192432 | JGI IMG/M metagenome (GOLD analysis project Ga0265780, IMG submission 192432) | Plant litter microbial communities from East Loma Ridge, Irvine, California - P1 T30 | ecosystem: Environmental > Terrestrial > Plant litter > Unclassified | place: USA: California... | reverse complement strand
ATGCGGTCCGGTCCCGGCCCCGTGATCGGCTTGCCGGACAGGCTGAGGCTGCCGGCGCGCGGCGCGATGAAGCCGCCGATCGCTTTCAACAAGGTCGACTTGCCGCAGCCGGAAGGCCCCAACAGCACGAAGCGGTCGCCCCGGTGGACGTCGAAGCTGACGTCGTCGGTGGCGCGCACGATGCCTCGTTCGCTGGCGTACTCGAGGGTGACGTGCTCGGCGCGCAGCAGCGGCTCCGGCGTTGCAACTTTTTGCACCAGGTTCAGCGGTATGACAGGGGTCATCATGTCAGCTCCCGTTGGCGATGACCGGATGCTCGAAGAAGTAATCCCTCCACGAGGCCGGCTTGTTCTTGATGGCGCCGACCTGGTGCAAAAATTGCGCCAGGCCCAGCGTATTCTGTGGCGCCACACGGAACTGCGTCTTCGGATCCTTGATCACCTTCAGCAGCAGCGCGCGGTCGATATTGCCCTTGTTCACCCGCAGGTAGGCATCGGCCGCGCCGTCCGGATTGGCCGCGATGTACTGGGCCGCCTCGGCCAGTGCATCGAGGAAGGCGCGGTAGGTTTTTGGATTTTCCTTCACATATTTCTCGGTGGCATACAGCACCGTCGCCGACGCCGGCCCGCCCAGCACCTGGTAGGAATCGAGCACGATTTTCGCGTTCGGATTGCCGGCAAGTTCTTGCTCCTGGAATGGCGGCCCGCCGAAGTGGGCGTTCAGTTCGGTCTTGCCGGCAATCAGGGCCGCGGCCGCGTCCGGATGGGGCAAGGTCTGGGTGATCGGATCGAGTTTCTTGAACTGGGCATTGCCCCACTGCTTGGCGGCGGCCATCTGCAGGATGCGGGCCTGCACCGACACCGTCACCGCCGGCAAGGCGATGCGGTCTTTGGGGCCGAAGTCGGCAATGGTCTTGACGTTCGGATTAGTGCTGACCAGGTAATAGGGGAAGCTGCCCAGCGAGGCGACGCCGCGCACATTCTGGCGGCCCTTGGTGCGGTCCCAGATCGTCATGAGGGGGCCGACGCCGGCGCCGGCGATATCGATCGAGCCCGACAGCAGCGCATCGTTGATCACGGCGCCGCCGGAAAGCTTGATCCAGCCGACATCGATGTCGACGCCCTGCTTCTTGCCATGCTTTTCGATGAGTTTCTGGTCTTGCGCCACGTTCAGCAGCAGGTAGACCACGCCGAACTGCTCGGCGATGCGGATCCGGCCTTCGGCCTGGGCAAATGATGGCAGCGCCAGGGCCAGCGCGGCACCTAAGGCAATGAACTTCTTGTGGTATTTCATGGGTTTCCCGGGTTGAGTCAGAACGGAACGTCGCCTTCGATGGTCGTGCGGTACAGCTTGCGGCGCAGGTGGTCCGGACAGCCGGCCGCCAGGTGCATCAGCGAACGGTTGTCCCAGAACACCATGTCGTGCGGGCGCCACTGATGGCGGTACACGTAGGGCGCGCGCGTGCTGTGGTCGAACAGCGCGTCGAGCAGTTCGCGGCTGCGCTGTTCAGATATGCCCAGGATGCGGGTCGTGAAATGCTCGCTGACGAACAGGGCCTTGCGGCCGGTTTCGGGATGGGTGCGCACCACCGGGTGACTGACCGGCTTGACTTCGTCGATCTGGGCCTGGGTGAGCTTTGGGCGGAACGGGTTTTTCTGGCGCAACTCTTCATACTTTGCCAGATACCAGTGCTCGGCTTGCAAGCCTTCGACCTCGCGCTTCAGGTGGTCAGGCAAGGCGTCCCAGGCCGTGTGCTGGTTCGCGAACAGGGTGTCGCCGCCTTCTTCCGGCAACTCTTGCGCATGCAACATCGAGCCCAGGCTCGGCGTTTCCTTGTACGACAGGTCGGAATGCCAGAAATGGCCGGCATCGCCCAGGCCGATCGGCTCGCCGTTCTCGCGGATGTTCGAGACGATCAATACTTCGGGATGGCCTGCCAGCTGGAAATTACGCAGCACGTGGATCTGCAATGGCCCGAAACGGCGGCTGAACTGCACCTGCTGGGCGGGCGTGATGTGCTGGTCGCGGAACACCAGCACGTGGTGGTCGAGGTGGGCGCGGTGCAGGCGTTCGAAGTCATGCGCACTGAGCGGACGCGACAGGTCAAGGCCGACGACTTCGGCGCCCAGCGGCGCTTTGACAATGGGGTGGACAGCAAATGCTTGGCGGGGAATATCGAGCGGCATGATGGCGGAGGCGGGTATGGTCGTGTTGACAGCGTAATGACGCTCCAATAGGCGAACAACGAATGATTTCGCGTATCTTCATGCAGTTTCTGAACGTTATGCATATGACATTACCGCTTCCCTCCACTGTGAGATGTCGGTGCAGGCCAGGGCGTTTTTTGCTAGGATGCGAAGGTTTTCCCTAAAGCACGAGTAAGACGAGCGCTTCCTTGAACCCGCATGGCCACAGATAAAGAACTCAACGACTTCCTCGAGAATGTCGAACGGCGTGCGTTCAAGCAGGCGGTGTACGCGGTGCGCAAGGACGAGTCGGCGCTGGACATCGTCCAGGACGCCATGATCAAGCTGGCCGAAAAATATGGCGACAAGCCGGCCGCCGAGCTGCCGATGCTGTTCCAGCGCATCCTGCAGACGACGATCCTCGATTACTTCCGCCGCGAAAAGGTGCGCAACACCTGGGTCAGCCTGTTTTCGGGCTTCAGCCGCCGTGAGGGAGATGACGATGACGACTTTGATATACTTGCCTCATACGCGGCCGAAGATGGATCGGCCGCGGCAGAGTCAAGTGCGGACCAGCTTGAGCGTGAACAAACTTTGCGCTTGATCGAAGAAGAAGTACAAAAGCTCCCAACGCGTCAACGGGAAGCCTTCCTCATGCGTTACTGGCAGGATATGGACGTGGCCGAAACGGCCGAAGCAATGGGATGCTCCGAAGGCAGCGTCAAGACACATTGCTCCCGTGCCACCCACGCCCTCGCCGCAGCGCTCAAGGCCAAGGGAATCACATTATGAATACCGACGACATCAACCTGGCGTATAAAATCCGCCATGCACTGAACGAACAGCTCGACACCTTGCCGGCATCGACCACCGACCGGCTGGCTGCCGCACGCGCGGCCGCGCTCGCGCGCAAGAAGGCGGATGCGCCGGTCGAGTATTTCAAGCCGGCCCCTTCCGGCTGGCGCCAGATGCTGGCCGGCTTCGGCAATGCCGTGAGCGGCCCGGCCATGTCGCGCCTGGCCGTCGCGGTGCCGGTCCTGGCCCTGGTGATCGGCATGGGCGGCGTCTACCAGCACGAACAGCAACAGCAGATCGCCGAGCTGGCCGACATCGACGCGGCCGTGCTCTCCGATGAACTGCCGCTCAACGCGTACCTCGACCCGGGCTTTTCCGCCTATCTGGAGTCGCAGCAGCGCCGGCAATGACGAAGAACGACGCTTCACAGTCTCGCGCATCGAAGCCAGGCGCCTCGAAAGCACGGTTTCCCGTCCTGAAAACCGTGGCCGGGGTGCTGGTGGCGGGCGTCATTGCCTGGGTCATCGTCGACCGTTTCGACGCCCCGTCCGTCCTGCCGTCGGTGGCCGATGCCGTCGATGGCGAACGCAAGTCGCCCAAAACCTTCGACAAGCCCCTGTGGAACGATCTGAGCAGCGCCCAGCAAGTGGCGCTGGCGCCGCTGGAACCCGAGTGGAACCAGATGGAAGGACTGCGCAAGCGCAAATGGATCGAGATGTCGGCCCGTTTCGCCTCGATGCCCGCGTCCGAGCAGCAGCGCGTGCACGAACGCATGCGCCAGTGGATGAAGCTCACCCCCGAGCAGCGCGAACTCGCGCGCGAGAACTACAGCCGCACCAGCCGCCTGGCCCAGGGCGACAAGGCGGCCGACTGGGAAAACTACAAGCAGCTGTCGGCGGACCAGAAACGCAAGCTGGCCAACAGCCCGGCGGCGACGCGCCACAAGAGCATCCCGGTGGCGCTGCCTGAAGCACCGATGCTGGTCACGCCGACGCCCTGCCCACCGAACACCACCCGCCGCGGCGCCGAGTGCATCCTGATCGGCACGGATACCGTGGTGCCGACCGACACCGCGGGCGTGCCGCCGGCGGCGCAGCCAGGCCCTGCTCCCGGTTCGCCGGTGACGCCGGGTCCGGCGGCCAGTTCCGCCGCCGATGGCGGCGCGATCGCCGCCCCGGGCGGCCAGCCGGCACCCGCGCAGGCCGCCAATGCAAGCAACTGAGCCGCTTGCCGCTGCGGGCGCGGCTACTCCGGCGCACGCGACTTCCTTCCCGCCGCCGACCGTCAAGCGCCGCGTGACGGCGATGGTCTATGAATTCCTCCTGCTGTTCGCCGTCGAGATGCTGGCGGTGCTGGTCTATCTCCTCCTCACCGGCAACCGCCAGGAGCCGCTGTTCCAGCATGGGCTGAAGCTGTGGCTGTTCCTGGTGACGGGCCTGTACTTCACCTGGTGCTGGCGCGACAGCGGCCACACGCTGGCCATGAAGACCTGGCGCATCAAGGTGGTCCAGGCCGGCCATGCGCGCCTGCCATGGCGCACGGCCATCGTGCGCTACCTGCTGGCCTGGGGCTGGTTCGCGCCGGCGCTGCTCGTGTGCGCCGCGGCCGGGCTGCACGCCAGGGGCGAGATCGCCACTGCGCTGGCAGTTGGCATCGTCCTCTGGGCGCTCACCGCCTTCCTCGACAAGGACCGCCAGTTCCTGCACGACCGCCTGGCCGGCACCCGCCTGGTCCAGCTGCCCAAGGTCAAGCGCTAGCCTTCCTCGAGCTTGCTGCGCGGCATTCGAACGCGGCGGCATCCGGAATCGCGGAATAATCGGCCTTTTCACTGTGAATGAAAGGTCAACGATGAAGCGATCGAATCTACGCGTGGTCATCATGGGCGCCTCGAGCGGCATTGGCGCCGCGACCGCCATCGCCTTTGCCCGCGAAGGCGCCGACCTGGTGCTCGGCGCGCGCGGCAAGGAAGGCCTCGACGACGTTGCCCGCCAGTGCTTCCAGGCCGGCGGCCGGGCCGAAACGGTGGTGGTCGACGCGACCGACGCCAAGGCGGTGGCAGCCTTCGCGCGCGAGGCGCGGGGCATCCTGGGGAGAATCGACCTCTGGTTCAGTAACGTCGGCGCCGGCGTGGTCGGCAAATACCACGACGTGCCCATGGCCGACCACCGCCAGGTGATCGAGACAAACCTGCTCACCCACATGAACGATGCGCACGCGGTGCTGCCGATCTTCCTGGAGCAGGACCACGGCATCTGGGTCAATATGATCTCGTCCGGTGGCTACGTCGCCACGCCCTATGCCGCGGCCTACGCGGCCAGCAAGTTCGGCCTGCGCGGCTTTAGCGAAGCCCTGCGCGCCGAGGTGGGCAAGCGGCGCCACATCCACGTCTGCGACGTGTACCCTACTTTCGTGGATTCTCCCGGTTTCAGCCATGCGGCCAACTACTCCGGCGCCCATCTCTCGTATCCGCCGGGCGCGCTGGCGCCGGAAACCGTGGCCGACGCCGTCGTCAAGCTGGCGCGCCGCCCGCGCGACACGACCGTGATCGGGGCGCCCGCCGCCGCCATGAAGGCCACCCAGCTGGCGCCGAATCTGGTCGCGGCCGGCATGAGCCGTTTCATGGATGGGTGGGCAAAACGGGCGCAACGCACACACGATACGCGCGGCGCGCTATACGAAGCGCCGCACGGCGCCAGCGGCCTGCATGCCGATCCGAGCCGCCTCAATCAAACAAGGCCGCAGCCGAGCCAGCCCGCCAACAAGGCGCTGGTGGCCGGTGCGGCGGCGGTGGCCGCCGCGATCGGCATGCAGCTGCTGCGCAAGCGCGCGGATCAGTAAGTCAGGTTGATCTGCAGCACGGCGGTGGTGCCGCTGACTTCGTTACCGACGATGAGCAGCGGCTTGCCGTTCGGCGACTTGTGCCCGGGGATCAGTGTCAGGCCTTCCGGACCCAGGTCGCCCTTGTCGCCGTCGCGCGTGTTCAGGTAGGTGACGAAGGAAGCCTGGGCAGGCTTGCTCACGTCATACACCATCACGCCACCGACGCGCTCCAGGCCGATGAAGGCGTAGTGCTTGTTGCCGAACTTGCCGACCACCGCGCCCTCCGGCTCCGGGCCCTTCGACGCGCTGCGGTCTTCCAGGTCATTGTTGTCGTTGCTGGCGTTGAACTTGACGTTCGGCAGCGCCTTGGTACGCTGCTCGAATTCGTCGCCCGAATCGTAGACGCGCTTGATGTCGGTGTCCCAGATCGAGAACGAGCGGCCGCCGAAGGTGTACAGCTCGTTGCACTGCCCTGCCGCGTTCTTGCCGTCCTTGCCGCCATTCGGCGTCGTCGTGATGCGCAGGCGGCCCAGGTTCGAATCGAAGATCTGGTTGGCTGCATCCGGGAAGACGGCCGGGTCCAGCCCTGCCGTGCAGTGCGCACGCACGCGGCTCTCTTCATTGAAGCCCGGCCAGTCGGCGCGCGCGTCTCCCTCGTTGGCGGTGATCAGGTAATGCTTGCCGTCCACCGAATAGCTGGCGATGGCGTCCGGCAGGTACATGCCCTTCACCGGCTGCGGGCCGATCTTGATGGCCGGCGAACCGCTATTGGTATTGGTGCCGCCGTCCTCATCCGACACGTCCATCCCCATGCCGGCGACGCTGTGATCCTTGAAGCCGAGCGGCTTGACCGCGGTGACCTTGGCCGTCGCGACGTCGACGATGGCGATCGCGTTGTTCTCTTGCAGGGTCACCCAGGCGGTGCGGCCGTCGTCGCTGACGGTGATGTATTCCGGCTCGAAGTCCTGGGCCGCGCTGGCGTTCGGTCCGAAGATGCGGATGCCCTGCGCGCGCAGCGCGGCTTCCTGGCCGTTGAAGGCCCGGAAGTCGGCGGTCGCGCTAGAGGGCGTGCCGCCGCGATTGACGGTGATGATGCTGACCGAGCCTTCCGGATCGGTCGTGCCGGCCACGCCATAGCCGCTCGGCTCACCCTCGTTCGCGACCAGCACCTTGGTGCCGTCCGGCGTGAAAGTCAGCATGTCGGGCAGCGCGCCGACCTTGACGCTATTGACCAGCTTGAGGTCAGCCGCATTGTAGAAGGCGACGGTGCCCGGCTGGGTCTTGGGATTGGATTCGATCGCCAGCGCCACCAGGCCGTCATGCACGGCGACGCTGTTGACCGCCTTGCCCAGGCTGGCCACATTGATGGTGCCGATCAGTTTCGGCGTGGCCGGCGCAGCCAGGTCGAGCACGTCGACCGTGCCGTTGGCGCCGTTGACGACGAACAGGCGACGGCTGCCCGCATCATAGGCCGTGATCTCGGCCGCGCCGGCCGCCCCGCCGTTATAGCCGCCGATCTTCTGCAGCGCGAGCGTGGTCGGGGTCGGATCGTCGTCGTCGCCACCGCAGGCCGCGAGCACGCAGGCCAGCGCGATCGCGCTCAACATCGGGAGGTAACGGGAGGGTTTAGTGGCGCGGCGCAGGAACATGGTTGTCGATTTTCCAAGGATGAAAAATCGACAGCATATTGATGCAAGATGACAGCCGTATGACTTCTCAGCTGCGTTCGACGGCGCGCTGCATCAGCTTGCGCGGCCATGGCAGCAGCTGGAACAGGATGCCGCAGGCCAGCGCCGGCAGGATGAACAGTTCGATCACCATATAGGCGCGGATGATCTTCCATGGATCCGGGTTGTTCGGATCCATCCCGCCCAGCAGGTCGCCGTAGGAATGGCGCGCGATGTAGAGCGTAAGCGCGGTCATCGCCAGCCCGCACAGCAGCGCCGCGCCCGCACCCAGCAGCACGCGCCGCGGCGTGGTCTGCAGGCGCCGGCGCAGCGGCTCCTGCTTGACGGCCAGCGCCACCAGCATGCCGTGGGCAAGGCCGAGCGCACCCGCGATCAGGGCGCCGAACAGCAGCGCCGCCAGGTAGAACGACGGCATGAGCTCGATGCGGCCCTTGGTAAACAAGGTGGCCAGGGTGAATTCGATCACCGGGATCACGGGCCCCAGCAACAGGAAAAACAGGACGCTGGTCGCGACCAGGCGGAACGAACTTGGCATAAGTTGAACTTGGAAGCGGTGCGGACTCAGAAGCGCTCGACGTCGCGCAGGTAACGCCAGCCGCCCGGCGGCAGGCTACCCATGGAAATGCGGCCGATGCGCAGGCGGCGCAGCGCGGTGACCTTCAGGCCGACGTCGCCGCACAGGCGCTCGATCTGGCCGCGCTGGATGTTCTTGCCGGCGATGCGCAGGCGGGCCTCGCTTTGCCAGCTGGCGCGGAACATGCGGCCCAACTTGTCCAGGCCACCCTCGGCGATCTTTCCATCCACCTCGGCCACGTATTCGTATTCGTTGCGCGGCGCATCTTCAACCAGCTTGCGCATCACGCGCCAGTCCTGGCTGAACACGACCAGGCCGGATGCCGTCGTCTCGAGCGGCGTCGCCAGCGCCAGCTTGAACAGGTGCCGGCGCAGGAAAGGCTTGCCGAAGCCATTGTCCAGCACTTGCGTATCGGCGCCGATCGTCGCCAGCAGCGCGTCCTGCAGGGCGCCGGCCGGCTTGTGCAGCAGGATGGTGACCGGTTCCGGCTCGACCGGGGTCGCGCCAGGCAGCATCGCCACCTGTTGCCCGGCCGTGACGCGGGTGGCCGGATCTTCGGCCACCACGCCATCGACGCTGACCCAGCCGCCGGCGATATAGCGTTCGGCGTCGGCGCGCGAGCACCCCGCTACGTCAGCGACGCGTTTCGCGAGGCGGATGCCGTCGTCGGTGTTCGATGGTGCGGTCATGCGTGCCAATCAGAGAAAAAGTCGGTGAATACGTCGATCGTGCGCTTGATGTCGGCGTTCGAGACGTCGAGATGCGTCACCAGGCGCATTTTCGGGCCGACCGTGGCGCGGATCTGCGCGCGCTCCAGTGCCTGGCGCAGCGGTGCGCAGGCGGCGGCCGGCACGTCCATCCAGAAGATATTCGTTTGCGGCGTGCCGACGCTGAGCTGTTCGATCCTGGCCAGGCCGCGCGCCAGTTCGGCCGCGTTATCGTGGTCGTTGGCGAGCAGCGCGACGTTGTGCTCCAGCGCGTAGTGGGCCGCGGCGGCGATCACGCCGGCCTGGCGCATGCCGCCGCCCAGCATCTTGCGCCAGCGCTTGCCCTGCTCGATGAAGGACTTCGGTCCCAGCAGGACCGAGCCGACCGGCGCGCCGAGGCCCTTGGACAGGCACACCGACACGGTATCGAAACCTTTTACGGCATCAACCAGGCTGATGCCCTGCTTGACGGCGGCGTTGCAGATGCGCGCGCCATCGAGGTGGGTCGCCAGGCCTTTATCGTGGGCGAGCGCGGTCGCCGCGGCGATGTATTCCTGGCTCAGCACGCGGCCACCGATGGTGTTTTCCAGCGCCAGCAGACGGGTGCGCGCGAAGTGCATATCGTCCGGCTTTATATAGGCCTCGATGTCGGCCAGCGCGATCGAGCCGTCCGGCTGGTTCGCGATGGGCTGCGGCTGGATGCTGCCCAACACCGCGGCGCCGCCGCCTTCGTACTTGTAGGTGTGCGCTTCCTGGCCGACCAGGTATTCGTCGCCGCGGCCGCAGTGGGTCATCAAGGCGATCAGATTGGTCTGGGTGCCGCTCGGGGCGAACATGCCCGCTTCGAAACCGAACAGCTCGGCCGCATAGTCCTGCAGGCGGTTGACGGTCGGGTCGTCGCCGTAGACGTCGTCGCCGACCGGGGCGGCCACCATGGTGGCGCGCATCGCGGCGCTCGGCTGGGTCACGGTGTCGCTACGCAGGTCGATCCAGCGCTGTTGGTCTTGGCTCATCTTCTTAGTCCGTGGTCTCTGCTTGCGGGGTATAAAAACGGCTCTTCATTTCGTCAAGGCCGACCTCGTGCAGCACTTCGTGCAGGCGTTCGCTCGGCCGGCGGCGCGGCAGGTTTTTATAGGTGGCGACGATCAGCTCGTTCTTCATCGAGTGTTCCCAGCCCACCAGTTCGGTGACCGTGACCTGGTAGCCGTGGGCCTCGAGCTGCAGGCAGCGCAGCACATTGGTGATCTGGCTGCCGAATTCGCGGGTATGGATCGGGTGGCGCCAGATCTCGGTCAGCGCGCTGCGTTTCACGTCCTTGCCCTTGTTCTTGCGCAGCACGGTCGCGACTTCGGCCTGGCAGCACGGCACCAGCACCATGTGTTTCGCCTTCTTCTTGAGAGCGAAGTCGATGGCGTCGTCGGTGGCGGTGTTGCAGGCGTGCAGCGCGGTGACGATGTCGATCGACTCCGGCAGCGCGGTCGAGGTGGTCGACTCGGCCACCGACAGCGGCAGGAACGACATCCCATTGAAACCCAGGCGCGCGGCCAGTTCGGTCGATTTGCTGACCAGCTCTTCGCGGGTCTCGATGCCGTAGATGTGGGAGCCTTCGCCCTCGGCCTTGACGAACAGGTCGTACAGGATGAAGCCGAGGTAGGACTTGCCGGCGCCGTGGTCGACCAGCGAGACGCTGCCTTTTTCATTCCTGACGTCGCGCAGCAGCGGCTCGATGAAGTTGTACAGGTGATAGACCTGCTTGAGCTTGCGGCGGCTGTCCTGGTTCAACTTGCCGTCGCGGGTCAGGATGTGCAGCTCCTTGAGCAGCTCGATCGACTGGCCGGGACGGACTTCCGGCGGCAGTTCCTGTGGTGCCGGGACTTTCCGGGCTTGCTCAACACGCTTCATGGACGGCTCAGTGGTTCTTTTCGGCGGCGTGGTTGATCGTGTATTTCGGGATCTCGACCACCAGGTCTTCTTCCGCAACGATCGCCTGGCACGACAGGCGCGAATTCGGCTCCAGGCCCCAGGCCTTGTCGAGCATGTCTTCTTCTTTTTCTTCCTGCTCGTTCAGCGATTCAAAGCCTTCGCGCACGATCACGTGGCAGGTGGTGCAGGCGCAGACGCGGTCGCAGGCGTGTTCGATGTCGATGTCGTTGTCGAGCAGGACGTCGCAGACCGACTTGCCGGCCGGGGCTTCGAGCACGGCGCCGTCGGGGCAGAACACCGGGTGGGGGAGGATGACGATTTGTGGCACTTGGGTTACCTCGGTTGGTATGTTGTGTGTGGTGCGCTACTGCGTATTCTATGCCGCGTCAGCTGCCTCGTCGTTCCCGCGAAGGCGGGAACCCAAGTCCTTGGCGCTCCAGCTAATATCGATGTTACTGGCAGAGCGAGCAAACTTGGGTTCCCGCCTGCGCGGGAACGACGTGCGGGCGATCGCTTAGATCTCGTCCAGCGACTTGCCCGCCAGCGCCTTGCGCACGCTCTTGTCCATGCGGCGGGCGGCGAATTCTTCGGTGCCCCTGGCCAGTGCCTGCACCGCATTGTGCAGGGCATCCTGGCGCTGGCCCGCTGCGGTCGACGCGTCGCTCGACGCCGTCACCGCATCGCGCACCGCCTGCAGCTGTTGGCCAATCGCGGCCTGCTCTTGCGGCGCCAGCAGGTCGACGTCAGCATCCAGCGCCGACTGGGTGGCCAGCAGGATGCGCTCGGCCTCGACCTGCTCTTCGCGCAGCGCGCGCATTTGCATGTCTTCCGATGCCGAGCTGTACGACTCCTGCAGCATGCGCGCCACGTCGTCATCGGCCAGGCCATACGATGGCTTGACCGTAATCGACGCTTCCACGCCCGAACGCATTTCGCGCGCGGCCACTGACAGCAGGCCGTCGGCGTCGACTTGATACGTGACGCGGATGCGCGCCGCGCCGGCCGCCATCGGCGGGATGCCGCGCAGCTCGAAGCGCGCCAGCGAACGGCAATCCGACACCAGCTCGCGCTCGCCCTGCACCACGTGCACCGCCAGCGCGGTCTGGCCATCCTTGAAGGTCGTGAATTCCTGGGCGCGCGCCACGGGAATCGTCGAATTGCGCGGGATGATCTTCTCGACCAGGCCGCCCATCGTCTCGATGCCCAGCGACAGCGGGGTCACGTCCAGCAGCAGCCAGTCGTCGCCCTCGGCGCGGTTGCCGGCCAGTTGGTCGGCCTGGATCGCGGCGCCCAGCGCCACCACGCGGTCCGGGTCGATATTGGCGTGCGGGATGGTCTGGAAGAATTCCGACACGGCGCGGCGCACGTGCGGCATGCGGGTCGCGCCGCCCACCATCACGACGCCATCGACGTCGTCGACACTGACGCTCGCATCGCGCATCGCCTTGCGGATCGCATTCATGGTCTTGCCGACCAGGTGCTTGGTGATCTCGGAGAACACTTCGGCGGTGACCGTCACCTGCACCAGTTCACCCGACTTCAGGATC
>Ga0265780_10008767_pt1 | contig 12240 bp, 4 predicted proteins | sample P1T30metagenome_FD_192432 | JGI IMG/M metagenome (GOLD analysis project Ga0265780, IMG submission 192432) | Plant litter microbial communities from East Loma Ridge, Irvine, California - P1 T30 | ecosystem: Environmental > Terrestrial > Plant litter > Unclassified | place: USA: California... | reverse complement strand
CGGCGAGCGCGGGGGTCCCGTCGTCGGGCCTGCACGCCGAGGACGAGCGCGCCCTCGCGGCCGTCGCCCGCCTCACGGGCGTCGAGCGCAGCGGCGTCACGCTCACCGGCAGCACGTCGCTCGGGCTGATGCAGGTCGCGTTCGGGCTCCCCCGGGGCGAGGTCGTCGTCAGCAGCGCCGAGTTCCCCTCGAACCTCTACGCGTGGTGGCGAGCGCAGGAGGCGGGCCTCACCACGGTCCGCACCCTGCAGCCCGTCCCGGGTCGGCCCCTCGCGGCCGTGACGCCGCAGCGCGTGGCCGACGCCGTCGGTCCCGACACGGTGGCCGTCGCGGTCAGCGCCGTGGACTTCCGCACGGGTGCGGTCGCCGACCTGGCGGGCCTCCGCGAGGCAGTCGGGGACCGCCTGCTCGTGGTCGACGGCATCCAGGGCTTCGGGGTCGTCGACCTCGACTGGACGCTGGCCGACGCCCTCGTCGTCGGCGGGCAGAAGTGGCTGCGGGCGGGCTGGGGCACCGGCTTCGTCGCACTGTCGCCGCGGGGACTGGAGCGCCTCCGGCCCGTGCTCGGTGGGTGGACCGGCGTCGAGGGCCCGACCCGCTACGACGGCGTGCCGCACGAGCCCGCACCGGGCGCACAGCGCCTCTCGGTGACGAACGGGTCGCCCTTCGCGTCGGGTGCCCTGGCGACGGCGCTGGAGCAGCTCGAGTCGGTCGGGGTCGACGTCGTCTCGTCGCACATCGCCGACACCGCCGGGGCGCTCATCGCGCGGCTCGAGGCCGCCGGCGTGCCCGTGCTCTCTCCCGTCGCTCGTGCGGAGCGGGCGGGCATCGTCGTGGCGGGCGTGCCCGCAGGCTCTGCTGCCGAGGTGGGCGCCAGGCTCGAGGCGGCCGGGGTGACGGCGACGATCCACGGCGACGACCGGGTGCGGTTCAGCGTGCACGCGACGACGACGCCGGCGGCGCTGGATGCGGTGGTGGGGGTGCTGGGGCACACGTGAGCTGGTCCCGCTGCTGTCACCCGAACGGGGTCACAGCCAGAGCATGGCGATGCACTTTCGCGTTCCCTCCGTCACTTAGTCTCTTGAGCAACCGTCATCAAGGGGGACAACGATGGAGTTTGCCGAGCGGCTCGCCGCACTCGCACTGAAGGTCAAGAACCAGCGCGAGGCCATCCAGACCGAAGAGGCGACGAAGAACGCGTTCATCATGCCGTTCATCTCCACGATCCTCGGTTACGACGTCTTCAACCCTCTCGAAGTCGTGCCTGAGTTCACCGCCGATGTCGGAGTGAAGAAGGGCGAGAAGATCGACTACGCCATCATGCGAGACGGCGAGGTGCAGATCCTCATCGAGTGCAAGAAGTCGACCGAGCCCCTACGTATAGAGCACGCCTCGCAGCTCTTCCGCTACTTCGCGGTCACCAATGCCCGAATCGCCGTGCTCACGAACGGCGAGAGCTACCACTTCTACACGGATCTCGACAAGCCGAACCGCATGGACGACAAGCCGTTCCTCGTGCTCGACCTGTCCGACATCGACGAGACGCTCCTGCCGGAGCTCAGTAAGCTGACCAAGGACGTGTTCGACCTCGACTCCGTCATCAGCGCGGCAGAAGAGCTGAAGTACGTCGGCCAGCTCAAGCGGGCGATCGCGGCTCAATTCCGGGAGCCGTCCGACGACTGGGTCAAGTTCGTCACGACGCGCGTCTACGAGGGCTCCTTCACCCAGAAGGTGCGTGAGCAGTTCACGCCCCTCGTCACCAAGGCCTCGAAGCAGTTCTTGAACGACCAGGTCAACGACCGCCTCAAGACCGCCCTGGGGTCGACGAGCTTCCCGTCCCTGCCTGCGGAAGCACCGTCGGGCACGGTCACCAGCGAACCGGCCGTCGAGGCGGACCTCGACCGCGACACCGAGACGGAGACGACCCTCGAGGAGCTCGAGGGTTACCAGATCGTGAAGGCCATCGCCTGCAGCGAGGTCAAGCCCCAGCGAGTTGCGCACCGTGACGCCAAGTCGTACTTCGCAGTGCTCCTTGACGACAACAACCGCAAGCCGATCGCGCGGCTCCACTTCAACGGCAAGAGGCAGAAGTACCTCGGAGTCTTCGACGCCGACAAGGTCGAGACCAAGCACGCGATCGAGTCCCTCGACGGGATCTACGAGTACGCCGACGCCATCCGGAGCGTGGTCCAGTCGTACGCCTGACCCCGTACGCCGAGGACCATCCCCTTCCGTGACCACGAGTACTCCGGGTAAGAGTTCCTGTCGCGCGCCCGGGCTTTCGCAACGGCGATGCATGTGGTCGTGGTGCCCGCGATGGCTGTCCACGACGCCTACGACATCTGTCTTCCGCACCGAGTCGCACAGAGGCCGTCTTCGCCCTGGCACCTACGAGGCCGGCTGCAGTGGAACGGGGCCGGGCGGCCTGAGAGCTTGCGGGTGCGGGCCCCACAACTGGGTACCGGATCCGCTCTCCAGTTCTCCACCTGCATGTGAGCATGGTGCACAAGCCCATCGTCGTGTGGGTCTCGACCAGGGGGAATGACATGGCTCACAACGGCTACGCCGTCATCGACTTCGAGACCACAGGGTTGTCGCCGCAGTACCACCACCGGGTCATCGAGGTCGGCATCGTCCATGTCGCGCCGGACGGGACGATCGAGGACTCGTTCGAGACGGTCCTCAATCCTGGCCGCGACCTGGGCCCCACGCACATCCATCAGCTCCGCGGCGCCGACGTCCGCGACGCTCCCGTGTTCGCCGACGTCGTCGAGCAGCTCGTGGAGCACCTCCGCGGGCGAGTCCTCGTCGCGCACAACGCTCGCTTCGAGACGACCTTCCTCCGAGCCGAGCTCGACAGGCTCGGCATGACCTCGCCGATCAGCGACGACGGAGCTCTCTGCACCATGAAGCTCGCGACCACCTACCTTCCCGGCTCTGGCCGCAAGCTCGCCGACTGCTGCGCTGCCTTCGACATCCCCCTCGACGACGCGCACGAGGCCCTCGCGGACGCGCGGGCCACCGCACAACTCCTCGGCTCCTACCTCGAGCTCGGCCGCGACCAGGCGGAGTGGTGGGGCCAGTGGGGCGAGTTCGCTGCCCGCGCACCGTGGCCCAGCGCGCCTCCCGGCCGCAGCGCCGCTGGCTGGATGCCGCGACCACGGGCACGCGCCGGCGACCTCGATCCGGCGCGTGACGAGCGGGCACGAGAGTGGGTGATCGGCACGAGCAAGGCGGTCGCGTCGGCTGTCTCGGCAGCCACGAGCCACACCGCTCCTCCGGCGTCGTTCCTCGAGCGCACCACCGACCGCCTCCGCGCGGTCGACGCCACCGGTCGTGAACTCGACTACCTGGCTGTACTGGACCGTGCGCTCTCCGACGGCTTCCTCTCCGTCTCCGAGACCGACGAGCTCCGCAGTCTCGGCGAGGCGATCGGCGTCGGTCCCGCGCGCCGAGCCGAGCTCCACCACGAGTACTTCGACACGCTGGTCGACGCTGCCTGGTCCGACGGCGTCCTGACGCCCGACGAACGGACCGACGTCCAGGCGGTCGCCGTCATGCTCGACATCGACATGATCGCCCGATCGGCAGCGCTGGCACCCCGTGCCGAGGCCCAGCAACGAACGGATGTCGGCCAGTCCCCATCGGCTTCCGTGCGTCTCTCGCCGGGGGACCTCGTCGTCCTGACCGGCGAGATGTCAGAGCCACGTGACCGCATCGAGCAGCTCCTCACGGCACGTGGGGCCGTCGTGAAGCCCGGCATCACGAAGAAGACGTCGCTCCTCGTGGCCGCAGACCCCGACAGCCTCTCCGGGAAGGCGCAGAAGGCGCGCCAGTACGGAGTCCCCATCATCGGAGAGGACGCCTTGTACGCCCTCCTGAAGACGGCATAGCCGGCCGTGGCAGCAGCAGGCGCCTCCGCCACCGACGAGGCTCGCCGTCAGAGGGCTCTGGCCGAGGCTCATGAGCACGAGGCAGCACGTGCCCGCGACGCCGCATCGCGGTTCGGGCTGGCCGGAGTCACCGAGAAGCGGGTGGCCCGTGAGCTCGCACCCCTCAGCGCGATCGGTTATCACCTCCTTCCCGACCGTGCATGGCCGGGCAGCCGCAGCGCGCAGGTCGACCTGATCGTCGTCGGCCCCTCAGGTGTCCACATCGTCGACACGAAGGCGTGGAGGGAGGTGTCGATCCAGGAGGGTCGCATCTTCCGCGGTCAAGCCGACGTCACGGACGACCTGGCCTCGCTCGCCGACCTCGCCTACAACACGGAGGGGATCCTCGTCGAGGTCGGTCTTGCGCCGACCGAGGTGCACGCCGTCGCGGTCCTCGCAGGCCAGAAGAGCGTCCAGGAGGCCGTGGGTCCCGTCACCGTCATCGGCGAGCGCGACGCACTCCGGCACATCGCCTCCCCCGGCGCCCGACTCACCTCGGCCCAGGTAGATGCAGTCCTCCGCCGGGTGCTCGATCACTTCCCCGTCCTCCACGCGACCACGACCATCGACGTGACCGTGCCCGAACCCGTTCTCTCGCGTCCTGTCGAGTCCGTGGCAGAGACGCTCCCCGACGTCGCGACCTCGGAGGAGGTCGACGCCGCCCTGCTCGAGAGCGTCCTCGCGGCGCCGATCGAGGAGTGGATGTCGTTCCTCGATCCGGCTCAGGCCAAGCTCGTCCGACGCAGCTTCAACGGCCCTGCACGCATCCGTGGCTCCGCCGGGACCGGCAAGACCGTCGTCGGCCTGCACCGTGCCGCATACCTCGCGAGGAACGGCAGCACGCGCGTCTTGTTCACCACCTTCGTCCGGACGCTGCCCGACGTGCTGAGCAACCTGCTCGTCCGACTCGCTCCCGACACTGTCGATGCGGTCGACTTCCGCGGCATCCACGGCTTCGCCCTCGACCTCCTCGCAGAGCGAGGGTGCAGCGTGCACCTGGACGCGAAAGCCGCTGACCTGGCCTTCGCAGAGGCGTGGGCCGGTCGGGTCGCAGGAGGCACGCTCGAGTCGTCGGGGACGACGTCCCGTTACTGGCGAGACGAGATCGACCACGTGATCAAGGGCCGTGGCATCCGGACTTTCGAGCAGTACGCCGATCTCGCCCGCATCGGCAGGCGTCACCGCCTCACGATCGAGCAGCGCCGCGATGTCTGGTCGCTCTACGAACGCTACGACCGGGGACTTCGCCGCCGCGGGGTGCACGATTTCGCGGACGTCATCCTCCTCGCCCTCGACAGCCTGAGGGCGAAGCCCCTCGAGCGCTACGGAGCCGTCATCGTCGACGAGGCGCAGGACCTCACCTGCGCCATGGTCACCCTCCTGCACTCGCTCGTCGGCGACAGGACGGACGGTTTCACGCTGATCGGGGACGGCCAACAGACGATCTACCCCGGTGGTTACACGCTCTCGGAAGTCGGCATCTCGCTCAGCGGTCGAGGCGTCGTACTGGACGTCAACCACCGCAACACCGCTGAGATCCTGGCTTTCGCCAACGCTGCCGTGGCGGGCGACGAGTACACGGACATCGAGGGCAGCGGGCAACGCATCGACCGGGTCGGCGCCGTCACCCGGAGCGGGCCTGATCCCGTGCTCAGTCGTCACCGCTCGTGGCCCGACCACGATGCCGCTCTCGTCCGGAGAGTCCGCGAGGTGACGCGCTTGGTCGGCACCTCATGGGGTGACGTCGGCGTCCTGGCGACCACGCACTGGCAGGTGGCGAAGACGCGGGAAGCGCTGGCCGCAGCCGGCATCCCCACGCAGGCCCTCGACCGCTACGACGGCCGGCCCGTGGACGCCGTCAAGGTGGGAACCGTCAAGCGAGCAAAGGGCCTCGAGTTCAAGCAGGTGCTGCTCGCACGCGTCGACCCAGCGTTGCTCGGCTCGGGCGTGGAACCCACAGGGGAGACGGACCGCGAGCGCCGGGACCTCGACCGGCGAGAGCTCTACGTGGCCATGACCCGCGCGCGCGACGGGCTGTGGGTCGGCGCCCGCTCGCTCGCCGTCCGACCAGCACGAACGCTCCCTGCTGGCCCGTGATGACAGCTGGTCATGCCACGATGACTTCACCACCCGGGGGAAGGGGCGAGGGCGCGTCCGATGACGTGGACTCGCGCGTCTCCGCTCACCGCACCAGGAGGCGCACGTGACCACGACCAATCACGAACTCGTCGGGCGCGCCGTCACCGAGCTGGTGCGGGGCCTCGAACCCATCGTCGCCGCGACGCTCCGCCCACATCTCCTCCCGGGGATGTCCTGGACCGTGCTCCTGCAGAGACGAGACGAGGCGGCCGGCCGAAGCGGGGGCGTCTACTCGGAGACCGACCCACAGGTGGTCCTGCGCACGCTGACCGAGACTCTCGGGACTCTCGGCCGTCCCTTCGAGACCGTGCTCGGTCGCTCAGGTGCTCGGCTCGCGGGCGAGCTGCGAGATGTCCGCAACGGATGGGCTCACAACGTGGTCTTCGACGACGAGGACACCTACAGGGCGATCGATTCCGCCCAGAGACTCTCGAGCCTCTGCGGAGCGACCGAGACGGCTGATGTCCTGGCCTCGCAGCGTCGAGGACTGCAGGCACGGATGGCGGCAGCACCGGAAGCCGCAGGGACTGCTGTCGCCGACGACGGTGACGGTGCCCTCGAGACTGCTGGGCATCCCGTCTCCTCGCCCGCGACAGATGCCGCACGCGTCGTGGAACCGTCGCCCGAGCTGGCCCTCAGCCCGCCACCGCAGACGCCTCCTCGTGCTGCGACGGCGGCGCCTCCGACATCCATGGCGGTGGGAGCGGACGAAGAGAGCCGACGGGAACCCTCCCGATCCGCCGCAGACCAGGTAGGGCCAGCGGCTCCAGCCATCACCGTCTCCGTGACGTGCGCCCCCGTCATCAGCTACGCCATGGCCCACAACGGCCTGACGGTCATCTCCGACGTCACCCTCACGAGCCTCGCTACGACGGCCCGTGGGGCTCAGCTGACGGTCGGCATCGAATCGGCGACCGGACCCTTGGGTGCCCCGGAGGAGTACTACGTGGATCTCGTCGCCGGAAACGAGACTCTCGTACCCCAGCTCGACATCAAGGTCGACCCTGCGGAGATGCTGCGCGTGGAAGAGGCCCGGCCGGCCCGCGTCGTCGTCACCGTGATGCACGACGGCGCAGAGCTGGGGCGTGGCGTCGTCGACGTTCTCCTGCTCGCCGCCAACCAGTGGCTCGCGCGTCCCACGCTCATGTCGCTCGAGATGCTCGCCGCGCACGTCCAGCCCAACCATCCCGCTCTCGAGTCGCTCGTCGCCGAGGCCTCCGACGAGCTCGCCAAGACGACGGGCAGCGGCGCTCTCGTCGGCTACCAGCAGGGTCCGGAGCGCGTGGATGCCACGGTCGACGCGCTGATGTCGGCCCTGCGCGGTCGCGGCGTGCGCTACAGCGTCCCGCCCGCCAGCTGGTCGGACGACGGCCAGAAGGTCCGCACTCCCCAGGAAGTGCTCGTGGGACGCATGGGCACCTGCCTCGATACGACCGTCACGCTCGCCGCCGCGCTCGAGAGGGTCGGCATCCGCCCCATGATCGTCGTGGTCGAGGGCCACGCCTTCCTCGGGTACTGGCGCGAGGAGACCTCGTTGGCGAGCCCGGCGACGACGAGCGCGTTCGCTCTGCCGAACTTCGTGCGCACCGATTACGCGAGGGTCATCGAGACCACGCTCCTCACCGAGGACCACCGCGACGTCAGCTTCGACGACGTCCGGCGCGCTCCCCTCGCTCAACATCTCTCCGGTGACCTCGACGAGGTCGTCGGCATCACGGACGTCCACCAGGCTCGGAGCAGCCGCATCTACCCGCTTCCCGCGCAGATCGCGGCGGAGGACGGCACCGTGTCCGTGGTCGAGTACCAGGCGGTCCACTCGCGGCCCACCGCCTACGTCCCCGGCGACCGCCCGGCCGGTCCCGACGACGACGCCACCGAGGTCCCGGCTCGAGTCCAACGGTGGAAGAACTCGCTGCTGGACCTCAGCCTGCGGAACCGCCTCATCAACTTCGCTGACCGTGCCCGGTTCCCGCTCCACGTCGCCGAGGAGGGCCTGCCCGAGTTCGAGGACTACCTCAACGGGGGCAAGCCGTTCGAGCTCCTGCCGTCCGACGCGCTCCCCGCCGTCGAGGCGCAGCGGGGCGTGCGCTGGGGACGAGACCTCCCGTCCGACAGCCGCGTCGATCTGTTCCGTGCGAAGCACCAGCTGTACACGGACGCGCCGACCGAGTCGTACCCGCGCCTCCTGCGAGCGCTCGCCTACAAGGCGAAGACCGTCCTCGACGAGACCGGGGCCAACAATCTCTACGTGTCCATCGGCTCGCTGGTGTGGAAGGTGAAGGACAAGACCGTCCGCTCGCCGCTCATCCTCGTGCCCGTGACCTTGCGCGCGAAGGGCAAGGCGGGTGGCTATCAGGTCGTCCTCGACGATGCGGGAGCCTCCACACCCAACTATTGCCTCCTCGAGAAGCTGCGAGCGGAGCACGGCCTCCGCATCCCGGCCCTGGCGGACCCCGCGGGTGACTCCTCGGGGATCGACATCCAGAGAGTCCTGACCGAGACACGTCTCGCCGTGCTCGAGTCGGGGATCGAGGCCAACGTGGAGCCCACGGTCGACCTCGCCATCCTGCAGTTCGCGAAGTTCCGGCTCTGGAAGGACCTCGACGAGAACTGGGAGTCGCTGGCCGGCAACGACCTGGTACGTCACCTGATCGAGTCCCCCACCGAACCGTTCATCGACTCGGCGTCGGCAGCCGAAGGGGCAGAGCAGTCTGCAGCGCTACCGGACCTCGACGCTCTCCTCGCGACGCTCCCGGTCTCCGCCGACTCGTCGCAGGCAGAGGCTGTCGCGGCGGCGACCGCTGGGCGCACCTTCGTCCTCGAAGGCCCTCCCGGGACCGGAAAATCGCAGACCATCACGAACCTCCTGGCCCGCGCCATCGCCGACGGGAAGAAAGTTCTGTTCGTCGCCGAGAAGCGTGCGGCGCTCGAGGTCGTACAGCGTCGCCTTGCGAGCGTCGGCCTGGCGCCGTTCACACTCGACCTCCACGACAAGGGCAGCAAGCCGGCACCTCTCCGTGAGCATCTGAGGGCGTCACTGGCTCAGCGATCAGCTGCTGACGGTGAAGGTCTCGCACGGGCAGCAGACGCCATGGAGTCCGCTCGGCGGCGCCTGGCGAGGTACACCGGCCAGGTCCACGACATCAATGCGTCCGGGCACAGCCTGTACTCTGCACACGCGGCCGAGCTGGTCCACGCCGGCGCCCCGTTCGAGCTCACCGTGCCGGAGCACTTCAGCGCAACGGCGTCTGACGACCACCTGCACGCGCTCAGGAACGCGCTACGGGATCTCGCGGATCACGCCGGTCGGGCTCGCCCCGCCGCCAGGCACGCCTGGGGCTTCGTCGACGTCGGTGCCGACGACGTGCTCGACGAGACGGCAGTGCTCGCGCGCGTCGGCGAGTTCGACTCCGCCCTCGATTCACTGTCTGCCGATGCCGCAGCGAAGGACGTGCTCGGCACCGTCTCGACAGCAGGTGACCTTCGCGCACTGGCCGCGATTCTGGCTGGCGCTGGGGTCGAAGGGGCAGTCCTGACCGAGGCGCGCACATCGGCATGGCGGGCCGAGACACGTCGTCTGCTCGGCGAGATCGATGGTCTCGCGCTCGCCTTCGGTGATGTCCTCACGGTGATAGAGCCTCCTGTGCTGGCTCTGGACCTCGACCGCATCGCCCATGAAGCCGGCATCGCCCATGCCTCGAGCTTCTTCGGACGGAAGAAGCGACGTCGCGCCGTCGCTGCGTCGTTCGCGCACGTCACGAAGCGTGGCGTGCCCGTCGACCTCGCTGCTCTTCCTGCCCTCACTGCTCGATTCGTCGCGCTTCGCAACGCCGTGCGTCAGCTCGCGGCCCAGATCGACTACGTCCCCGGGCTCAGCGTCTGGGCGGGATGGAATCCTCTCGTCGAGGCCGATCGTGACCATGTGCGCAGTCAAGTCTCGTGGCTCGAATGGCTCGCGACGATCACCGATCCTTCTGTCGGCGACGCAACAGGACGCGCCTTCAGGCTCTCTCTCCAGGGCGTGGCCACCGACCGACGCGGCGCGGCACCCGACACGGCCGCCAGGGTGGATCGTCTGGCACTGGCCACCGACGCCCTCTTCGGGTCGCCGGGGACCACTCGGGCAGGATGGAGCGCATGGACGGGCGACGACCCATTCATCTCGCGCTGGACGTCCACTCGGGCAGGCCGTGACCCTCTGCAGCCCACGGGCGTGAGCCTGACGAGCTGGGTGCGATGGCGGCGTGCTGTCGCTCCCCTGCGAGCGTTCGGTCTTCACGACGCCTACACGTCGGTCATATCGGGAGCGCTGCCCGCGGACGAAGCGCGTGACGCCTTCGAACGAGGCTTTGCGATCGCCAGCAGGCACGAGCGTGCACGCGCGACCGGCCTCGACGACTTCGACGCAGCTGGACAGAACCGCTCCATCGAGCGGTACACCTCAGCGGCCCGAGACATCAGAGCGGAGCTCCCCCGTGCCATCCCCGCGCAGCTGATCGGCCGACGAGGCTTCGACCAGCAGAACGCCCAGGGTCGTGCCGGGAAGTTCGTGGCCGAGGTGGCGAAGATGCGAGGGCGCATGAGTGTCCGCGACATCATGACGACGTACGGCGACCTGGTCGCCGAGGTGACGCCTTGCGTCCTCGTGAGCCCCGACTCCGTCGCGCGTTTCTTCCCCGCCAGATCGGGTCTTTTCGACATCGTCGTCTTCGACGAGGCGTCACAGGTCCGGGTCGCCGATGCAGTAGGAGCGATGGGACGCGCGACCTCGGTCGTCATCGTCGGTGACAGCAAGCAGATGCCGCCGACATCTTTCGCTGACTCGACGATCGATGACGACGACGCGGAAGCGCAGGTCGAGGACGTGCTGGCGCGTGACGAGGAGTCCATCCTCGCGGAGTGCAAGCAGGCGCGGATCGAGAGCCGCTGGCTCTCGTGGCACTACCGGAGCCAAGACGAGTCGCTCATCGCCTTCAGCAACCGGAACTATTACGAAGACCGTCTCACGTCGTTCCCGGCGCCGGCTCACGGATCGGTCGACAGCGGGTACGGCGGCCACGGGATCACCCTGAGGAGGGTCGACGGAAAGTTCCTTCGTTCGGGTCCCAGCAAGACACTCAGGACGAACCAAGCCGAGGCGGATGCCATCGTGGCGGAGATCCGTCACCGGTTCTCCGTGCATCGCACCATCACGCCTTCGCTGGGCGTCGTCACCTTCAACGCGCAACAACGCACGCTCATCGAGTCGATGCTCCGCGACGCCGGTGACGAGCGCATCATCGACGCCCTCGACGCCTCATCGGACGGGCTCTTCGTCAAGAACCTCGAGAACGTCCAGGGCGACGAACGCGACACGATCCTCTTCTCCACGGCGTTCAGCGCCAACGACAAGGGCGTCTTGCCGCTCAACTTCGGGCCGCTCACGAACTTCGGTGGGGAACGCAGGTTGAACGTGGCCATCACTCGTGCACGCCGCCAGGTGATCCTCTTCTCGAGCTTCGATCCTGGAGATCTCCGCACGGAGGCGACGACCTCCCGCGGCATCAAGGACCTACGGGCCTATCTGGAGCTCGCCCAGCGCGGTGCGGAGAAGGTCCTCTCGGCGAACGCGTCCGTGACCACCGATCTGCACCGTGAGGACGTCGCCGATGCCCTCCGAGCCCGCGGAGTCGACGTCCGCACGAACGTCGGCCTGTCGGACTTCAAGATCGATCTGGTCGTCGCTCCGGGAGGCCAGCCAGCAGCGCCGACGATGGCCGTGCTCCTGGACGGACCGGGTTGGGCGCGACGAGGCACGGTGGCCGACCGCGATGCTCTGCCCGTAGAGGTGCTCGGCGGCCTGATGAACTGGCCAGCGGTCGAGCGGATCTGGTTGCCGGAGTGGCTCCAGGACCGCGAAGCCGTCCTCGATCGGCTCGTCGCCGGTGTACCCGTCCCTTGATATCCGGACGTCCGCGGGCGCAGCTCGCGGCGAGCACGATGAGTGGCCCCCGCGCACGGCATCGACCGCGAGCGCTTCAGCGTGCACGCGACGACGACGCTGGCGGCTCTCGATGCCGCCGTGACCGTCCTGACCGCAGGAGGGACTCCGCCGCACGTCGGCAACGACTGAGCGACGGACACCGTCCGAGGGCCCCGGAACAGCAAGAGACGGTCACCCCGGAGGGTG
>Ga0265780_10008765_pt1 | contig 12243 bp, 13 predicted proteins | sample P1T30metagenome_FD_192432 | JGI IMG/M metagenome (GOLD analysis project Ga0265780, IMG submission 192432) | Plant litter microbial communities from East Loma Ridge, Irvine, California - P1 T30 | ecosystem: Environmental > Terrestrial > Plant litter > Unclassified | place: USA: California... | reverse complement strand
AAGGTTATGCGACTGGGTGCCATTGCCAATCTGCCGTCAGTATTGAGCAACCCGTCGCACTTTCTGACGCTGTCTTGCTCTGCACTTCTCCTAATACTGCCATTACTGAGCATACAGATGTACGTCTGGCTAGATCGCACGCTCTCCTTTTCGGTGGCATTCTCTATGGTAGCTCTGGGCTGGGTACAAGGCTGGACACTAGGCAAGATGCTCCTGATGTCATACTCCGGGCCCGGCATACCAGATGTCATGTACGATCTTGAGACAGATCCAGCAGTCATTTCGGTGGAGGAGGCGAAGTTCTGGCAAGTGCACTACGGGCTGTGCCAGGCAAACCTGAAGCTGCGGGTGCGCAAGCTGGAGGAAATTGGGCGTCTGCGCGACCGCATCAGCAGCATGGTTCGCAACCGTCTGAGCGGAAGCTATGGTAGCGGCGGGCAGAAGTGGGAGGTGTCCACGCAGATTACTCTTGAGAAGGACTGATGAGAAAGCAAATGAAAAGTCTTGCCTTTGGGCTCATCGCTGTCGCACCCGTGGCGAGTCAGTATCAGCAAGACACATGGCGTCGCAGCCCGAAGCGTGCCCCGAAAGCCGTGCGACGCCATGCTCGTACCCGTGAAGTCTGTTTGCTGTCCCCCTAACTACGCAACGCTGCATGCCTCCCTCCCGTGTTGCACGCATCGACGACATCATCTGCGCTGCACTGAGACTTTTTGCAACCAGTCCGTCGACGTCTGACGATCCCTGCTGCAGCCACGATTTAGCGAGAGTCCCTTAGAGGCGGGCGGGCCGCGCGCTGGCCGTCCTCTCACCGCCAACGGGCTGGTCCTGGTCAGTCGTCTGAACCAAAGTTGGCTGTGTCACGCCCCTTCGCCGTCCTCCACACTGCGCTGCCTATCAGCGCGCCCTCCTGCACCGCTGCCTGAGTGTATGCAACCCCCCCGTGACCTGTCAGGCTGGAGCCAATATTAGCCCAGCACGCTCCCGGGCATGGCGAGAAATCGCGATGATCGTGGCACGCGATACTACGACGACGCACCGCCCGTAGACCCCGACCGCGAACGCAGGCACCGCCGCCGCAGAGCCCGCGAGACCGAAGAGGACGAAGCCGCCGCGAAAAGGGAGCGACGTGAGCGCCGGAGAGCAGATGAGGCCAGACGGGAGGCCGAGATGGACATCGACGAGTTGAGGCAGCGCAGAGAGTCGTACTACAACGCACCTGCATCTGAGCGCCGCCGCACCCAGGACCGGATGGCGCAGGAGATCAGGATGGAGAAACCAAAGGCGGCGCCCAAGGTCCGCGAACTGAAACGGGACAGCACACGCAGGACGAAAAAAAGGGATGTCATCCCCGACGACCGCAGCGACGAGTATGTGTACGGCCGGCCGGCATCCAGGGGAGTGGTGGAGGAAGTGAGACGATCGTCAATACGGAAGAGGAGCGACGAGGGCGGCTCTTCGAGTCGAACCGCATACACGCCACGCTCAGGCTCTGGTTCTGCATCGCTGCGCCGTGGGGATGCTTCTAAGCTCGGCCGGTAGGAGCACCGATCAGGTGGACACCTTACACACGCTGACAATGACCAGGAGCAAGTCTGCACGGGAACCAAGCAAGCCATACATGTCCACGCGGCCGACTTTGCGCCGCACGAGCACTATCAAGACGCCTACTTCTCCGCCACCGGCCTTGAGGTCACCGTCTATCAGGGATGCATCAAGGAGGAGCACCGGAGGACTCTTCGCCAATCTCTTCTCACGACCCTCGCCTCGTACGCCTTCTGGTGTCAAGGAGGTCCACATGTATGTCAAGGAGAATTTATAACTTGACGTTGCTGACACGTACAGGGTCGACTGCCTCGTCTGCATGAACGACGAGCTGCCTGTGCACAAGACGGTCAAGCTCGCGTGCGGCCACCGAATGTGCCACTCGTGTCTAAGGCGGCAGTTCACGCTCTCTGTGCAGGACCCAGCACACATGCCACCGCGCTGCTGCACGACCGAACACATCCCCCTGAAGTACGCCGACCGACTGTTCGACGACAAGTTTAAGATCCTCTGGAACAAGAAGTACCAGGAATACACTACCACCAACAGGCTATACTGTCCAGCCAAAGGATGCGGGCAATGGATCAAACCCTCGAGGATACGCACCGACTTGACATATGGGCGAAAGTATGCGCGCTGCGGCACATGCTCCACCAAAGTCTGCGTGCTCTGCAATGAAAGATTCCACACGAAACGCGAATGTCCAAAGGACGAAGAGACAAATCGCATGGTCGAAATGGCCAAAGAGCAAGGCTGGCAGCGGTGCTACAACTGCAAGGCTGTCGTCGAGCTGAAGGAGGGCTGCAACCACATGACCTGGTAAGCATGATCAATCCGAAGTCCCCAGTCCCGTGGCCCAGTCACTGATCACACATATAGTCGCTGCACCGCGCAGTTTTGCATGGTCTGCGCCGCCCCATGGAAGACGTGTAACTGTCCATGGTTCAACTACCAACACATAGACGACAACGACCGCCTCAACGACATGCGCGTCCCACACACCACACGCCGACAACAAGACGATGTCGTCGAAGTCATTGAACTCCCAGACGAGCCTTCACCACCTCTTGCCCGCCGCTCAAGCACCCGTGCACGCCGGAGCACGAGAGATCGCGACGTTGAGCACGACGACGAACGCTTAGCTCGACGCCTGCAAGCACAGCTCAATCTAGCTCCTACACCAACAGCGTCAGAAACGCGGCGCGGGAATCCCCCTGTTGAAATTTACGGCGTGGGCAACACGATGGGTCACCACATGAACGACTCGTACACCATGCGCCCCGTCGCAAACACATCGGCACGCACGGCACCGCGTGCACCCGCACCAGCGCCCCGCGGATCATTCTTCAGTCGCCGCATTTCACGCGAAGCTCCACCGCCAGCACGTCCAACCACCGCCGCGGCGTCAGCCATGGCCGGCCTCTCCAGGGACGGAACTAAGCGCGGACAGAATAGAGTTGGGACGTGGCTTAGCCATGTTTCTGTTGACGACGCTGCTGTCAATTCGGCGCCACGGGGCGTTGAGGTTGATGATTGGAGGTGCGATGGGACGATGATTGGGATTGATTGATCTTGATATTTGGATAGGTAGGCGTACGTGGTTGCATATATTTGGGTTTACATGTACAAGTATATTTGGGAAGAAGGACATATAGGAGACGTAACATTCGCATTCGCATTGGCATTGGTATATTAGGGGATCTGGACAGTAGAGTACTAGCACGATACCCACCTCATTTTATTCGAACATACACATAATACAATCTTCTTCGACAGGACATTGTCACTCAAAAATAGAACGAAAGCCGGATATAAGCCACTACTAAATTCAGCACTGCAACAGACACGGCATAACGAGCACAGAAGAAGATTCTGTCAAACTTCACTGCCTAAATCTGAACGTGTATGCAATGATTGCGATGGGGACCTTGACTACAACAAGGCGTTACTAACGCGTTCTGGCTGTGTTGGGTAATAGCTAGTCTTTCCTCCTGGACACTCAAGAGACCCGGGCTTGTGTAGGGGCATACGACTTGCGTGATCCCCTTGATGTTTGCTTTTGACGAGTGACGCGCCGCGGCTGTTTGGGCCGGATTGTGGTGATGTCACCGCCGCATGGAGCTTGTAACATTCGATCTACAACGAACAACTTACAGCAATTGAACCCTCTCACATACATCTACACACTTTCTCCTTCTCAATTCCACACAAATATCACACACATGTCTTTCCTCCTCAAATCCTCCACCCGCGCCTTCCGCCCCGCCATCTCCTCCCTCCGCACGCAGACGCGCTTCGCGACGTCGGACTACGGTTCTGGCGCGGGGAATCCTGCTGGCGAGAGGCCCGAGAAGCAAGGAAAAGTACGTCCTCCAATATCGTCTTTGAAGTAACGTTAGAAGAGAATGTTAAATGTATGGCATGCTAATCACGCGTTGATGTAGAATCCAAGTGAATCCCTCGAACACCCCGGGCCCGCGCCACCTAAAGTCGCAAAGGGGCAGTCGAGTAGTAGTCCGAACAACGACGATAGCTCTAGCTCATCTGGCGCATCCAAGGGCAGTGGGAAAGGGGAGGATGGGGCAGCTGATACGAACAAAGATCTAGGTTCAAGCAAGAAAGGTGCGCGACCCAAACTTGCTGCTGAGGCAGCGCCGGCTGAAGCAGAGCAGAGTGAGGATGTGAAGAGGCATAATCGCGAGATGAGGGAGGGGGTTGGGGAGGGGAAATGAGGTGGGTTGGGGCTGGAGGGGGATGGGTTGGGGATAGGAAGGCAGGATGGGACCAAACACAAGTGAGATGCTCTTCAATGAAGCATTTACCAGCTCCCGCTGTTCAATTACGTGTAGGAAAGACGGATATTTCTACCTAAGTCCAGCAGTGGAATGAGCTCTTCATGAACAGCCCATCCCGCTAGCAGACAACCACGGCAATGCAAGACCTGCAAAACTTTCACTCGTGACAAGCGACGCTCAATACTAATCCTCCTCACAACTATCACGACATATTTAAGGGTGGCAATTCACATGTCAACATTTCACGCTAACGACGCTCTAGAACGTCTTGTGCAAGGTGCAAGGATAAGCTTGTTGTGATGACGTCAAAGGATCCCCGCAAAATCGCAATCGTGATGGGAAAATTCACAAATGCCATTGTTGCGTGCGTGGCGGCGTCGATGCAGCGGTGAGTTGAGGCACATGTGTCTTCTTTGCGATAGTAATGAAATGATTTTGAGTGAGCTCATGGGAATAATGAAAGGGCCGCGGAGGATGCTGGTGTGTATTCGGACTGGCTGTGTGTAGGTTTGGTGGCGCTGTCTGTCTGTTTGCTATCAGCGCGTTGACGGGAATGGTCGTCTGAAAAACGTCAAGCTGCTAGAGTGCTAAGAAGGCTGGGTGAGCTCGATGTCGTTGCAACAGTCTCCTCTACCAACGCATGGATCAGTAAAATGCCACAGCAAGCAGATCGACCCTTTCACGTCTCGTCGACAGGCTCACAATTGCGCACAACTTCCAGCGGTTCACCGTGGTCATAGCTCCCATTGGCTGCGGGGAGCCAGGCAGGCGCGCCTTGACCTTGTTTGTGTTTTCTACACTACGTCACACACGCAATCTGCTCGCCCGTCATTGTGTCTCCCCTCTTATAAGCTTCACGCTGCTCTAGACCCTTCACCCTACTATCGCCGGCCTTCCCAATTCAATACCTCCCACAGCAAATCCCAATTTGCTGAGTTCATTGATCTCTACATACCGATAGACCGAGATACGGCACAACCATGAAGTTCACCCTTTCTTCCGCCCTTGTGGTGACTCTGGCCGCGCAGGCTACGGCAAACAGCTGGTTCGGAAAAGCTGGTGCGTTGAGTGATTACCCCCTCTGCTTGCCCTCATCTCTTGTGTAACGCATGGTGAGAGTCATAGTCGACTTCAGCCGAAACACTACAAACACCGAAGCGCGATGAGAAAGACACGCTAATTGCAAGAAGCAGTCTACGACAAGTGGCACGAGACGGAGCTTGAGCGCTGGCTGTCCGACCACGGTATCCCGCACCCATCCCCTTCAGATCGCAAGAGCCTGCAGAAGAGCGTCTCAGACAACTGGAATGACAAGGTCGTCACTCCCTACAACAGCTGGGACGCACAGAGCCTCCAGAACTACCTCACTGCCAAGGGCTACCAGGCGAAGAAGGGCACCGAGAAGGATGCCAAGAGCCTCGCTGAGCAGGTCAAGGTGTACTGGACTGAGACGGAGGACTCTGCAGGCCAGGCATATGGCAGCGTGAAGGACTGGATCTTCGACTCGTACGTATTGACATATGTCATATCTGGACATTCACTAACAACACTCAGATGGTCCGACTCCCAGCTCAAGGCCTTCGCGGACAAGAACGGCATTCCCGTCCCCCAGCCCCGCCAGCGCGACTCTCTGATCAAGGCTGTCCGTGAGAACTACCAGTCTGCGGCCAACAAGCTCGGCGAGACTGCTGCCTACCCCGGTGACTGGCTCTACGCTTCATGGTCCGACTCTGACATCAAGTCCTGGTTCGACGAGCGCGGCTACAATGTCCCCCAGCCCACCACCCGCGACTCCCTGATTGCCGGTCTCCGCCGCCAGTCTCGTCTCGCCAGCCAGAATGCCAAGGGTGCCTACTCGCAGGCTTCTTCCTCCGCCGCCGCCGCTCAGTCGAGCCTCAGCGATGCCCTCCTTGACTCGTGGTCTGACAGCCAGATCAAGGAGTGGGCCGACAGCAACAACATCAAGGTTCCCCAGGGCTCCAAGCGCAACGAGCTCCTCGCCCTCGCCCGCAAGCACCGTGCCCGTCTCTATGGCGACAGCGCTTCTGCTACCGTCGAGTCTGCCTACGGCGCCGCTACTACCAAGGCCAACAACCAGTACAACGCTGCCACTGACGGCTTCGCCGGTGCCACCAACTGGCTCAAGGCCCAGATCGGTCTTGCTGCCTCGAGCGTTTCTTCCGCTACCGATGCTGCTGGATCCAGCGCCAGCTCTGCATCCGTACGTGCTGCCTCCTCCGCCAGCTCTGCTTCCAAGGTCGCTTCTTCGTCCGCCAGCTCCCTGACCGGCTCTGCCGCCAAGGCTGCGTCTTCTTCTTCCTCGTCCATCTCTAAGTCTGCTGCCAGCGCCTCATCCGCTGCCGCAAAGTCTGCCGATAGCGCCGCGTCCGCCGCATCCAAGTCTGCCGAGAGTGCCGCATCCGCTGCCTCCAGGTCTGCCGGCAAGGGCTACAAGAAGGCCGCCGCTGACGCCAGCGCGTCCGCCCAGAAGGTCAAGGATGAGTTGTAAACGGCTCGCCACTTCACCTCACCCTACGACAAACAGCGTCAAGTCGTGGTAGCTTGACATCCCAACGCAATCACGACACGAGTTTACGATATCACATCCGTATTTTTGGTGGAAAATGTAACATTAGGCTCATGATGATACCTCCTCTTCGTCCTCTCCTGTTGAGGTATGGGAGGATCGCTTTTTCTTTTGGAGGAATGGAAGACGTGGAATGGAAGGATGGCGTCTTATGTAGCTTAGCTTAGCTTATTCGAGCGGTTTTGGTAATGAAGGTTCGAAATTACTCCGTGACCACCGATCACGCAATATTATTTGCATACAGACGGGACGAGGCGAGAAGACTCATCGACATTCTTGCAGACTGCTGGAACAAGTAGGTACTCGCCTAACTCGCTGTCACATGCCCCAGGCTCACATCCTCCCATCTTTTGCCTGGAGAAAGTACATACATCGCTTCCTTTCCTTTGTTGGCGTTGATAGAATCCGCAGCATAGGAAGTAACTCTCCAACTTCCTTCAAAGAAATCTCCTTGTCCAGCGCGCCCAAGTTTCATCTCCGTGCGCGTCGAAGGCCCGGTGTTGTAGTCACAGTACGCCGTCTTGGACCCAGCACTCCATTCAAGGAGATAGTACGCGCGCGAAGTGAGAGCTTGATTGCATTCATTCTGAATAGCTTGATTTCTATTTGCGAAGGTAACAACGAAGGCCAAGCTGAGAACATTTGATGTTACCAAGTTTGATTAGCATTGATGGCGAATTGTACCGCCTTTTCGCATTCTGCTGGATTGGCATAGTTGTTCCTTGCCGAGACGACTTACTGCAATTCAGACCATCTTGTGCGACTACTGCTCGAAGACGAGTTGCTTGTGACGTGGTGTGCATGTTGTGGCTGTCGACTCTTTCGTAGCGCGTGTCGTGGTTGGCTGTTCTCGAATCAACTCGCAAGCGAACTGCCTGATTCCCATTTCATTGCATGCCCAGGTGTTAAATTGGGCGCACAGCCGGGTATAATCCTTTTGAGTCTTTCCATTGGAACATGCTCCATGTTCATCGCGGGCCGTGCCACGATTGTGCTTCCGCATATTAACGCAGTGTGCGGCTGGTTTCTGGCGAAGATGTTCATATCCCTCAGCACGGCGAGTCACTCGACGTATCGTAGGTCCCTTTATCGATACCTGTCGTGGACGGCAAGGCCTCAATGGAGTCGACTATCGTTCGAAGACAGTGTGAAACATGCTACGGCCTCAATAATGATGCGTTCAAGAAGCAGACCATAGGTCTTGTCATACGTAAGATGGCGGCTCTCAGAGACTCGGCGGATCGGGGCTGTTCGACATGCAAGCTCGTGGTGGAAGTATTGCTGCATCATGTGTCTGAGATGGAAAGCAGTTCCATGGCCGAGCGGACCATGAATCTGACGATACCCGACCACGTCCACCTACGAATCTTTCCCCCAATAGAGGCATCACGCCATCTATGGGCTGCAACTGCAGGCTTGGACATCTTGGGGTTTCGCGGTAAGTGACATGACACATTAGAGCTTGCAAGACCCCTAAATCTCGTAGGAATGGGGAATCCATGGCCTGATACGTCGTCTGCTCCAGCCATCTCTGGTAATACTGGATCCGATGAAGCTGTCGCATGCGTACGTGAATGGCATACTCACTGCAAAAAGTCACATGAAGTGTGTACCCGTTCTGCTACTAGTCCACCGATGCTGCCAACTAGGATTCTTCAAATCTGCGGGCCGAGCGAAGTCAAGCTGTTCGTTTCGCATAACGATATCGCGAGTTACGTATGCCTCAGCCATTGCTGGGGAAGAGTGGACATTATAAAGACCACTCTTGCAAACATCGATAGCTTAACTACAAGAACAAATCAATTGGCAATAGCTACCAAGAAATTTTCGAGAGGCCATTAGTTTCGCACATAGACTAGGATACACCTTCATCTGGATTGATAGCCTCTGTATCATTCAGGATTTTGGCCCTGATTGGGATGAAGAGGGTGCTCGCATGGCCTCGATATATAAAAACGCAGATCTCACACTAATCGCGACGAGGTCGCCGGATCCCAGCGGTGGCTGCTTTGCAGTTTCGCACGAGCATCGTTCCAGCGCATGGAACGTCACCGATACTGTTAGGCAGCGTCATGAAGTCCATAGCCGTGTACCTCTCAATCATTGGCCTTTTCTGTCCAACGATCTTCCACTGCTGAGAAGAGGCTGGGCTCTTCAGGAACGGCTGCTCTCTACGCGGACTGTGGATTTTACCAACGATGAGTTGGTATGGGAATGTCTAGAGTCCTTCACATGTGAATGCTCAAAGATTCAGCCGGGCGAAGGCTACTTCGATACGACAAAAGCGATCGTGCACGCGACATTTTCTGACAACGCAAGCCTTGCATATATCAACTCTCAGTGGCAAACCATCGTCAATCTCTACTCGGCCAAGTCACTCACATACTCTTGTGATATATTCCCGGCGCTGCAAGGCCTCGCCAAAACAGTACCAGCAAAAATGGGGCCGTATCTTGCGGGTCTCTGGGGAAAAACACTGTCCGAAAGCCTGAGTTGGCGCTCCGTATCATCGGAGGCGCACCCGCGCCCTCAACCCTGGCGAGCGCCGACCTGGTCATGGGCATCAACTACTGGGCAGATCTTCTGGTGGAAGACCGATCACGTGGTCACGTATGCGACCGTCCTTGGTGCCAACACTACTCCCAAAGGCAAAGGTGTGACCGCGGAAATAGTGTCTGGTGAGCTGCGCCTTCAAGGTCGCTGCTTACGGGCGAAGGTTCGATACGGCAAAGCCGTCAAGAAGCCGTTTGACCGGCAGGAAAGTAATGCGTCGGTACATCTACATGACAGTAGGGGTTGGATGTTGCTCGCATGCGCACAAGGTTCGACGCATGAGCTTCGCTGGGACTACGGCATCGAATCGCCTGGCGAGTACCAGGTTGCCGACGGCTCGGACATCTTCCTCACCCAAATTGAGACCGGCCTCGAAGCCTCTGTTTTTCTCATTATCAGACACTCTGCAGAAGCCATGGACATGTATGAGCGGATTGGGCTTCTGAAAATCTGGACAAGCTCGAGGTCCTTTGTGCCAGACGACAGGCTTATTGGTGAGCGTGCGGGCGTTGCATATGCTGCATGTCCAGAGATGGAGATTACAATAACTTGACCTTGACGCGGAGGACTGGCGCTGCTTTCGACGGTCACAAACTCGTCACCAGGTGTGATGCGAGATGTTTCCAGCCCGAGCCTCGCCAAACATGCGGAGATGTCAACCTCCCCAGTAGCCAGCACGCCACCAACATCATACTACGTAATCGCGCGCGATCCTTCAAAAACAAGGCTGGAGTTATTTTTTCGTTCACATATGTCTCTCTCGTAGGCTCTCTGCAATATCTACAGAGTCTCACCATGGTCAACCTCCATTCCATGAGCCCTCTGGCATACCTACTGCCAATCGTGTCGATCATAGGCAATGCGCGTTCCAATCCTACCGATCTTTCTGCCATTGTACCAAAGCGCGAGGTTTTATATGTTGGCGGGAAATACACCAATATCACGGCAAGCTCACTTCCCCGCTGCTCGTTCAGCTCTCTAAGACTGCATATCAGGACAATGCAACCAACACCACGTCAACGGCGATGATCGGGCAGATATACGTCGAGAAGCTGTCACCTCACCCCGCACCAGCCAACGCACCACTTCCAATCATCTTCATCGCAGGCGCCGGCCAAACTGGAACCAACTTCCTCGACACCCCAGACGGACGACCAGGATGGGCATCATTCTTCATTTCCAAAGGCCACACCGTTTACCTCTCCGATCAACCTGCACGTGGACGCTCTGCCTGGCACCCCGGGCAGGGCCTGATAGTAACTCTCGGCGGACCCAACGGTGTATCCGACCTCTTCACCGACGTAGCCAACAATGGGGACCAGTGGCCCCAAGCCAAGCTCCACACGCAATGGCCTGGCACAGGCCGAATGGGCGACGCGACCTTCGACGCATTCTACAAGGCGCAGATGCAGTTCCAGGCGGAACCCCTTATTGGCGAAGAGCAGAATGCGCAGGCATACGCTGCTCTAGTAGACACTGTGGGCGATTGCTACATCATCACTCACTCACAGGCAGGTGCATATGGTGCACAAAATCCCCTCCGTGTGGTGGAATCACACTCGCTAACTATTGACCAGGCTGGAGGGTAGGAGACATGCGCTCCGAACGCGTCAAGGGACTCATTCAAATCGAACCCTCTGGCCCACCATTTACTTTCCGCCCCCCAATCGGGTCTGGCCCAGCATTCAAATTCGGTCTCACGGACCTCGCAATAGAATACGAGCCGTCCGCCGGCGTCAACGCGACAAACCTAGAGACCGTCATCGAGCCCGCCATTGACGCCAACCACACTGAATGCATCATGCAAAAAGCTCCCGCGAAGCAATTAACCAACCTCGCGAAGATTCCGGAGCTCATCGTTTCTGCGGAAGCGTCGTATCAGGCGCCGTTTACGTATTGCACAGTTAATTATCTTGAGCAGGTGGGTGTTGATGTTGAGTTTGCCGATCTTGGGAAGGAGGGTATTCATGGTAATGCGCACTTTTTGTTCATAGAGAAGAACAATATTGAGATTGCTGAGCGCGTGTATGGGTGGTTGAAGAAGCATTGAATCGAATACGAGGACGGCGATTCGCAAAGGTGGTGTAAGTTAGGCAAATCGACAGATTCAACCTTCAGCCCATAAAGCGAAAAGCGAACGTTGAGCAGTTCTAGTCCGCTTTTCGAATGCCAAAACTGTACAGATTCGATCTAGGTCTAGCACATGTGATTGAGTGCGCAACTCTGGTACCTTGAGAAATGTAAACTTGTGGTTTTGAGCCAGCTATGCTAGACTGACATCCGGCAGATCATATCCTCTGAACCCGCATGTGTTATCCAAGGTCCAGCGGATCACTGCACTCTGGAATGAATGAGGTTCGCGTTTTTGGTCACGAAAATCGGCGTTCAGTATGTCCCGAAGTGCGCCACGGTACCTGCTATCACCTTTTACGGGAGATTGGAAAACAGTGGCTTTGTGGCTCCTCAGAAAATTCAAAACCAAACATTCATAAGTGCTTTGGATGGAGCGCGGAGCCATTGGGCAAGCCCCCATTGTTCTCCGTTGCGGAGTTTCTATTGCTCCGATATCCTTTTCTAGAAGTGAGTGTCGGTGTAACATTCTGAACGGTTCAGTGCAAAGGATCAGATCAATCTGCTGAAGCTTTGCAGTCTATCGTGTGTCGGTCAATACCGGACAAATTCGCACGGCATGGCTTTGCTTGACAGTGCACATCTTGGGCTCATATCATCCATTCGGCAAATACTTGAGCCTCGTACTTCATG
>Ga0265780_10008764_pt1 | contig 12243 bp, 14 predicted proteins | sample P1T30metagenome_FD_192432 | JGI IMG/M metagenome (GOLD analysis project Ga0265780, IMG submission 192432) | Plant litter microbial communities from East Loma Ridge, Irvine, California - P1 T30 | ecosystem: Environmental > Terrestrial > Plant litter > Unclassified | place: USA: California... | reverse complement strand
AATGGGTCGGTTGTGAATGCTGCTTCTCCGTCGTCTACGATGTCCTCGTTTGCTGCACCAGCATCTACAGACATGGCATGCAGAGCCAAAGTAAGTCTTTTAACCCGTTTGGGCCCTGCGTCATGCTGATTCCAGCCAATCAGAACGCGCAGTCGATGCTCCTATAGTGCGCAAGCTATTCGCCTCGTCGCCAAAGGACCCGCGCTACCACATGTTGTCTCACCTGTCCAGCAAGTTTGACCTCGGCCCCGATGATCAGACCCATGAGCCGCGAGCTGCCTTGTTCCTCAACAGGTTCACGCGTACCCTGACCGTCATGTACGCAACCAGTGGAATCGAGCAAATCATTGGCATCTCCGGAGAGGCTATGAAGGGACGCAGCTTCTATTACTGCATTGCTCCCAATTGTCTTGAAGATGCAGTCCGCTGTCTCGAGTCAGCCAAAGGCAACGATTCCATTGCATACATGCGCTTTTTCTTCCGGGACCCGCGCCAGGACGATGCGCCTGAAGCTTCCTCGTCTGAGAGCGAAGATGACATCATGACGGATGTTACGGGCTCCGACGACGAATCTGAAGGCGGAGTGGACCTTGACGGCCATTCCACGTCCAACGGCACAAGACATCCGTCAGACTCAAACCGCACCACGGAGAACAGTGAAGAGCGGTCTGCGTCGCGCACCAACTCTGGCGGGAACAATGACCCCAACAATACCCACCAAGCCATGTTCGGTGGATCCGCTGCCCGCTCGTCGTTATCGTCCGTGAGCTCGCCTCGTTCCGAGATCCGCGACGATCCCATCGAACTTGAGGCTGTCATATCCTGCACCTCAGATGGCTTGGTTGTGTGTCTACGTCGTGCCCGCCCAATGTTGCCAGGCACCATGCCGGTGGCCCAGACAGCACAGCAATACAACGGTATCTACGCCGCGCCATGGGCAACACAGCCCGTGTTCCATCCTGCTCCGCAGCAAATGCCCCAATACCCTCTTGGCGCTCGGCACCCGGCCATGGTGCAGGCGGGGCCGTCTATGGAATTCCAGAACAACTTCATGCAGAGCATTCGCGATGTCGCCGTCTTTGCTTGGGCACTTACTGGCATCAACGGCAGTCTCGTGGACTATGCTCGCGGTAAGCCACTAGGGGAGAGTCAGCCGCCTGAGGGCTTCCCGGTCTGGAATCCTTTGCCAGACCCTGGGTTTGGCAAACAAGCATCTGCGGCACCATCGGGCTATGTTTCGGGGTCCAATAGCTCCTCGAGCAACGATCCATTCGGTTTTGGCGACCCGGGCCTCCGCTGAGAGCTCAGTTTTGCACTTTTGCATCTGGCCAATCCAACACAGAGTAGGTCGCGTGCGACGCGGTGTCGTTAGCGACAATGACGAGCGCGACCTTCTCGATGACTCTAGGCTGCCACAGCATACGACTTTGATGATGGACGATGTAGACAGCTTATGATTTAATGCGAGCGAACAGCGCGGAATATACCAAGCCATATTGGGCTATGTTATCACCATATGGTACGATTTTTTGGACCTCTCCTCTCCTTGTATCCCAGATGTGTATAGCAGTTAAAAAAACTCAATACCTTCACGTGCTTTTCCGTTCTGGGTCTTTTTCTCTTACATGTCGTGCGAGTAAGGAACGCGTACCGTCATCCTTTACTGATGGGGGAATGAACGCCTCGAGTTGTGCCATTGACTATGAGTGGATGTTGTTCTGCTTACATGCACGTAGTCCTTGGTCTTACGACGCGGCGGGGCAGTCGCATCCTGAGCCATTGCCAAACTTCAAATTACGCGTCCGAGTGGGCACATGCAAAAGCATATGCCTGGTCCGTTTCACAAGCAGATTGTACGGTGGCCACATTCCCAGATGCATAGCTAGATGAGATACAAGACAGATGAGCTTTGTTGACCTTTGTCGCCCTTGCGATCATCACATGAGGTCACCGAACCCTTGCAAAAGACACAACTCTTTGTCGTAGCATCCCTTGAGGCCGACTTCTAGCCGCCTTTCAGCGAATAGCAATCTCATGTCTACGCCACAGCCACAGAAACGTACCACCATGATTATGGCGTACATGTCTCATCCTGTGCTGTTCTTTTCGTCAATTTGGCCGCTTGGTCTGTTTACGATCCCTTGTTTGCAGCGCCCCTGCCATGATAGGTTGGCGTTTTGCGTCTTTGAATATTGATTTTCACTCTGGTATCTTCGTCTTCGTCAGCCCCACGGTCCTCTTTTCTCTTGAAGCTTCCGTCGTCCTCTCTGCACGTACGGAACCATTCTCAGATTTCATACTGCTATCTTGACGATCGCAGCACTGATGATGTTGTCCCGAGTTTCTGTACTCTCCATCTTGTCTTTGCTGTTCAGCCTTCTCCCTTCGATATGTCTAGCGCAAGGCAACGATGGCCTCAGCAGTGACAGTCCTACAGCCTCGTTGAGCACAGCAAGCGCGTCAACCTCGACGAGCTCTGCAGCTGCGCAGACACACACTATTTCAGTCGGTCTAGCGGATCACAAGTTCAGACCCGAGTCGACAAACGCCAGTGTAGGCGATGTAAGTAGAAGCTTCATTCATCATCTCGATCGGGCCTCCGTACACATATCAACAGATGAGGAAATACTAACTTGCTAAAGATAATAGAGTTTGCCTTCTATCCACTAAATCACAGTGTCGTCCGCGCAGAATATGGCTACCCATGCATCCCATACGAAATGACGGGGCAGGGTAAAACTGGTTTCTTCAGCGGTTTCGAGCCCGTCGACACTGTCCTTGATTTCCCACCCACCTACAGCATCGAGATCAAAAACACTGATCCCATTTTTTTCTACTGCTCAGCACCAGGGTCTTGCATAGGCTATGGCATGGTGGGCGTTATCAATCCGAATGCCACGACGAGCATCGATCAACAGTAGGTTTATCGGTACGCACTGCATGTGAGACATATACTGACTTAGTACACCCTTATTCAGACATAAAATGGCGCTTGACAGCAGTTACATGCTTAACCCTGGCGAGCCCTTCCCACCGGAGAGTACTCACAAGACACCCGGTGCTGGCCTCACGAACAACGACACCCAAATTGATCTTTCAGCGGGCGCTATCGCAGGCATCTCCATCGCAGGCGTCTCTGTTTTCGTCATCGTGGCCCTCCTGTACTTCTTTTGGTGCCGCACAAAGAGCCTGAAAGACGAAGTCGACCAAAAAGCAGAAGTAGCTGGAGCTCCCCGTCTAGATCCAAATAACAGGGGTCCACCAGCCATGGTGGAAAGAGGTCCCAACCGTTCTACTGCCATGGCCGGCAACGGAGGTGACTTTTATCATCAATACCCGCAGAGATCTATGCTATCGTCGCCCATGGCAGATCCCGCCTATCCACAGTACAACTACAACCAACCCTACAAATCGGCAGCACCATCTTACTACATGCCACAGCCCCCTCCTTCGCATTCACCGCCACCGCTACCGACACAGCAGTACCATCCCCATCAGTATAAATACGACATCAACGCACTCGTCGAGCACCGCATGCATACGTTACCTCCCATCCCACAGCAATCCCCACTCAACATCCACGATGCACTCGCCCACCGCTCCGTAGGCAGACCATACGAACTCTCACCCTTAGGAGATTGCATGCGCAGTCCTCCAAACGACCTTCACCACGATAATCACGACTACAACCCCAACTCGAACGTTGCCGGTGACACTGACGTTATATCTCCGGCTCCTTCCCTTCATCGTTATGCATCACCACCACCACCACCTCGCGTCCTTGACGAGACGATACCAAGTTACTACGAAACGGTGTACAGGCCCGATCCCAAACATATTAATGGCATGGGGACAAGCCCTGTAGAGATGGACGGAAGGGCTTTGGCGGGGAATGTCACGCCGGTGAGAATGGTGGCGGCGAAGTGGGAGGAGGTTGGGGAGAAGGCTGTTGGCAGTGGAGGGGCTTAGAGGGCATGAGTGGTTATGTTCTTATGCTGCCGGTTGTACTTCTGCCTTTTTCTTTTTCTTCTTTGCCTGGTATTGGTTAGACTATGAACACAGCCTCTTCTTTTACACAGTGGCGCTTGATACGAGGGCGAACCTCAGAGTATATTGATTTGAGTTCTTGTTTTCATTTCGTCTCAGCTAAACACAGACGCTCAGCAGTAGAGGACATGGCTTCGCTACTAATCTCCAACCCGCACGGTAGAGGAGGACGGGGCTGCCCGTCTTCTCGACTCTCATGTTCCTCGTTTCTTAGATGCCCAGCGCGAGAGCCAACCAATGCCACGCCAGATCCTTCCGTACGTAGATAGGTAATGTGTGTTTGCATGTAGTAGAAAGCCCGTTGGAAGTATCCCGCTTTTTTGAAAATCCCCATCAAATCAATGTATAGTAAACCCGACCGAACACTTCAAGTCGTTGGAAGTAAAAGATAAGAAAGAAGAAAGATAGATAGGGAAAAGTGAGAAAACAAAGGATCGTTTGACTTGTAATCATTACATGTTGTTACACTCCAAAAGGTAGAATCGAAGAACCACGGGTCGCCCGGCGGCCCGCAAGATGGTTCTGAAAAGGAGCAAAGGTATCGTGAATCATAGCGCTCATGTCGAAGTGGAGGTAGTCGTCATAGTAGGCGCGACGGATACCTCAGACGGCTTAGCCTCCTCGGCAACTGGTGGGAGGATCGGTTCGACAGCCTTGGGTGGTGGTGAGTTAGTATTTGGCAGGCTAGCCGTCGATAACGTGGGTGAGCTGGTTGATTGCGATTGGGCCAATGGAGGTGTAGCGTTCGAGCCAGTCGACTGCGTTTGCGCCAGCTTGGTTTTTCGGTTGCGGTTGGTGTAGTCGCTTAGACTGAGCTTCTTGCGTGCCGGCGCAGGCTTGACGGCGTTGTTAACGGCAGGCGAGAAAGGCGATGCAATGATTGAGATGCCTGGTGATTGCGCGACTGCGCTCTCGTTGAGAACAGACGAAGTCGATCCAGGTGTAACGGCGCGGTTGCTGCTAGTGTTGCCAAAATCAAGCTTCGAGGGCATTTCGACGTGTAGGTCTGCAGTCTTTGGTGTGAGACCGGTGATGGACTTGGGCGATGGTTCAGCTGGCGTCGAAGCTGACCACGGAGGATCGGGTGGCTGTATCGATGGCTGTGGAGCTTCCTTGGGAGGCTCTGGTGCAGTCACCTCAGGTGCTTCCTCTTGTTTTGGGTCGGAGGCCTTGGGGCTTGTGTCCTCGGGTTCGGTCATCTCCACGTCGACCGTAGGCTGCGGTGTAGGCTCCTTTGCTGGTGTGAGCTCTTTGTGTCTTGTATCGGGTACGGGGTCGGTAGAAATGTCCATCGCTGTGGGCTCCTCGAGCGGTGGAGATGGGGGCAGCGGCGACGGCTTGTTCGACGATACGTCCTTCAAAGCTGGTGATTTGGCCTCCACTTTAACGGACGTGGACCGCATTCGCTCCCGCTGCAACTTGTCTTCTTGCGCTTGCTGCAAAAGCTTACGCTTGAATGAAAGTGGTGGTTTCATTTGGCGTGGCTTGATGCAAATATGGGATTTTGCGTTATTGTCTTCGATCGTTTGCGTCGACGCATCGACATAGATTGGCTTCGGACGGGGTGGAGGACGGCCATTCGTCTTTGTAGAGCTGCCTGACGTTTTACGTGCTACACCGTGACTGTGTTCGCGGTGCCGTGCCGACGGCGAAGGTTCGGGGTGTCCGAGTCGTCTCTGTGTATCTGCATTAGCAGGGGGAAGCGAGTAGGTGGATAAGCGTCTTACCGAAGAAGAGATGCTCGGCGTGTTCAGGTTCGATCCAGCACTCGTCCGTTTCCTTTTGCCTTTGTGCTCATCGTGATCAAGCTTCTGAAACAGGAGTTCTTGGTGTTGGATCTTTCTCTTTTCCCGCTCGGAAAGTTTGTCGCCTTCCAATGAGAAGTGGGTTGCTGGTGTGATGTCACGACTGCTGGATTTGTGTGAGCCAGACGTAGAGCGAGCGTCCATTTGGTCTTCATCGACAGCCTCACGGTTGACTGTTTCGCTACCAGCACGGCTGTTGGTTGCGTGGCCTGTACTCATTGGAGAGATCTGTGACTTTTTGACCTTCTTGCCCTTGGTCTTCAGTGTAGCCGGCTCTGTAATCGTATTGCGACGAGCGCGTTCCAAGAGGCACTCGTTGCCGCTGGATGTATCGCAAGCGCAGCCTCCAAAGTTTGCCAAGACACAAGACACCCACGGTTGTATCCTCCTAAACCCTTCTTTGGCACCGTTGGTTACGACCCTGAGAAGCTGTTTCTTTACCTCGGAATCGATATCCCAGCCGACTGTGAGTTCCTCGCCGGGGCTGATCTCGCGCGTCGCTAGGAAGGAGAAGTGGTAGTCGTTACTGGAGTCAATCAAGATCTTCATAGACATGTTGGGGTTGCAACTTCTCCGGGCGTATCGGAGGATGTTGCCTTCTCGCCGTGTGTCGATGTATATTGGCAGATGGGGTGGGAAGAAGACGAAGGGTTCAGGGTGTCGCAGCAAGTCCCATCTGTTGGATGCATCGGAGTAGTAATCTGCCTTTCGACCGATGAGACCTTTGAGCTCTCCAACATAGCCACCATCTGGTACCGGAGTTTCGGCGGTAATGAAGTGCCATTGTGGGTGCAGACCATGCGCTAGTACACCCGAGTCGACATCTGTCTGTTTCACAATCTCTGGCGCAGTTGTCGTTTCGAGTTCCTGGATGGTCATATCAATGCGTGAGAAGATGTCCTGTGGCTTCTTGCCTCCGCTTGCTTCGGCCAATGCTTCGGGGTCTTGTAGCCACATGGCAATATCGTTTGCGACATCGATTCGGGTGTAAGAGTTGGACTCAGCGGAGGGTGGTTCTGGTTGCCGATAGAGATGTATGAACTCGGTTGAGTAGTCCTCGGTAGAAGCCTCTGGGTTAGTGGGTGACTTCATGGGACTGTGGCCATTGAGCATGACTGAAGCGCCTCGTTTCCGTGATGTTGGCACGAGAGCTGGCGCTTGACTAACGACGCCTACGGAACCCGATGGACGATGGTTTGTCTTTGGACGCTTATTTGGCGGTGGCTGATCTCGTGGGCTGCCACTTTTGCGGTCGGGGGTATAGTGCAGGTCCCCATTGGTTTGCACTGGCCATCCATTGGGTTGTCCAGGGCCATGGGTGTCCTTGGTTCGCTTCTTGGGGTTCTTGGCGGAGGCTTTCGGTCTGCCCTTGCGCTCGCCGATGCTGTGTACTTCCCTTCGGATGCGTTGCTTCTCGGAAGCGCTTTTTGCGTCGATAGCTCTGGGAAGGCAGTCGGCGCATTCGTGTACGTCGGGGACGTGTTGGGCAGACTCGTAGTAACACACGATGTGCTGCCACGTATCGCACTTCTCGCACAAGACTGTGTTGCCGTCGTCATCTGAGTATCCGCAGATGCATTTTATCGTGGATGACTCTTCGTCCTCAACGGTGGGTTCGAGTGGAGGCGAGGCGGTCGCGAAGGTGGGTGGTGGTGGGCCAGCGTAGAGGGCGAGAGGAGCCGGCTGATGATCAGCATACGCCTGAACCGACGAGACGTCTGTCATAATCTGGCAATGACGCTCGCTTGTGTGTGGTGTCATGTAGTGGGTGCTCAGGCTCTGTGTTCGTGGGATCGCATGACGCCCAACGCGCGACGAGAGAGAGCAGGGCGAGCGACGGCGACTCGAGACGGATCAAGTGACCGCCGTCAACGGAGTGCCGGGCTTTGTGACGAATGGTCGAGCTACACAGAGGGTGTGGCTAAGGGGAAGAGGGTTGCGTGTCGGAGCGCAGCGTGTGCGGATAGGGAGCAGGAGGGCGATGGGGGCTCAGGAACGTCACTATGGGCGTGGAATCGAAAGCCTATCATGAAGAGAGGGTATTGAGACTGCGTGTGTTCGAGTTGGAGCGATGCGCCGGCAGGCGAGGCAGGGTGGTGAGGGTGGAGGGCTCGAGGCGGCTTCGGAGGGAGGAGTTGGCTGAGGCGTGCTGTCACAAAGGAAGCGGCGCGCGCACAACGAGAGGCGAGGGCGTCGACAGTCGGTGCGACTGTGCGGTTAGTACTCCAGATGGCGACGGCAGGGCAACGACGGCATCAGGCGGTTGGGGAGTCAGAACGGCAGTGGAGAATCGAGCGTGCGAATGTCCTGAGAATGAATGGCCCCAACTCTCGCGAGCGAGAAGGGCTTAGCTTGCGAGGCCCGTGCACCACCAAGGACATGGCCAGGAGTGAACGCTAGATGTAATTAGTGAACGAGGGGTTACAGCAAGTGCGAGATCAAATTCGTGGCGCGAGGGGCCATGTCGACGCCCGAGCAGAGGCGCCGCCTAGACGGATATCCCGTGGCTGGGACATGCGAGATGGCCACTGGGGCAGCATTAAGAGGACGATGAAAATGCAAACACATGTCACGGCCTGGTGGTTTGGGCAATGGATGTGACGAGAGAAAGCGGCGGAATCCTGGAGGCAGGCTAACGCGGCCGGCGAATGAGAGCGCGGCCGGCACGAAGCCTGCAGGCGCGCCAGGCCCGATGCAGATGGCGCTGGTCAGACTGCGTCGCGCGCAGATCAAGTTCGGAGGGCCGAGCGCCGTGCCAGGTCCCAAGGCTGCGAGGACATGTAGGCCCAACGTTCTTCTGTGCTTCATTCCACGTCTCTTGAGTCGCATCAGCATGGCGTGCTGTGTCTGGGTGCGCGGTGCTGGCACGGAAGGCGCGAGCGCGAGCGGCTGGTCGGGGCAGGCGCACGCATGCGCTGAAGCGAATAAACAACGATAAGGGCCCCGCCTGGAACGCGATGAAACATGCTGCATTGCTTCGCCACCCCAAACGTCATCAACGGCTGGGGTCCACCGTCGCCGCCTGCTATCTATATGTCGTCGACGCGGAGTCTGGCTGTTGCGCCCAAACGATAACCAACTTCATCCGCCTTGTGTCCTCCGGCTCCGCACCGTGTCCTGCACCTGCACCAGTCGCGTCACCCGTTCCGGTTCCTACCAAACAAGCAGGCGACTGCACATGTCAACAAACATCAATGCGCCACTAACAATGCAATCGCAGCAATAGATTCTGGCGGCAAGTAGCGCTTCTTAGACAGCACCATTCTTGCCCGAACCGAGTTGCGCCGGCGTCGATTCTCAACCACCGTCCTCCGACGTCTCATTCGTTTTTGTGATTATAAATAATGGCGCATCCGCCTTAGGCTCAATATCGAAGATTTTGAAGTCGGCAAGGAAAAACAAATATCGTCTGAGGAAAGATTGAAGGCAGGAGCGTCTGTAGGAGCTGTGTTGGTACCACCGCAGGCATGGGACAAGATCCTAGCGCCATCCATGACGGACACACAAGGAATACGACAACATAAGAAGCTATGAGTCGAAATGCGGCATTCATTGGAGGAAGATGACGATTGAGGGCTGAGGGCGTTGTTACTTGTCTACCGAAAACACGTCCTGCTACTCTGGTACCGATTATGGACGGCTCATTGCCTCCAACGACGATTGCATGCCATGTCAATCATCCGTTCACGTCTCTATGGCACGAAACTCGTCTCGCATTTCGAATATCCTCTAAACAAATTGAACGTGAAAGTATACATAATTCTTGGGATATTCTCATTCGATAAGATTCAATAGCGTGTATGCAGCAAATGCGACACAAGTGTTATTGTCCCTTGGCAATATGAAGCAATTAGTGCTTGTCAAATCGGTCAAAAATGCGTTATCGAGAAGATGTATCGAAGGCTGCGGTTGCATGAGGACTAGCCAGGCCGCCAAAGTTATTGTTCTAGCGGTGAAGGAAAGGAAGGACTTAAGACGAAGGGGTTCAGGGAGGAAGTCTGATGTACTGTTTCTAAACGAGGGCAAAGCGCTACAAATAGGAAGATGGATAACACCGACACATCCTGATGGCATGGCGCCGAATATCAGCGTCCTTCTTCTAGTGATCGCGCATGCGTAAAGCTCGCCTGCAAATCCCTCTTACTGTCAGTCACTTCGTTCCACTGGGTTCATCAAGTCAGCGATATACACCGGCGGCATTCATCTATGGGTTATACCCACTGAATTATGGTTTCCAGCCATCTCATCTTCTGTTGCTAGCACCTTATCCTTCATAACGTCCGCTTGCGCCTCTTCCTTTCCGTAATGTTGGGTGTGTACAGCAGTAGGAGATGAGTGTGACGACGGTGCTCGCGCCCACTCTGCTATGGTGGTGAGAAGTGAGCGGTAGAGCCATCTTGATCGACGCTGGTGTGGTGAATTTGTCTGTTCCTCCATGTTGCTGGGCGAAGATGTAGATGAAGTCGTTCCCGAAGATGAGATCGATGTAGACATAGGCATCTCCACCGCCGCATGCGAATACTGACAAGCGAATAACGAAGGAAGGAGGAAACCAAGCATCTGTTCTGACTCTTTCTCGAGCCCAAGCCGACGATGTGATCTAGTGGAAGTTTTCGAAGAACGTTGAGAGGCTGGTGATTGAGGAGGTCAGAAAATGAAGAGATTCAGCGTACATAGATACCTTCTAAGCATCCAAGATCCGAGTCCTGCGAGACACATTCCTATATACCCAAACGCCTTGGCCCCAAAGTATAGTGGCGGCGCAGCAGCAGGCAGACAGATCCCACCGTACAACGTCATACATGGCGTTCTCCCCCTCCCTAATCTGACATTCTACAGCCAAGGTTTCTGCGCCGCATCCTAATTTAGACACACCTAGGGTTATCGTGTCTTTTGGCCCTCTCCTGTACAGAGCCGCACCAGTCGGAGAATTGTCAAGTACGAGCGCTGATAAGCTCATGCGGTCTTGCTCATTAGCGGTAATAAGCGCGACGCGTGAGATTTGCGAAGCATAGCGCTGGATGTCCAGGGGCAGCTGTGACGATGTCGCGATGCTGCATGTGGAGAAAAAACAAGGAGGAGCAATATCGGCAGATGACTGACCCGATGCAACGGTTAGTGGACATGGCGAAAAACAAAAGAGAAACAAGGCTTGCGAAGCAGGTATCACGAGGTACATTGTACGAGCAAGAGACATGTCATAATGTACGATGGTTTCTTTATTCGATTCTACTTCGAACCACAAATGTTATTCGGGCAGTCCTGTACTTCGGCAGCCTCCCAATGTATACAATACAGTGAAAGCCGCTCAAGGTGCCTCCTGATGCTGTCCCTTCATGCTCTCATCGTGGCTTTGTCGTCAAAGTATGCTTGCCAGACCAATACAGCCCCAAGGGCAATATTAACACTCATATCCAGACGTCAAGGCTGGACCTGCTCTCCTCTCCGAAATTACCCAGGGTTTTAGAAAAGGCATCCTATAGCTGCTCTTCTTTTACCCTAGTGACTTCCTCCCAGAGCTGCTTTGCGTTTTCGGCTTTCAGCTGTCGACAGTCAGTTGCATTCTATCTTTCAGACCAAACAATGTACATACCTTGAGTAGGTGCATCTCCAATTCACCCTCCAGATTAGGCGAATTGAAGAGCAACCGGGTATCTTTCGGCTTGTCACCCTGTGCATCGCCTCCAAATACCAAGCTCTTTGTGACCGCAGCATTTAGCAGCAGTCGGTGGGTACCTTCAGCACGGAGGACAAAGCGAGCCTTCTTGGGTTCATCGACCGTAATGTTGAACTTGAATGTTCCCACGCCACGCTCTTTCCACCCTCTATTTGATCCTTCGCCAGACATGTTGTAAAGCTTTGCGCGGCCGGCCCAGATGGTCTCTTCGCCTTCTTCACCAGTCTCGTGTGCTTCAGGAAGGTTAACAGGATGACATGAGGTGGCGGTGATTGGCTTACGTTGTTGCGAGAGGAGCGGCTGACTTGACTGTCGCTCTTCCTTGTCTGCGTTCTTTTCTGGGTCTTCGTCGTCGTCGCCCTCTTCATCATCAGAAGCCTCGCCGATTGCAGCAGCACCAAAAGGCTTCTCTTTCTCCTTGAGACCCTTAATCTCCAAACTGCCACCAGGAGCAGCGAAAGAGCCTACGGGCTTGGCTCCGCCGAAGCCTCCAAAGCCCCCACCCAGCGATCCGCCAAAAGAGCTGCCTCCAAACCCGGATGTACCAGAGCTTCCCAGTGCTCCGAAGCCACCACCTGATGGCGTTGAGGAGGCTGCGCTTCCTGCGAAAGAGGACAGTTTGGCCGCGCTTGCCCCACCGAAAGGCGAGCTAGAACTTGGTTTAGAACCAGCAAGGCCCCCGAATGGAGACGCAGCTGAGGTTGCAAAGCCGCC
>Ga0265780_10008763_pt1 | contig 12244 bp, 9 predicted proteins | sample P1T30metagenome_FD_192432 | JGI IMG/M metagenome (GOLD analysis project Ga0265780, IMG submission 192432) | Plant litter microbial communities from East Loma Ridge, Irvine, California - P1 T30 | ecosystem: Environmental > Terrestrial > Plant litter > Unclassified | place: USA: California... | reverse complement strand
CGCGCGTCCGGGGTCAGTCCTAGCAATGCGAGCATCGCATCGGCCAACGAGCGCGCATCGCGGGGCGCGCACAAAAAGGCATTCTCGCCGGCACGCGCGATCTCGGTACAGCCTGGCACGTCGGTGGCGATCAGCGGGCGCCCCATCGCAGCAGCCTCGAGCAGCGACCGCGGCATGCCTTCGCGGTAGGACGGCAGCACCACAGCGGTCACGCGCGCCAGATACGGCCGGACATCCGCCGCCTCGCCAAGATAGTCCAGGATCCCCTCGCGCTCCCAACCATCGACCATCACGCGGTGGATCGCGGTACGGTTCTGTACGTCAAGAAACCCCAGCAGCTGGAACGCGACATCGGGCCGGGTCTGGCGGACGATCCGCGCGGCCTCAGCGAACTCGACCACGCCCTTGTCGCGGAGCAGGCGCGCGACCATCAGAAACACCGGAGACGGCCCTTCCCCCGCCGGGTCAGGGACGAACTGTGCCAGATCGATCCCCGAACCAGGCAGCAGCACGGTACGCGGCCCACGGACCAGACGCTGCGCGACGAACAGATCGCGGTCGTGGCGGTTCTGGAAGAACACCGTCGCCGACCGTGCGAGCGCGGTACGATAGAGTCTCTGCACGATCCGCGTCAGCAGTCCGACCTTGATGAACGCGGTCCCCAGGCCTGAAATGTTGTTGATCACCGGGATGCCGAGTGCATGCGCCGCGAGCGAGCCGTAGACGTTGGGCTTGATCGTCCAACCGAGGAACGCGACCGGGCGAAGCTGTTTCAAAATACGGTAATATTGCGCAGCGAGCTTCAGGTCGCGGACCGGCGACACCCCCTTGCTGTCGATATCGACCGGAAAATAGCGCACCCCCATCGCGACGAGCGTTTCGCTATGCGCATCGCGCGGCGCCAGCGCGACGACGTCATAGCCCTCGCGCTGCAACCGGACGATCAAGTTGCGCCGGAAATTGACGATGTTCCAGCTCGTGTTGATCGACAGGACGATCGTTCTTGTTGGGGTCTTTGTCATCTGCCCCGTCTCTGCATCGCTCACGCGCTTTCGGGCGCCGCGCCACCCTGCCGCAGCCAGGCCTGGAACATCAGCACCGCCCACAAAGCTGGCGTGTCTTCGGCAGTGCCTGCAAGATGACGATGCCAACGCAGCTGGATAGGCGCAGGATCGAGATACCCCTCTTGCCGCATCCGGACGGGATCGAGCAGGTCCTCGGCCCAGTCGCGCAAGGGGCCGCGCAACCATTGCCCGACCGGCATCGCGAACCCGGCCTTGGGGCGCTCGAACATCGCGCGTGGCGCGTGGCGATAGAGAACCTGGCGCAGCACGTGTTTGGTGCTGCCACCGACGATCTTCCGGTCGATCGGGACGCGTGCGGCGACCGCTGCGACGTGATGATCCAGAAACGGCACACGCGTCTCCAGACTCACCGCCATCGCCGCGCGATCGACCTTGGCGAGGATGTCGTCGGGCATGTAGCTCGTCGCATCGGCGTACATCATCCGTACCGCATCGGAGGTGCCACCAAGATTCGAGCCGATATCGAGATCGAGCGGGGGGCGGCGCCAGCCATCGGTATCGAGCACCGGCGTGGCCGCAAGATGCCATTCGTCGAGCAGCGAAGCGAAGACATCGTCAAGCCCGCGCGCATTGGCAGCCGTGCGCAACGCCTTGCGGACCTTGCCACCAAAAAACGGTGGGCGTCGCTTGCGTGCCGCGATCCCCCCGAGCGCGTTCCACACCGCATCGGGCAATTGCGCACCCGCCCCTGCCGCCAGACGGCGCAACGGATGCGGCAGCGGCGCAAGCGATCGCCAGAGCCGCGGCGCGTGAAGATAGCGGTTATACCCCCCGAACAGCTCGTCGCCGCCATCGCCCGAAAGCGCGACGGTGACATGCTTGCGCGCGAACGCACTGACCAGATGTGTAGGGAGTGCCGATGAATCCGCGAACGGCTCGCCGTACATGGTCGGCAGCGTCGGGATCACTGCGATCGCATTGGCCGCACCGACGTACATCTCATGATGCTCGGTCCCGAAATGGTTTGCGACCTCGCGGGCATAGACCGCCTCGTCGAAACCCGCTTCCTCGAACCCGATCGAGAAGGTGCGGATCGTGCCACGCGCCGCGGCCTGGTAGAGCGCGACGACGGTCGAGGAATCGAACCCGCCCGACAGGAACGCGCCGACCGGCACGTCGGCGATCGACTGGCCGGCGACTGCGGTCGAGAGCGCCGCTTCGACCGCCTCGATTGCCTCGGCTTCGCTTGCATAGGGGTCGGCAAGGCCGTCGCGCACGACCTCGCGGTACGACCAGTAGCGCGTCAGTGTCGCGCCGTCATGCAAGCCTTCGGCGAACGGCATCGTGCAGGGTTGCGCGACGGCGTCGGGCGTCAGCGTCAGGATCGTCGCGGGCGGCAGCTTGAAGATGCCCTGATAGATCGACTGCGGGCACGGGATATACGTCCGCGACAACAGCGACGACAGCGCCGACCGGTCGACCGGATTGGCGAAACCGGGCAACGCGCGGATCGCGCCGAGTTCGGAGGCGAACGCGAACAGCCCCCCCGCCCAGCCATAATATAACGGCTTTTCGCCGAACCGGTCGCGCGCCAGCGTCAGCGTGCCCTCGTGTCGGTCCCACAGCGCGATCGCGAACATGCCCGTCGCGCGTTCGAGGGTGCGGCGCACCCCCCACGCATCGATCGCCGCGAGCAGCGTTTCAGTATCCGAATGCCCACGCCAGGCGGGAGCAACGCCCGCCGCTTCGAGCTCCGCGCGGATCGCCAGGTGATCGTATATCTCGCCATTATAGACGAGTTCGTAGCGGCCCGACACAGCCATCATCGGCTGATGGCCGAGCGGTGACAGATCGACGATCGACAGCCTGCGATGAAGCAGGGCGATACGGCGATCGTCCGAAAACCACGCGCCGCTATCGTCGGGGCCACGATGCGTCAGCGTATCGCGCATGGCGAACGCCACGGGCGGATCGATCGGCCTAACGCCGACCGCACCTGCGATACCGCACATTATTGTTTGCCCCCGTAATCGTTGCGGCCTCTTATCGGGCTTGTCCGGAGCCCGCAACACAAGCGGTCACGCGACGTGGATTGCCGAGGTTCGGCGTGGCTGATAGGGGCCGACTGCCACGGGAGGGCAGGATCGACGCAATGCCGATACCGATCCACTGGCGGGATGACCCTATGCGTGCCTCGATCGAAGACCAGAAGATTGTTGTTCTGCCAATATTGGGCGACGCCCGCGGCAGCCTTTGCGTGATTGAGGGCGAGCGCGACACCCCGTTCCCGATCGCCCGCGTCTATTACATATTTGGTACCGAAGCCGGCGTAGCCCGCGGCTTTCATGCGCATCGCACGTTGCGCCAAGTGGCGGTCTGCGTCCGCGGCAGCTGCTCGATGATGCTTGACGATGGCCGTGTCCAACGCACGATCGCGATGGACCGTCCCGATCTCACGGTCGAAATCGGGCCGATGATCTGGCACGAAATGTCCGATTTTTCTGACGATGCAGTCCTGATGGTACTAGCTGATCAGCCCTATGAAGAAACCGATTATATCCGCGACCGTGCCCGGTTTGTGGAAGCGGCGACAGCATGAGCACCGACGTCCCCTTCCTAGCGCTTGCCCCCGCGCATGCTGAGCTCGAACGTGAGATCGAGGCCGCGGTAACGCGCGTGTTGCGCTCGGGCTGGTATGTTGGCGGCCCGGAGAACACGAAGTTCGAAGCGAATTTTGCCGATTATTGCGGCGCCGCGCATGCGGTTGGCGTGGCCAACGGCCTTGACGCGCTCCATCTTGTGCTGCGCGCGCTAAACGTAGGCCCCGGCGACGAGGTCATCGTCGCCAGCAATTCCTACGTCGCGACGTTGCTCGCGGTATCCATGGCGGGTGCTACACCCGTTCTGGTCGAGCCAGATCCCGCAACATCGAACCTCGATGCTGTCTGCGTCGAGGCCGCAATCTCGCCGCGCACGAAAGTGCTCCTGCCTACCCATCTCTATGGTCAGCCCGCCGATATCGGCCCGCTTGCCGAGGTCGCCCGCCGGCATGGCCTCCACTTTGTCGAGGACGCCGCGCAGGCACACGGCGCGCGCTACCGGGACGTGCGCATCGGCGCACATGGCGATGCGGTATGCTGGAGCTTCTATCCGTCGAAGAACCTGGGTGGGGCCGGCGATGCAGGCGCTGTCACTAGTAACGACGCGGCACTTGCCGAGCGGGTGCGCATCCTCGGCAATTACGGCTCGGCCGTGCGCTACGTGAACGCAGTGAAGGGTGTGAACTCGCGGCTCGATCCGCTGCAAGCAGCGATCCTCGACGTAAAGCTGCCGCATCTCGACGCGTGGAACGCGCGCCGCGCGCGGATCGCCGCGCGCTATCTGGACGCGCTGCAAGGTTGTGGCCTCGTCCTGCCGCACGTTCCCGACTGGGCAACGCCCGTCTGGCACCTGTTCGTCGTCCATACCCCGCATCGCGACGCGTTGCGCGCCGCGCTCGCGGCCGACGGAATCGCGACGCAAATCCATTACCCCATCCCGCCGCATCAGCAGGACGCCTATGCCGAACTGGGCCTCGGCGAAGGCAGCCTCCCGATCGCGGAGCGGCTCGCCGCGGAGACGCTAAGCCTGCCGATCGGCCCACACATGCCCGACGAGCATGTCGAGCGCGTGGTGGCGGCAGTGCGGCGGTGGGCCGGAGCGGCATGCCTCATATCATGACCGCTTACGTCGATCCGCAGGCGGTGGTGCATCCTGACGCCGTGATCGGCTCGGGTACTCGCATCTGGCAGTTTGCCGTCGTGCTGGCCGGCGCGCAGATCGGCGCCGACTGCAACCTCAACGCACACACCCTGGTAGAGGGCGAGGCGGTACTGGGCGACCGAGTGACGCTAAAATGCGGTGTCTATGTGTGGAACGGCGTCATCCTGGAGGATGACGTGTTCTGCGGCCCCAACGCGACCTTCACCAATGACCTGCGGCCGCGTTCGCGCCAGATGCCGTCCGCCTGGGCGCAGACGGTGGTGGAGCGCGGCGCAAGCATCGGCGCCGGCGCGATCCTGCTGCCCGGAGTCCGCATCGGCGTCGGCGCCATGATCGGTGCCGGCGCAGTGGTGACGAAGGACGTTCCAGCGGGCGAGACTTGGGCCGGCAATCCGGCACAACGGTTGCGCACCAGCGCTAGACGCTGATCCTTGTCATCTCATCGCCAAATCCTGAAGGCGACAGCGATTGTGGGCGGCGCGTCGGCCATCAACATCGTTGTCGGGTTGGTGCGTAACAAGGCTACTGCACTAATTCTTGGTCCCGCCGGGATCGGCGTTATCGGCCTGCTGCTGGGGTTGGTGGCGACCATTGCCGGCATTGCCGGCCTTGGCATAGGCAATGCGGCAGTCCAACAGATCGCCAGCGATGACGATACCATGGCGCAAGCCCGTGCACGACGTGCACTATGGCAGTTGACGCTGGCCCTGACGTTGACAGGCGCTTTGGCGACATGGTTTTTGCGCCGGCCTCTTGCCGGCTTAGTATTAGGCGACGAACACAAATCATGGCAAGTCGGTTGGCTCGCGATCGCTGTCGGGCTGACGATCTGGTCCGCTGGACTGGTGGCCGTGCTAAACGGCCTGCGTCGCCTGCGCGACCTGGCAGGCGCACAGGTGCTGGGGGCGCTGCTTGGCACCATCCTGGGTATTGCCGCGATGGTCATATGGCACGAGGATGGCATCCTCGCCTATGTCGTCGCTGCACCACTGGCTGCAGTCATCGCGAGCGCATGGTTTGTGGCGCGCCTTCCCCGCCAGCCCGCCGTAGGCGGTGTACCGTGGTTGGTAATGGCCCCCATGTTGCAGCTCGGCATTCCGCTGATGATGGGCGGCATCATGCTCTCACTCGGCGCACTGGCGATACGCGCCCTGATCGGCACTCGCATTGGCGCGGCCGAGCTGGGTAGTTTCACCGCCGCCTGGACATTATCGGTGACTTATGTCGGTTTCGTTCTCGGTGCCATGGGTACCGATTATCTGCCTCGTCTCACGTCGGTGATCGGCGACCGGCAAGCAGCTTGCCTAAGCATAAACGAACAGGCAGAAATATCACTTCTGCTTGCTCTGCCGGTCATGCTGGGAATGCAATCGGCAGCACCCTGGGTCGTCTGGTTGCTTTATTCAAAGGAATTTGCCGGTGCAGTCGATGTACTGCGCTGGTTGATTGTCGCTGACGTGCTTAAGATCGTCGCCTGGCCCTTAGGTTTCATTATCATTGCGCAAGCTAGGGCAAAATCCTTCCTCGCGCTTGAGGTGGCGACACTTGGCGTGACACTGGGGGTCATGATACTGCTGGTTGATCAGGTCGGCATCCGGGCGGCGGGCATAGGATATTGCGCTAGCTACCTGTTCTATACCATAATCGTCGCCGCCCTTGCATACCGCTCGTTGGGCTGGCGCCCTACAAACGCTATGTTATGGCTGACGAGTGCCGGATTGGCTTCTACTATTGCTTTAGGTTTCCTAGGCAGTTTCAATCCCTTGGCGGGGCTACTTCTAGGCAGTGCCGCAACCGTTTTGACTGGACTATACTCTATGTATCGCCTGTTGCAGCTTGATGCAATGCCGGATATTGTTCTTAAGGCCTTGGATATGATTGGTATCCGCAACATATCAATTATAAATGACACGGTGCCCAAATGATATTGATTTATATGAACTCCGGAGAGTGGGGCGGTCTCGATATTTTTGTGATGCGCTTTGCTGAATATCTGAAAAGAGTCGATCGCGATTTTTTTATAGTGGAAAATTTAGGTTCACGGTTAAGACTCGACCTTACATGGGCCAAGTTTTTAACTGTTGACGAATACAATAGTTCACTACTAACCTTTACTCATGCGTTCTTTCCTAGCATATCGAAGCTAGTCGAAAAAAGATCCTTAGCGCCCGGAATTTCTCAGGCGACACTGTTTACCTGGATTGTTCAGCATAACGACGCTCTTTATCATTTCTTTCCGGTAAGCCAGCGCATTGTGTCGCGCTTCGGATTCGGAGCGGCGATCTCACTGTTGCGTATTCTTCCAAAATACAGGCGGCGGATCGAAACTATATTAGACGCAATGATACGGCATGGTGCGCTTGCTACTATGGACGGTTCCACACTGCGGTCACTCAGATTCTTCTATCCTACCGTAAAACCAGCATCGATCATGGTTCCATTACCAGTTCCTCAGGGAAAATACTTTGATTATGCCCCACCGTCCGGTGACATACTTTCTATTGGCTATCTAGGTCGAATGGATTACTTCAAGTTTTCCGCAATAGGTCCTTTTATTCGCACCGAACTTGCCAGGATTGCTAAAACCCGGTCAGTCATGCTCGTCGCTATCACCGTAGGGACCCATGTCGAGCAGTTGCAGAGTTTGTGTGCCGAAACCGGCATTATCCTTCGACTTCACGGTTTCATGCCTAATGATCAAGCGCGTGAGACGCTGGCGCGTGAGACCCATTTCGCCGTCGCCATGGGAACGGCAGCGCTAGATATCGCCGCGTCTGGGCATCCATGTATCTTTATCGATCCAGCCGAACGGGTTACGACGTCACCGCAGACCCGCTTTCGCTTCGTACACGAGGCGCAGGAGTATATGGTCGGCGAGTTTCGTGACTTTTCCGGTTATGTCGGCGGCATACGTTCACTTGAGGAATCGATTGCGATGGTTCTCTCGGACACGTCGATCGGCAAGCGCGACCGCGAGTATGTCCACGACCATCACGATCCAGATCGGATCAACGCCACGATGCTCCGTCATATCGATGCTTCGACATTGACCGTCGCAGGGATCCGGCCGGCGCTTGCAGCGCTGACTAAGGCAAATGCCCGTGATTTAGCACGTGTTGGCAAATTCCGTCGGTTTCAAGGATTGCTTAATCTACGAGGACGAAGCCGAGGATAACGGGAATGCGGTCATCAATTTGAGATGCTCCAAAAGCGAAGCAGTTCCGGCCAGTTCGGTTGCACGGGCCCTAAGAGTTGCTACATCCGATGGTGGGCTATGCAATTGATCTAGCATTACTGACGCCAGCAGTGTTGCGTCCCCGCATGTTGCCAATGCTCCAAACCGCCCACCATCGAGTATTTCGGATGGTCCATTCGGACAGTCGGTGCTTACCACCGGTAACCCGGCATACAGAGCCTCGACCAGGACATTTCCGAATCCTTCGTAATCCGAAGACAGCACGAACAGGTCGGCCGCGGCATAATAAGGCCAGGGATTGGTGTCGAACCCGGCAAAGATTACCGCATCGTCCAAGCCGTCTTGCGTAACCTGCGCTTCTAATGCCTCGCGCAGCGGACCGTCACCCAGGATCAGCAGCGATGCGGGTATCCGCTCGCGCACTCCAGCCAACGCACGCAGCAGCAGGGGGTAGTTCTTCTCGGACTTGAGCGCACCCACCGCCAGAATGCGCTTCGTGCCAGTCGGCCAACGTCCCGCAGCAATCGCACGGTCCGGCAAGATTGCAGGCAACTGCAGCGGATTATGAATCACAGTTATCCGGTTGCGCGGCACGCCGATGAATGTCGAAAGATCCTCAGCCACGCCAACCGATACCGCCACCAGCGCATTCGTCCGGATATAGGAAAACCGCGTTATCGCGCGGACGACGCGATGGCGCAGACCGTGCGGCATGGTCGATAATGTCGTATGCTCGCTGCCTATGATCCGCGTATCTACGCGCGCGAGCGCGCGAGCGGCGACGGCGATCAATGGCAGCGGCCACATCATAGCATGCAACGTTTGTGGTCGCCGCTGCCGCAGGTAGCGAGCGAGCGGTCCGATCACTTGCCTGAGCTTGGGCGCCCCCAGATCGATGATATCCACGTCTTGCGGCACCAGCGGCAGCAATGCGCCACGCCGCTGCGCCAGTACCAGGTCAACCGGGTGGCCGCGATCAAGGAACCCTTGAAGTAGCGCGAGCGCCACACGCTCCGCTCCTCCTCCCCCCAGATCGGGCAGGAACAAAGCGAGACGCGCTTTCCGCTGTGCGACTACGACACTCATTGCTCCATCACGATACGCAGAACATCGAGATACTGCACGCTTGTCGCTTGTCGAGAATAGTGTGCGACCGCTTTGCGCCGACCCGCTTCACCCACCTGTCGGCGAAGTTCGGGATCACGACATAAGCGTTCCAAAATCGATAGCCACTGCTCGCCGCCCGTCACCAGGAAGCCGTCGACGCCGTCCGTCACCTGAAGCGTTGCGGTACCGATATCGCTCGACACGCTCGGCAGACCGAACGCCATGTACTGGATCACCTTCAACCCGGCTTTGCCCAGCACCCAATCATCGTCGGGCAGCGGATAGAGGCCGATGTCGATCCGTTGCATCTGCGCGACCTCGTCTTCGCGCGACCACGTCAATACCTCAAGGTCGACGCCAGGCAAATCATAGGCGAAGTTGCCGATCACGATCAGCTTGTAGTCGATCCGCCGCGCCAGTTCCTGAAGAACCGAACGCAGCAGGTCGAGATAGGAACGCGAGCTGAACGTACCGGTCCATCCAATCACCGGCTTGGAGTGACGCGAGGGGGTCTCGCGGGGACGAAACGCATCGGTATCCACCGAGGGATAGATCAGCGTGACCGCCTGGCGTTCGTTGATCGCACGGTAGCGCTCGACCATGAACGGCGAAGCAGTCAGCACATGATCCGCGCGCTCCAACAGAAAGCGCGCTTTGCCGCGGCCCTTCAGCTGCTGGCGCAGGCCTCGCGGTGCCCCCTCGTCAGTCAGCAGGTTATCCTCGATGTCGTAGACGATCCGCTTTGCCAGAACTCGCGCGAGCCGCTCCAGCCACGACGTGCCGAACGGCGTCACCCACATCGAGATATAGACGATGTCGTAGCGTCGGATACGTGCCAGATCGCGCAGCCGGCGGAGGTGACCGCGCAACGTGCCGACCATCTTGGCCATCCGATGGCCGGGCGCGTACGCGCGATCCCACAAGGCACGGTCCATGAACGAAGACACCGTCACATCAAACCCGGCGGCACGCCAGTCGTCGAGATACTGCTCGTATTTCAGCCGCTGCCCCGCCGCGACCCCCTGCGGATAAGGGCACAGGATCAGGATACGCGGCATCAGGCGGCATCCTCGGTCAGCGCATCGTAGATCGCACGGTAGCGCGCAGCACCTTCGTCCAGCGCAAAGTGCTGCCGGGCGGAGTTGACGCAGCGGCCAGGCAGCGCCGGGTCCTGCAACCGCTCGAGCAGAGCGCGCGCCGCGGCCTCGATCGCTTCGGGTCCGGTGTCGGCCATTGCGACACCGACGCCGTCTTCCTCAATAATCCGCACCATGTCACCGCAGCCGGCATTGCCGATGACCGGCACACCGCAGCCGAGATACTCGGCGAGCTTGGTGGGTGCGCTCGCGATTTTAGAGAAGAACGGCCGGATCAATGCCATACCTGCGTCCATCCGCTGAATTTGCGCGGGCATCGCTTGGCGGCTCGACGCGACGATCTCTACGGACTGAGCCGGTATGCTGGTGCGGGCAAGCGCAGCGCGGATCACGTCCTGCTGATTTTTGTTGACGATCAGGAGCTGAGCATCCGGGCGTAAACTGCTGATCGCCGCGAACAGCGCGAGCATCTCGTCCAGCATGTACCAGGTACCGATCTGGCCGACATAGCCGATCGTCAGTGGCCGCGCTGGTGCCTCCCCTGCACTCGGTGCGAACAGGTCGAGATCGGCGCAGGTCGGAATGACGGTGATCGGCGCTTTGGTCTGCCCGAGCCCGGGATCGTCGCGCAGGAACGGCACCGATGCGCGGGTGAGAGTCACGACATGGTCTGCCCGCCGCAGCATTGCCTTCTCAAGGACTTTAAGCACGCGATATACAGGCCCGCCCGCGCGGATCAGCCCGCCATCGACGCGCTCGTCAGCCCAGAAGCCGCGAATATCGACGATGAAACGCGCACGGCCGATCATCTTGGCAGGATACAGCATGGCCGCACACAATACGCTGCGGGCGTGCAGCAGTCGCGCATCATGGCGTAGCGTCAGACGTGCGGCGAGCAACATCGCAGCGCCCATGTCCCACAGCGTCGACAAGATTTTTGGCCGTTTGTGATAGCGCCGCGCATGCCAGGTGATGCTGACATGCTGCAACCGCGCAGCCATTCGCTCCATCTGGTCCTGCCGCGTTACGTCGTCAGGCTTTTCGAAGCTGATGAGGTGAATGTCGTATGCAACCGACAATATCTCGAGATAGGCGACGACCTGACTTTCCCCGAGTGGCTCGAGGATACCGTCGTAGCACATGTATATGACCGACGGCCTGGAGTCACCGGACGTGTTCAAGCGCATATCGACGTTGTTTCCATATTAGTGCGCTCTACGCTGGGGATGCATCGGACGTCAGATAAAGAGACGCCCAACGGGACGCGAAACTACGCTGGCAGCGATACACCATAAGGGTGAAGGCGGTATTCGTGATAACGAATATCAACTGCCCTATGATGCGAAACCAGCCTTAGCAACGCATTACGCCGGCGGCGCGCTTGCCAGCGCCTTGGCACAGGCTATGTCGAGTAAGGTAGTTGGCTCGATCCGATCGGGCGATAGCTCCGTCGAACGGATCGAGCGTCCGGCACCGACGCATAGCAAGGCTTCGTATAGTGATCCCTTATTTCTTGTTGCTTGGTATATGGCTCATCGGCACTGTCCAGTTCTCGTCGAAGGCAGAGTCCGGTCCCGAGCGTATCCTATATGGTGCAGCACTGGTTTTCACGATTTTGATGGTAGGTTTCCGATACCAGGTCGGGGGCGACTGGGTAACTTATGAAGATATGTATCGTGATATTTCGATGCAGTCCTTGCAGGAAGCCATCAGGTTCACCGAGCCTGGCTACGCAGTCCTGAACTGGATATCCGCGAAGTTCGACGGCGGCGTGTATGTCGGCAACGTTGCCTGCGCCATTGTCTTCGTTCTTGGCCTATCCAGCTTGGCGCGTAAGCAGCCGAACCCGTGGCTGGCCATGACAGTGTCTGTTCCCTACCTTGTGATCGTTGTCGGCATGGGTTATACGCGGCAGGCTGCCGCAATCGGCGCGATATGCTGGGCGATCTCGACAGCACGCCATGATCGAGTCTGGAAGATCGTCGCCAAGATCGCATTTGGGGCGCTATTCCATAAAACGGCAATTCTCTTCTTGCCAATCCTGCTTGCGCCGGTGG
>Ga0265780_10008762_pt1 | contig 12245 bp, 15 predicted proteins | sample P1T30metagenome_FD_192432 | JGI IMG/M metagenome (GOLD analysis project Ga0265780, IMG submission 192432) | Plant litter microbial communities from East Loma Ridge, Irvine, California - P1 T30 | ecosystem: Environmental > Terrestrial > Plant litter > Unclassified | place: USA: California... | reverse complement strand
CGCGAAGTGATGGTGCCGATGCCCAAGACACGGGGAGATCTACACCTGTCATGTTCAACTTGTCAGAGAGTGAGACGGAACAGGACCCCACTTCGGGTGAAATGGAGAGAGGAGGGACTGTACGTGCTAAGAAGACTCAGAGACCCGCTCTGGGCCATGGACATGATAATGAAGACGGTCCGCCGGAACCGCGTAAAAAGAGGGAGAGGGAGGTTACAGCTGTCTATATAGGTCCTCAATCTTAAGATTGGCTTGTTGTATCCCAAACCAGTTGTATTACATCTCGAAATTGTACTCTACACAAATACGTAGTCTTGTTATGTAAGCTTACTCTTTCGTTCTGGATTGCTATCCTGTCCATCGAGTGGAGGTTGAGACATAAGACTACATGATGGATGTGGTTTCTCTACTAAATACAAAGGATGACTATTATACAAACACATAATTACACCATCTTACTCGAATTAATCAATGCCCAACATATCATCATCATCCCCCTCCTCGGAATCACTGTCCAACTCATCCTCCTCATCATCTTCATCATCCAACTCTTTCTTCGCACTCAACAATCTCCTTCCTTCCAATTGTTCTTCAACCTCTTCATCCTCCTCATCATCAAATACCGGTGCGAACGACCTCTTTCTTGATGGCGCGGAAGACGTCCTGGTACGTCGGATAGGAGAAGCGGTAGGTCCAGATCGAGATCGGGTAATACGGGTGTTTATAGCGGCTGGGATCTTACTTCGAGATGGTCCTGCTCCGCTACCAGACGCAACTGCATTAACAGCTTTCGTCTTCCCCTTCTTATCCTTTTCAGTGCTCGATACTTTGGGTAGACCCCGAGCTGGTAATTTTGAGCTTCCAATTGCAGCGGACGGGGAACCCATTTGGAAATGGAAGTTCAAAGCTTTAGCCCCCCGAGTCGACTTGTTTCCTGAATTGACAAAGCTTTCCAGTACACCTCTAGCATTTTTGGGGGAATTAAACGATATCCTAGTCGATTTTCGAACAGCCTTCTTCTTGACAGGTCGAGCATCGATGATGATGGGTCGAGGTGGTCTCTGGAAAGTATAAGACCGGTGCTGTCGATCCATAGGCCATGGAAGCGGGTTTCCATCATCACCCAAGACGATATCATCATCTTCATCCTCTTCATCTTCATCATTCTCATGCGAGAGTTGACGTTCATTGTCCCATTCTTCCTGTTCTTTCGCCAAGATCGTATCGTCCAGTTCGTAATCGTAGCAATGCCCTTTTTTGCGCATCTCTACAGCAACACTGTCCCTAGGATAAACCTCTTCCCAATCCACATTATCCAATTCCTCATTGTCGACTCCTGACGGATGATCAAGTTGGCCGAAATCGAAAATGTCAAAGACGGTAGTTCCCCCTCGATTTGAAGCGGCAACTAGTAGGTTTCCATTTACTGCAACTTGCCATACGGACGAGATTCCAATGATGAGATCCCTGACGAATTTTCCACGTCGGATATCCCACAGCTTGAGCATACCATCGCTACCGCTGATTACTTTATGTTCGTCGTGTCGGAAACAAGTGATTGCACCACCATTATTACGGAGGACATGTTGGATCGTCATTTCATCCGCGTCCCATACTCGGAGTGACGAATCGGCAGCAGCGGAAATCAGATGATTGGGAGACAGACCGAGCAGGCCGACGAGGGAGGTATGGCCCATGAGTGTGTGAAGGCAGGTCCCAGTCTCGAGATCCCAGATCTTGACCGTGTTGTCCATGGACCCAGAAGCACATCGATGTCGATATCGGTCATATACGATGCTGTATACTGGAAGTCAGCTACATTCTAGTCCTCAAAGTAGCGAGCTTACCCTTTTGTTCGTGGCCGACCAAAGTATGCAGGCATTTACCCTTGACGATATCCCATAACCTGACGGTCGTGTCGTATGACCCAGATACGCAATATCGGCCATAACAAGCCAAAGCCCGGATAGCGTCCGTATGGCCAAGTAGTGCGTGCATGTGATAAGGGTTTTCATCCGGCATGACCGATAGTAACTTCTTCTCGCCATGTTCATCTACGCCCTGATTGTCAGCACCGGAAGTCCATCGAAAATAAGGACATACCCATTTATGAATAGGATTCTCCGTCTTTTTCGGTAATTTCCAGACCCTCATCGTAGCGTCCCTCGAGCCAGTGACAATGACAGGATAAGCAGGGAAGTATTTCCCCGTCTTCTCATCCAGGACAGGTTCAACAATCTGTAAACACCTGACAGTCGAGGTATGTCCATTGAACGTATGTGTAGGTCTCATTTTTTCTAAATCCCATACTCGGACACTTCGATCGGTACTACCCGTAACGAGGATATCACCTCTGTATTGCAACGCCCATACTCCACCTGCGTGGCCTTCTAGTCGTTTCTTGAGTTGACCAGTGGAGGTATTGTAGACGTTGATGGCGTTATCGTCGGATGAACAGACAATCTTTTCTCGATCAAATTGTAGGCATGTTATGACATTCGTGCCATGGCCTGGGAACGAGTTGTGAACAGGTCGTTTGTTGAACCAATTATCTTGATCCTGATATCGACGTCGGTAGACATGTTTGAGAGATACAGCTCGATCCATGGTCGGGGGTTCTTCCGTTTCTTCGTCTAGACCAGCATCTTGCCTCGCCCATTTCCTCTCTCTAGCTTGCCGCGTATCGAGCACCTTGAATCGATTTTCGAGCATAGCTTCTTCTTCCTCCTCGACTCCTTTTCCGACAAATAACGAATCCTCCATTAAACGATGTTTCCAAACCGACCGCTCATTGTCGATGATATTTCGCCATTTCTTGCATACCCGAGTGGAAGTAGCCAGAGTTTTTGCATCCACGTATTGAAGGATCTGAACAGACAATTCCCGAGGTAGACATCCGATCAAATCACGCCGAATGGCAGATGAAGCGAACGTAGCAACCCGTTGGATAGTTGGCATACGTGATCGTCGCAACATGTGCATGAGAACATGTTGTTGGAGCTGGTCCGGTAATCCATCGAATTGAGTAAGCATCGACGGTAACGAGTATAATGCGGCCAGCTCGTGGCCTGGACCAAGAGGGATCGTGGTTGATACCGTAGACGGGGGACTCTCGAGTTCAGGTGAGGGAAGAGGTGAGAGTGGTGCTCCGGCGGTTTCGATAGGTGTACGAGTTTCTTCTGGTCTCCTTATCCTCTTTCTCGGTGGAGACGGATAGACTTTCGATGCCAGGTTCTCTAGCGAGTCGGAAGGAATACATTGACTTTCATTTTGGAGAGGTTCAAAAGTCTGATGTGTCCTTTTTCGTTCCTTTCCCCTTGTCCCATTCAGAACATCCACAAGAGACATCTTTCCACCTCTAGATGTCGTAGGTGGTAGAGAGCGATACCATCCCCTAGATGATTCTCCAGCTTGGGTAGAGGGCGAATCAAGAGGCCCATCCTCTGAAATGACAACTCGCTGATCCCCAACTTTCATTGAAAACCATTTCATTTCCTCCGGGGTAGGTTCGTGAGAAAGCGGATATAACTCTTTCGAAAGGTGTGTGGGGAGGGTAATAGATTCCGGCATAGGGATTGGAGGGAGTTGGAGGGGAGCAAAAGAAGTGGTAGTTCGCGTGACATGCGTGACCCTACCCATCAGCTCTACATCAGAACAAGGGACTTACACAGTTTCCACCACTGCATCCTCGAACCGTAAAGTCGAAGGCATACTGTTCCAATTCGCCCCTGTGAATCTAGAAGTAGAAGGTCCAGGGGTGTTATATCTCTCAACTTTGACCGGACGAGGCGAGTCTGCGGGTGATCGGATTCCAGACATGTCGAGGATATTGGTGATTGATCCTATATAGCTTGATGAGGGATGATGGGAAGGCGATCGCTGAGAGGTTAGCTCATGGCCGGGACAGGAAACGGAGGGGGCTAAGAAGAAAGGAGAGAGACCAAAGGTGCCTTTGAGAGGATTAATGGTGCGGGATGGGGCATAGTATCATCCTCGATGTATTTTATCGTCTTTCAACTAGGCCGAAAGTCCGAGACAGATTACGGCGCATCGGGATGTTGGACGATAACTAAGGAACATATGTGACCTACAAGGGAGATTCCGACGATGTCAGGCCTAAGGCGGTCGAGAAGTTATGATCAGAGACGAGGTCTGCTGTGCTTTCGAATCTATGACCAGCCTAAAGAGCTTCAGTACGTGATATAATGATACACGGTTGTCCGAGGAAGCAACGCGTTGACTGGAGGGTGACTTACCGATTCTCCTCTCAGCCTGTGCCGTCGTTCACTGCTGTCCCTCAATCCTAGTGGAGATAGACTGTTGCAGCCTTTGATTCGGGCTCGAATGGATACCTGCAAGATATCCAAGAGCTACTATACTGTGGGAGAAGGGAAGTGTAAAACGATGAATACAAGTATGGTTAATTCCCTTCTCTTGGTCATCTTGACTTGACGCGTTCTGTCTGTGCCTAGGTTTAACCGGAACAATTGATGCAATATGATTGTACTGTGCATATGGGTACTCCACAGCTCTAGGCGACAGCTACAAGGTTGTTCGGAACGACCCAAGCTTGAGATTACTCCCATCCATCCGCTAAACGCTCTACATCCCCCCTACCTACTTTCATACCCCACACCTCTTTCCTTACCATTCTAGCCACATGCTCGCCCGTAGCTAATGAGCTAGTAAGTCCAGGACTATTGAACCCTAACAACTCAATCAGACCTTTTCTACTCGTATCATGTCTAATCATGAAATCGGTAAATGCCGATCCGGGAGGTGAAATATTCGGTCGTATGCCAGAATAATCTGGACTTAATCCAGCAGGATCTATTCCAGGTAGGTAATCTTGGACTGCTTCTGCTATTGATGCGATACGCGAATCGGAGGGTGCTAAGTGTTCTTGCCAGAAGTCTGGGTTTTGGTTGTATTGAGAAGGTGGACCTATTGGTTCTACGTCCGGCCCGAAGCGGACATTACCGTCTAAGTCTAGTGTGAGGTGGGTTCCTAGGTGATCGAGACTTCCTCCTGGGCAGGGGTAGATTAGTCGCGAGACGTTGGAAACACCTGGACCTTTGTATGACATATAATTTCCTGTCATAAGTTGTCTTCTGCTTCTCTGAGCCGAGTGGGAAACTTGCCTTTAACGAGATACATTTTCGGTTGATCCTGCTCCGGAACAATTCCCTCTAGTAAACTTGCAGCACCGAGTCCGGCAGCATTGACAACCACCTGACACTTTACACTTTCCACCTGTCCCTTCTCCCCATCCTCACTCCACCCAGTTTCCATCTGAACAATCCACCCCTTCCCCTCGGGATCTTTATCGATCCTAACAACCCTAGTGCCCAGCACTAGCACCCCGTCACCCCTCGTCTCTTCTTTCATCCTGCCCACAGATGATGATTCTGCCTTTTTAGAATGCAGGTAATCGGGATCTTCAATTTCCATAGCTAATGAATCGACTAGAGCCTGTGAATCGATAATTCCTGTTTCTGTCACTAATAAAGCACCTTTGACATCCCTCGATAGGTCCGGTTCGAGATCAATTGCTTCATTTGGAGACAGAAAGTAACACGGTATAATAGAATCGTTTCCGGCTGGACCTAGATCTTCTTCTTCGAGCCTGAAAGAAGGGTGTTGCGAGAGTGTAGAGAGTTTATCGAGGTATGGGATCTGAGAGTTACTCGTGGCCACTATTAGCTATTCATTAGCTCATCCACATTTTTTCGTCAAGACCGTACCTTCTGAGTCTTACGGAACGGTAGATCCAAGGCTTCGCAGCGGTCGTAGAGCATTTGCCGACTCTGCACACATAATCGAGATTTCAGACTTCCCACTGGGTAGCTGTAATCAGTCCACGATCATTCTTTAAATGTCAGGGTTAGACCCTTACTAGATACCTATCATCAGCTCAGCACACATGTGAATGATCAGGCTCACCAGAATGAATGACCTCCGAATTCCTTGCTCTGATCATCAGTCCCATACGCAACATCCAGGATAGAGCTCACGTAGTCTCCTGACCAAGCTATCATCAGCACAATCACGCCATGACACATACCTGTCCCCTCCTCTCTACCAGAAACGTAGTCTTCTCTTTCCCACATGTATTCACAAGTCCAGCAGCTACACTTAATCCAACCACTCCCCCGCCAATGACTAGATGATCGATCGAGGTTGTAGGAGCTTTGTAGGGATACAATTGACGGAGCTTTGTTGCGTACGATGCCATCTCTGCCTCTCTATCACTATGTCCCGGTCTCGAGCCTCTGTGCCACGCGTTGTTCTATGATGCGGGAGAGTTGCAAAGTAAAATCAAGATATGACGATGGTTAATTCCCGGTAATCTCGCGTTATTATTTCCAGCTGTCCCGAGTATAAGTGACAGACAAGACATTCAGTGCTCCTCCAACATCCCAAAACCATGCTATTCGAGACTCGTCACTTGTAGGCTGCTGTCTTGGTGACTGTCTACCTGATTGCCATCATTGCATACTTTCACAACTCGTTGACAACCCCACCCCATCTACAGAAAGCAGTGCGAGATCTTCAAATTGTCAGGCACGTGACTGACAGCGCGTTCAAAGTTGAAGGATATTTAATCTAGCTGTGCAATCAACTTATCAACTGTGCACTACATAACCTAGGTAACGCCACTTTGAAGGCAGTCTCATTCGGCTCGATACGATAACGACGCCAGGAATTAGCAAGCGAGATGCCATTCTGGAATCGTGGAAATGGTGCTCAAACCCAGGGCCGAGGTGAGCCAATTCACTAGTCAACCGTTACCTGGCTGATCTTTCCCTTTCATATTGAGACCTCTCCTGCTTTACATGACGATCACCTCATCCTCTTCATCCTCGCTGCTTCACCACACACAACACAATAATCATCAAGAATGTTCATCGCAGCAGTATCATTCGTACGTTCATCAAGAAGACCCTCTCAGCTAGTGCTAATACCAGACAAAACGAATATACCCCTATAATCTAAGATGGGTCCTCTTTGGAACGTCCTTAGTAGGGATCATATGGGCAGTCGCAATGGGAGTTCAACAATTCCAGAATAGGACGTTTGATGCTCGTATGTCCCCCGGTCCGTATAGTGCTGATGAATAGGACCAGCAAAATTACAAGTCTTCGATATCGTTACTGGGATTCTGTATATGGTAGTAGCCCTACTCGAGTTCTACGTCTTCATCGTCTCCTGCCTGGTATGTCCTGACTTACTTGCCGAATAGAAGGGGTAGAGCTGATAATAGCATAATGCCAAACTTGGTAAACTCTTGAAAGTGGTAGCTCCGGTCGGAGTGGCTGTTGCTGTTGGAACCCAGATTTTAGTGGTCATCATCCATTTCGCAATGAAGGTATGTTTCATCCATCTTGGTACTTGTCAGGTAAGAGTTTTTGCTGACTGGATAGAAAGAGAAAATCGATCAATGTGTCACCAACTACACTACGATTCCTTCTGTCTTTGTAAGTCCCCTTCCGAGACATCATGTTACAGGAAGGCTGATAGTAGGTCGATGGAAAGATTAGCACGGCCACCGATGACCAGGCTAATGAATGTGAGTCTTTGTCTCCGTCGTCTTCCCCATATCCCGTATCCTGCCTGCATCATTCCCTTTCTCTCACATTCCTCAACGCGCCGGAAACAGAAGCTGACGAAAAGGGTGCGACGATGCATTCTCTCGAGGCACATGGTCATACTTCGCTTGGTTGGTCATGGTCATTCTAGTCTCGGTGAGTAACCCCCTCATCCTTGAAGGGTAGTTGACAATTAGCTATTCTTCGCGTCAATGACCCTCCAATACGCTCGACAATTAGCAGACCCATCCATAGTCCGCACCCGCCAACAAATGAATCAACAGAACCAACAGGCATACCCACTCCAACCGCAAGGAGGGTTCTACCCACCTCCACCCCTCAACCATCAGGATTCAGAGCAATGGCCTGCTCCTCCATATTCCGGCCCCCCTCCACCACCTCCAAACCCATATGATAAGGGTGATTATCACCCTCAAGCCGAATGGGCCAATACCCCCGATGAACACCTTGATGAAGATCTATTTAGGAGATCTCCAGGACAGAGCGGCTCGCATGACGCTGAAGAAAGGGCATGGGAGAGAGCTAGGACTGAAGGAGTTACGGCACACCTAACTGGACAAGCGAGTCCTAGGGGAACAGGGACGGGAGTGAGGGATGTGGACAATACTAGGGGATTTGTTGTTCCGAATGAGGAGGAGGATGCAGCTTGGGACGAGGCTAGGAAGGGGGGTGTTACTGCCCATCTAACGGGTGGAGGGAGGGGAGGGGCCATATGACGAGAGATTGGATGAGCGATGATAAATGTATATACGAGTGTGATAGTGTGTGATCGATAAGACACGATGAGATATGTAGCTATGTTATCAAGAGCAGCCCGACTTCAGTGGTTGTGTCGGGTAAAAGTCGTGACAGATACAGAAGACACCTCCACTTCGCAAGTCCACTGAATCAATCAACTACACATATAATGGCATCGACCTCAACCTCCGCATCTTTCTATACAACTTTCCAATCACTGAAATCAGGTATATCTCCTTAATCTCCATCATGAGGGTAGTATGTCTGATAATCAGAAATCAATCAAGCTCTCGAACACGACATTCCGAAAGCAAGTAAACTACTACTTGACCTCAAATCTCAGTTCCGAGAAAACGTATCTTCGTTACCAGCATACGATGAACGCTCATACGATACCGTACGTCCCTGTCATATTATTTCGAGGATATATAAGACATTGACCTGATGGGTCAGCAAATCCGTGAATTGGAGAACAAGTTGTCGAGCCTAAGACCCAAATCATCAAAATTCTCATTCGCAAAATCCAAATCAACTCCCAAACCGTCCCAACCCATCCAGCACGATGACCTTCCATCTCAGCCTCCTGCAGGCCCTTCCATTACGACAGAGACAGAAACGAAAGACATAGCAAGTAATGTGGTTCGATTCGAAAACCTCAGCAAATCAGTCATTCGTCTTGACCCCCTCAATCCCAATTCCAGTTCCAATCTGAATACATCCTCGACAGTAATCCTCAAGAATCTGGAAATGTGTATTATCGATCTTCGACCTTCTTCCTCCTCGGAGCAAAATGTCTCAAGGGCCAAAACTAGAATTACATCCCTACACGGTGAGGGTCTGAGGTATTGTACAGTCATAGTCCCCGTTGATGGGAGTGTTTTATTACATTCTTTAACCTCCTGTATTCTTGTTCTCTCATGTCATCAGGTCAGTCATAATCTTCGTTTAGATGTAACACTGGATCTGAAACTTTAGTTCCGAATACACGATTCTTCAGCTTGTTCTGTTCAGATACAAGTTTCTTCCATGCCCATCATTGAACATTGTACAAATATCGGTTTCGGTCCATTACCAGAAAACGACATTCTGCCACCCACCGTGAGCTGGTTTGTAATGTATGGAAGCTAATGTATAGGGTGAAGTCAGTCGACATGATCAAGTTCAAGATTTCAATTGGTTACATGAGGGACAATCACCCAACTGGAGACTCACATCGATTGATGAACGGGAGGAACAGATCAAGGGGATAACACGAGCTATACAGGAAACGAACAGTGCTCTAGAGTCGTCGGAAGAGGCTCTAGAGACCCCTGATTGATGAGATGTGGGTAACATATCTCGAGATCTCTATAGACTCTGCGAGGCACTTGAGATAATACAACTCTGCATGCCCAATTGTTCCCATCTTTGTAGCTCGTATCTGATCAATGACTTGAAGCAAGCAAGACTACAATCGCAAATCACTCACTACCCAGTCAGCCAGGTTCACACGCTATTCGGGGTAGAAGGAAACTCACTAGCCCGTCCCCGCATGTCCATATCAACCCCTTCCCTCGTCTCCCCATCCTCACCCACAACCTCCTCATCAGCTTCCTGTACACCACTCAATTGTTTCCCCTTTCCACCCCTATCTTTCCCCTCATTGCCACTTCCACTCCCACTGACATTGTCCTTCTTTTCCATACCTGTCATCCCCATTCTCTTCTTCAAACTGGTCTTGCGGACTATCTCAGCTTGTATTTCTTTATCTTTTGCTTCTTCCTCTTTAGCTTCATTCTCCATATTTGATGTATGGTCTGCCAAGTTCAGGATCTTTTCCGAAATGGGGAAGATTGCTGAAGCGCCTGTCTCTGCGAAATTCTCATAGAGATTTTTACCGGTTGAATCACCTCGTCCCTCTCCAGACCTGAACGTTAGTAATCTTCTCTTTCATTCCCTCCACGAGTTTCTCTACTAATCGCTGCGGACAAGTGAGAGAGGGAGCTTACCAGAAATGGAAAGCTTGAATGGAGACCCCATACGAAGCGGGCGTAACTTCCACTAAATCCCCTCGAGCAATCTCAACAGCAGGAACCTCATTAGGGGGTAGTCCTACGAGGTATGCGAGCTGATATCAGATTTTTCCAACTCGATACACTTGGGGAACTGGGTGGAGGGTGTAAACGTACCAGACAACGAATGACGGAAGCGTGTCCAATGACCAACATATCCTCTTGTACTCGCTCTAACTCGAAAATGATCGGTTCCAGGCGGACTGTTATTAGTAGAGACTCAGCTGATAAGAAGTAAAGAAGGAGATGAGCGTACCACTCAGGTCATGGTACGATTCAGCCCTTGGTGCTCGATGGGCATATGGATCCGCTAGGAATCGTTCCCATTCATCTGGATAACGTTCCATTGCTTCTTGTGATGATAGTCCGTCCCATACTCCACTACACATCAGCTACTTGCAGACAGGTCTGTTTAGCTTACGGATTGATTTCAGCCATTAAGGTTTTCTGAACGACTTTGACCCTTGATTGAACGAATGGCCATGCTGTGTGGTATGCTCGTCTACGAGCTGATGTCCATACCTATCATCAGCTACTTCTTGGCAACCCAATAAGAGATTGAAGCAGGGGCGGACTTACAATCAAAGGATTCTCCTCTTGGTTGATTTCAATCTTATCCGCCCGTTCCACCCTTGCAGCCTTTCTACGAGCCGTCACTGCCGCTTTGAGCCTCTCTGCATATTCCCACCCAGCAGGTGAAAGGTCCGAGTCGGCCTTGTACGAATGTTCAATTAAAGATTGTCCAGACTATCATCAGCTCCTCCCCTGATGGACTGGCTTACTCTTGCAAAGTAGATAGTCCTTGGTTTAGTATGAATATTCATCAAGAAGAAACAACATCTCGTTTGTAGATATCCTGTTTGTCAGCTCACCTCGAGTATTAAGATATGATAACTGACCTTCGATCCTGTTGACTTCAATACGTTCACCCACGTTCATTACTTTGATAAAAGGTCCTTCTTCTGCTGTTACCGTTTGATACATTTTCTGTTGATCTCGGATTCGGCTCCAGTAATCTGCTACTGCTTGGTCCGCGTCCCATCCTTGGTACTACTATCAGCTGGGCCATGGAATATGCTATTGCACTGAGAATGGAACTTACATCAGGGGATGAGAGCTTGACTGAACGGATATTGGCCGTGACGATATCTTCTTGATCACATATTGATTCTATCATCAGCCATCCTCCCAAAAAGTTCAATCATGGCAAGATGAGGCCTTACCCAAGAAAATAACATGTACACCCTTACTCTCAAACTTCTGATACGTCTCTTTCCTGTTCGCAACATTTCCATTATTAGCATCTAAGATAACAACCTGTCCACCTTGGTTGGTATAATAATCAAGAATCTGCTCTTCCAATTCATCCTTAATACGCCGGCGAAGTGCATTTGTAGCTTCCGTACGGCCTTCCACTGATATCAGCTTCACCTCAAATTCGGGCCTGGATGACTTGCCATGCGTTTGAAAGTAATCGGAAGGTACATTCTCTGCTCCTCCTAGTACCTTTCTCCTGTAATCTCCAAGCGAGTAGACTCTTGCTTTAACTCCTAACCAACGGAGGTATCGCTCGAGTGCTCTTGAGATATGCGTCTTTCCCCGAGCTGCTCATTAGTGGCATGCACTGAATGGATGGGACACATACCAGGTAGACCGACGGTGACGATGAGGATGAGACCTGCGTGCCATAATCTACCTGATTGAGTTACGTATAAAGGTGCTGCCATGGTGTATGTATGTATGTATATGACTATCAGAAGGCTATATGGTCATATGACATGGGATGGTTAAGTCTCCGCTTAGAGCCAAGAACCCGTCACGCCTAATGCACTGCATGCCTATCTGA
>Ga0265780_10008761_pt1 | contig 12245 bp, 9 predicted proteins | sample P1T30metagenome_FD_192432 | JGI IMG/M metagenome (GOLD analysis project Ga0265780, IMG submission 192432) | Plant litter microbial communities from East Loma Ridge, Irvine, California - P1 T30 | ecosystem: Environmental > Terrestrial > Plant litter > Unclassified | place: USA: California... | reverse complement strand
AAATACGTGCCCAGCGGAAGCGAGACGGCTTTGAAGCTGCCCTGTTCCGTGGTTTGGGCCACAGCTACAAATGTGGAGTCGGCGGAGCGTAGCAGCAGCACATCAGAGAAGGGAACGGGCTTGCCCGAGCCTTCTTCTACCAAGCTGCCGCTCACGCTGCCGGCACCCGTTTGGGCCGCCGCAGCCAGTGGCAAAGCAAGCGCGGCAACAGCCAGCCCCAGTAACGTGCGGCCAGTGCGAGAAAGAGCAGAAAGCGTGATGAAGGTTTTCATGGTGCAGTAGTGAAATGTGGGCGGGTGGGCAGGCTTCTCAGGTCGGGCAGTGGCCGCGGTTCCGCTGCGGAGGTGAGAAGCTGAACACCCATTTCCCCGGTGGTTAGGAGTTAGCTGGGCGGTAGCGGGCCGTCTTTGGTACACGCTAACGGCAGCTACTATGTGTTGTATGGAACAAATGTAAAGCAGGTACTTTGTAAAGCAAGGTACTGTTTTTTGAATTTCCTGTTAAGCAAAACTTTGCTATTGGTTATAAACTGATTTACAGATTATAAAATCCTGAAAATTATTTTACTCGTTTCTGCTAAGTGAAGCTTTTGCTGACGTCAGCGCTCGGATGTCAGATGCAACAAGTCCATCCGGAGTTGCCCAAAGCCGCAAGTTATTTCCATTATGAAGTAGAAATAGGGCGCTTCGTAACGAGTACAAGCACAAAAAAGCCCTGGCACTTGGCCAGGGCTGGTTCGGTATTGCCACAAAAGAAGCGCTGTTACTTGCGTTTCAGCGGGGGGCGGGGCTTGGCCTTGGGTTGCCGTACGGGGTCGGTCACCTGTTGGCCGTTGCGGTAGGTCACGGTGCGGTCCACGGTGGTGCCGTCTTCCTTATAGTAGGTCCACACGCCACTCTGTTTGCTGTTGCGGTACTGCCCGCTCACGGCCAGTGTGCCGTCCTCGTGGTATTCTTTAAACGGCCCCTGAATCTGGCTGCGCACATAGGTGGTTTCCTTGCGCAGCTTGCCCGAGGGGAAATATTCCTGCGCAATGCCACCCATAAACCCGTTCAGGTAGGGCTGCCGGGTCTGCACCTGGCCGTTCTCAAAATAGGTGAGGCGGTCGCCCACCAGGCGGCCGCTGGGGCCGTAGGTTTCGGCTTTGCGCACGGCCTTGCCGTCGGGGTAATACTCGCGCCAGGTGCCAGCGGGGCGGTTGTTCTTATACTGCTCTTCGGCATGCACCACTTGGCCGGCCGCATCCTGGTAGCGCGTAATTTTGCGGTCCTTGCCGCCATTGCTGTAGTCGGTTTCTTCGCGCAGGTGGCCGTTTTCGAAGTATTCGAGCCCGTGGCCCGTGGGTGTGCCGTTCTTATAGGTGAGCTTGGTTTTAATCTGTCCGCTCTCGTAGTGGCTGGTGGCGGGACCGTCGAGGTTGGTGGTGCCAGTGGGCGGGGCCACGCGCTTGGTCAGGTCGTCGCCGAGCTGGTTTTTGACGTTGCGCTGCACCAGGGGCGCCGATACGTAGGTGCTCTCGGTCTGGAGCTTGCCGCTGGCGTAGTAGCTGCGGTAGCGCCCGCGCCCATTCTTGTCGGCCAGCACTTCCACCTCAATCTGGCCGTTCGGGTAATAGGTTTTGTATGGCCCCGACAGCAGCCCACGCGTGAACGAGCCCTCGCTCTGCACCGCGCCATTGGGGTAATAAAACTTCACCGCGCCGTTGGGTTGCCCATTCTCGTAGTTTATCTCAGCTTGGGTCTTGCCATCGGGGTACACGGCCTTGAGCGCGCCGTTGGGCTGGCCCTTCACCAGCGTTGTTTTTAGCCGAATGGAGCCATCAGGGTGGAAATAGGTCAACTCGCCATTCGGCTCATCGTCCACAAAGAAGCCGGCCTGCGCCACTTTCCCATCATCGTAATAAGTCTTAAAAGGACCCTGCCGGATGCCGTCGCGGTAGGTCGCTTCCAGCCGGCGCGTGCCGGTGGGGTGGAATTCCACGTAAGCCGAGTCGCGCTTACCAGCGTTGAAGCTGGTTTGCTGTTCCAGCTTGCCCGAGCGGTAAAAACGCTTGTACGTGCCCTGGGGCACGGTATCGGCTGCTACCAGGGCCGTGTACACCTCACGCTTGTACACTTTAGTCGAGTCGAAGTAAGTAATGAAGCGTTTCAGCCGCTGGCCGTGCGAGGGGAAAACCAGCGTTAACAGAAAAAAGGGCAACAGGTATTTCATAGGCGCAAGAACGCAGGAAATGCTATTTCCGTGCAGACGTAAAGTCAGGATTAAAATTCGGGCCAAAAAAAGCCTCACCGAATCTATTCCGGTGAGGCTTTTTAAAAGCATCGAAACAACTGCTTACAGCGCTTCTACCACAATCGAACTGGCTCCGCCGCCACCGTTGCAAATCCCGGTCACGCCAATTTTGCCGCCCTCATTCTTCAGCACGCTCATCAGCGTGGTCACAATGCGGGCTCCGGAAGCCCCCAGCGGGTGGCCCAGGCTCACGGCGCCGCCGTACACGTTCACCTTCGTGCCTTCTAGGTTTAGAAGCTGATTGTTAGCCAAACTCACCACCGAGAAAGCCTCGTTGATTTCGTAGAAATCCACGTCGGCAGCGGTCTTGCCAGCGTTCTTCAGGGCCTTCGGGATGGCCAGCGAAGGCGAAGTCGTGAACCACTCCGGCGCCTGTTCGGCATCAGCAAAGCCCAGGATGCGGCCGATAGGTGTGAGGCCCAAAGCATCGGCTTTCTCGCGGCTCATCAGCAGCACGGCGGCGGCGCCATCGTTCAGCGTAGAGGCGTTGGCGGCCGTCACGGTGCCGTTTTCTTTGATGAAAGCGGGCTTTAGGCCGGGCACTTTGGCGAAATCTACTTTGAGGTATTCCTCATCGTCTTCGATAACCGTGGTTTTGCCGCGGCTCTCAATAGTCACGGGCACAATTTCCTCTTTCTTCTTACCTGCTTTAGCGGCTGCCGCGCTACGAGTATAGCTCTCGATGGCGTGGGCGTCCTGCTGCTCGCGGGTGATGCCCATTTCCTTGGCCGTGTGCTCGGCCGCGTTGCCCATGGCGTAGTCGTTGTAAGGGTCCCACAGGCCGTCGCGCACGAGGCCATCAATCATCTGGCCGTGGCCGTACTTGGCACCAAAACGGGCTTTATCGAGGTAGTAAGGCACATTGCTCATGCTTTCCATACCACCGGCCAGAATCACATCTGATTGCCCCAGCATAATGGCCTGGGCCGCAAACATAATGGCCTTCGAACCCGAAGCGCACACTTTATTCACGGTCGTGCACTCCACGGTATTCGGCAAGCCGGCTTTCTTGGCTGCCTGCCGCGCGGGAGCCTGGCCCAGGTTGGCCGAAATCACGTTGCCCATAATCACCTGCTGCACTTCCGAGGCATCGACACCGGCTTTGTCCAAGGCGCCCTTCAGGGCAATGGCCCCCAATTCGGTAGCCGAAAGCGACGACAAGGCACCGCCAAATGAGCCAATCGGCGTGCGAACGGCAGAGATAATGACAACTTCTTTGGTTTGCATATCAAAAATGTAAAAGAGTGAGGGTGGGAGGTTGAATCTTGCCGCAAAAGTACGGATTTAGAATGCCCCAACCAGCCAGTTGCCTAACAGTTGTTAGCCGCCGCAAGTTGCGGTGCTAAATGGCTTCTTATCAGGCCACCCTTACCACGTCGGCTTACTCGGGTCGGGCTTCTGCGTAGCGGGCCGGGTGATTTGCTGCAAATACTGCTGCTCCTGGGCACGCAGGGTTTCCAGCAACTGCCGGGCCTGGGCGGGGCTGAGGTTCATGGCTTGCAGCCGTTCACGCTGGGTTTGCAGCTGCACATCGGCCGGGGTTGCTGCGTCGGTGCCGGGCCGGTTGCTGCGTCCGTTGCGGCCAGTAGTAGGGGAGGCGCTGGTTTGGTCAAGGCCGCGCTCATTGCCAGGTGCTTCGCCGTTGGCTATCGGCTGCGGCGTCCCCGTTCCCGGCTTGTAGCCTCCATTAGCAGCATTGCCGGGCTTAGCGTCGGAGTGCTGATTGTCGGGTTGTCCATTGGCATCAGGCTGGCGCTGCGGTGGCGTAGTAGGCTGCGGTGCGGGCTGGTTATCGTTGGTTTCGCCTTTGCGGTCAGTGCCTTTTTTCTCGGCTGGCTTATTTTTCTCGGCTGAATTTTCTTCAGAAGAAGGCTTCGCCCTTTCGGGGGCTTGCGGTTTAGGCGGCGCGGTAATTTGTGGGCTGTTCGGCCGACGGGCCAGGTATTCACTCAGTAGTTCGTAGTCAATCCGGGCCCCGCTATTGTTCGGATTAAGCAACAGCGCTTGCCGCAGCAGCCCCAATGCCTGTGCCAATTCGCCACGTTGAGCCATCAATATTGCCAATTGTTGCCGGGCCACGCTTCCTAGGGCCGCCGGACTACCAGACAGCAGCCGTCCATAAGTGGCAAAGGCCGCCTTGTGTTGCCCGGCCCGTATCTGCGCATGCCCCAGATTGAGCACCAGCCGCGGGTCGGGCGTTTTAGCGTTTTGGGCCGTGAGAGCATCCGTGAAAGCCTGTGCTGCCCGTGCCGCATTGCCATGTGCATAGGCGGCACGGGCATCGGCTACGGCTACATTTCGGTCGTGTACTCGCGTGAGCAGGCCCAATCCTGGACCACTAAGCAGTAGGAGCAGCACTAGGTTTCTCATGGCCGAACTAGGGTGATGGTTAGCACGGCATCGAGGGCAAGCAGTAGCAATGCTGCCGCTAAAGGGTAGCGGTAGCGGTTGTCGGCCACGGCTACCGTGCGCACCTGCTCAGCAGTGCCCTGCATAGCGCTCAGAGCCCGTAGCAGTGGGCCAAACCCGTTTTGCTGGTTAGTCAATTCACTATACTGGCCTCCGGTTTGGGCGGCCAACTGGAGCAGGGGGGCCTCATGCAGGCGGGTCTGTACGGCATTGCCTTTGCCATCAGTCACAAAGCCGCCGGTTGGCTTTGGAATTTTGGCGCCAGCTGCGGTTCCCACTCCCACAGTATAGATGCGCGCCCCGGTACGACCTAGTTCGCGGAGCACGGGTTCCATGTTTTCGCCAAAGTCTTCCCCGTCACTCACCACTACCAAGGCAGTTGTGCGAGGAGCGCTCGGCGCCGCGCCTTCGGTGGCAGCCATGCGGCTGAGCACCAGTTCCAGTGGCGCCTGCAGGGTGGTGGGGCCGGGCGGGAGTAGGCTGGTGCGCAGCGTCCGGATGAAGGTTTGCACCGCTGCCTGGTCATAGGTAAGCGGGCATTGCACCACGGCTTCCGCCCCAAAAACCACCAGCCCCAGCCGGTCGGCCGGAAATTGGGCGACCAAGTCTTGTAGTTCCGCTTGGGCCCGTAGCAGGCGGGACGGGGCTACGTCAGCGGCATCCATCGAACGGGAAACATCAACCAGCAGCCATACATCTTTGCCAGCGGTGCGCACTGGCTGCTGGCTCACGCCCATGGCTGGCCCCAGTGCTGCCACAAGCAGCAGGGCGCCAGTCAGCACGCGCATCAGCGTTTTCCAGCCGCGATGCCGGGTTTGCCCACCCAGTGCCTGGCCAATCCGCCCACCGCGGCGCCAGTGCCGGGCCAGCAGGCCCAGGGCCAAAGCCAGCCCCAGCCCGGCCAACATAAAATCAGGGTATGCCCAGGTTATCAATTGTGGTCGAAATAGAAGCCCAATATTACGACTACTAGTCGGGCCAAGTAGCAGGTAGTTATCGCGGAGCAGCTACTGGGTAAAAATGCGAAGCCTTTCAGCAATGGCAGCAGGCTCAATTTTGAGTAGGTAGAATTTTTTTTCACAAAAGCATGGCCTTTTCAGTTCGGCTAGTATATTTGCACCCGCTTCGGACGGAAGCGAAGCCAACCTGGAGAGGTGGGTGAGTGGCTGAAACCAGTAGTTTGCTAAACTGCCGTAGCTCTAAAGGTTACCGGGGGTTCGAATCCCCCCCTCTCCACTATAATGTTGGGCCGCGGAAGCTGCCCGCTGGGGCTCCAACCAGCAGGTGGCTCTCAGGCTCAGCATTATTTTTTTCGGGGTGTAGCGTAGCCCGGTATCGCGCCTGGTTTGGGACCAGGAGGTCGTAGGTTCGAATCCTGCCACCCCGACAATGTTTGCCCCGGTTTTCGACCCCGTAGCTCAGCTGGATAGAGCAACTACCTTCTAAGTAGTCGGTCTTTGGTTCGAATCCAAACGGGGCCACAGCAAAAGTCCCTCCCCAAAACGGGGAGGGACTTTTGCTTTTTATCACGTTTCACAATTTCTTCTGCCCAAAACTTCTATTTAAGTTGAGTTTCGGAAGCTCTTACATACGGCCTTACACTGTAACCCGGAGCAAAACGAAACCGTTGAATTAGGGAAAAACCGCCAATAGGCCCTATATTGGGCCTTCAAATAGCGAGGTTGATGAGCTTTACGCTCGATAAACCGCCTTTAAAACCATCCACCCACTAAACTTTCTCTTCTTCGCCACCTCATTTAACATCTTAGTTGCCATGAAAAAATCGTTACTTTTCTTGGGTCTGCTGGGTCTTGCTAGCCAAGCCCAAGCCCAAGCCCCTTGGACCCTAGTCAACTCCCCCGTTAGCAACATCTTTGGGCAGTTCAACATAGTGGACGTCCACACATTGTCACCTACGCTGATGTGGGGCGTAACTTCTGAGCGTGCTACCACAACTACCATCCCGAACACCTACGTTGTCACCGATAATCCGACGGGTGCTGGTGATACCTACGCTTTCGGTAGTGTTACGGTAACCGGCAACGCTTCGGTGGGCAATATTTCCGGTATTAACGCTACCACGGCTGTAGCAGCGGTCTATCCTAGCTCCGCATATACGGGCCCAGGAGGCACCAGCTACGGCGGCGAAATTCGCAAAACAACTGATGGAGGAATAAACTGGACCAAGCAAACAGGGCCTACCCAATTCTTCGGTGTAGGTACTTTCTGCAACTGGGTACACATGTTCAACGCTACGACTGGTGTTGCCCTCGGTGACCCACCCACCACAGGGGGGGGCTTTGAGATTGTGCGTACTACCGATGGAGGTAACACTTGGGTGCCTGTATCGGGTGTTCCAACTCCTCTCGCTAACGAGTATGGCAACGCCGGCTCATTCTTTGCTTCGGCGTCTGCTCCAGGCACGTTGTGGACCGGTTTGGCATCTTCGGTAGGCACCAATACGGTGCGTGTGCTCAAGACCACCGACTACGGCCAGACTTGGACGGCATCGAACCCTATCCCCAACATCGTAGGTGCGGTGTCGCAACTAGCCTTTAAGAGCAACAACCTTGAGGGTATTGCTTATGGCTTCACTATCGTGAACAATGCCATTACGGCACTGAATGTAGCCAAGACGACTGATGGTGGGCGTAACTGGGTTGCCATCACCCCCAGCAACAACGCCGCTGGTAACTTCTACCGCAACTCTATTGACGCGGTTGGAGGTGTGTTCTACAGCACTGGCCCGCGCTTTGGCGCAACCCCCGCCGCACAGGTTACGGAAGATTTCGGCACGTCTTACAGCACCGATGGCATCAACTGGACGACTCTGAATCTTTCGGGTACCTCCATCACAGCTCCAGGCTACTTCTTCTGCATGGACCTGATTGCGCATCCTACTGACCCCAACCGAGTAGTTGGCCATGCAGGTTTGTACACCGACCCGAACGGTGTAGGTGGTATCTTTAAATACGACCGTACAGTTCTGGCAACCCGCAATGCTGCATTGCAGAGCGCGCTGAACGTGTACCCCAACCCGAGCACTTCGGGTGTGTTCAAAGTGGACCTTGGCACGGAACTGAAAGCTGGTGCTCAACTCACGGTAGTTGACGCGCTGGGCCGCCAGGTGGCTGCGCAAACGCTGACGGCTTCGACCATTGGCTCGCGCACCATGAGCCTCGACCTGAGCAATCAGAAAACCGGCGTCTACACCTTGCAAGTTCGCACGGACGCTGGCATTGCTACCCAGAAAGTAGTGATTGATTAAGCTTCACTAAGTGTGTAAAAAAGGGCCTTTCTCTGCGGAGAGGGGCCCTTTTTTTATGCCATTTTTTGATTAAATACAGCAAGAATTTTCAAGCAAAAATTGGGCAGTTGGAAATGAAAAAATCCTGGGATATAGCCTGCAAAAACTACTCAAAATGGGATTAAATATGTACTTTTGATTGTTCAGTACCAAGCAGCCCGTTAGGCTGTTTTATGACCTGATTTAATCCCGCCCTCATGAGCGAAACAACCGCAAAAATTCCGCAGCCGGACTATACGGCTGACAGCATTCAAGTACTCGAAGGATTGGAGGCCGTGCGTAAGCGGCCCAGCATGTACATCGGCGACACGGGTATGAAAGGCCTGCACCATTTGGTGTGGGAAGTGGTCGATAACTCGATTGACGAAGCCCTCGCTGGATACTGCGACCTGATTAATGTCACCATCAACGAGAATAACTCCATCACGGTACGCGACAACGGTCGCGGCATTCCAGTAGATTGGCACGCCAAGGAGCAAAAATCGGCCTTGGAAGTGGTGCTGACTGTGCTACACGCCGGCGGCAAGTTCGACAAAGGCTCTTACAAAGTATCGGGTGGTTTGCACGGCGTGGGCGTTAGCTGCGTAAACGCGCTCAGCACCGACCTGAAGGTGACCGTGCGTCTTAAAGGCCATGTGTACCAGCAGGAATATAAAATAGGCTTCCCGCAGTACCCCGTGAAGGAAATCGGTGATACCGACGAGCACGGCACGGAAGTACAATTCCTGCCCGATGCCACCATCTTCTCCGAAACCGAGTACCGCTACGACACCATTGCCTCGCGTCTGCGTGACCTGTCGTATTTGAATAAAGGCATCCGCATTACCCTCACCGACCGGCGCGAGACGCTGCCCGATGGTCAATTCCGGAGTGAGGAATTCTATTCTACCGGTGGCCTGCGCGATTTCGTGCAGTATCTGGATGGCGATATGCGGCCTTCTCTGCTTTCGGAACCCATCTATGTGGAGAGCGAGAAAGGCGGTACGCCCGTGGAGGTGGCGCTGCAGTATAATACCTCGTACCAGGAAAACGTCTATTCCTACGTCAACAACATCAACACCATTGAGGGTGGCACGCACGTAGGCGGCTTCCGCTCGGCAGTAACGCGGGTGCTGAAAAACTACGGTGACAAGAACAAGCTGTTCGAAAAAGCCAAAGTAGAAATTACCGGTGATGACTTCCGTGAGGGGCTTACCGCGGTTATTTCGGTGAAAGTGGCGGAGCCGCAGTTTGAAGGTCAGACCAAAACCAAGCTGGGCAACTCCGAAGTGAGTGGCGCCGTGAACTCGGTGGTGGGCGAAATCCTGACGCAGTACTTGGATGAAAACCCCAACCAGGCCAATAAAATTATGGAGAAGGTGATTCTGGCTGCAAAAGCCCGGATTGCTGCCCGTAAGGCCAAGGACATGGTGCAGCGCAAGGGCGTACTGTCGTCGAACAGCCTGCCAGGCAAGCTGGCTGACTGCTCGGAGTCGGACCCCGAAATCTGCGAGTTGTACCTCGTGGAAGGGGACTCGGCTGGTGGCACGGCCAAGCAAGGCCGCAACCGGGCGTTTCAGGCCATTCTGCCATTGCGTGGTAAAATCCTGAACGTGGAGAAAGCTCAGGAGCACCGCATTCTGGAGAACGAGGAAATCAAGAACATGATTACTGCGTTGGGCGTGAGCTTCAACGAACGAAAGTCGTTGGCTTTTACTACCGATGACGAAGGTACCGAATCGGGCCCGCTGAACTTCACCAAACTGCGCTACCACAAGGTCATCATCATGACCGACGCCGACATCGACGGCTCGCACATTCGCACACTGATTCTGACGTTCTTTTTCCGCTACATGCGCGAACTGGTAGACCGCGGCTACATCTACATTGCCCTGCCGCCTCTTTATCTCGTGAAACGCGGCAAGGAGGAGCGTTACTGTTGGACCGAAGAAGAGCGCCAGCAGGCTCAGGACGAACTTGGCCGTGGCAAGCCCGAAACAGTGAACGTGCAGCGCTACAAAGGTCTTGGTGAAATGAACGCCGAGCAGCTTTGGACGACCACCATGCAGCCGATGACTCGCACGCTGAAGCAGGTGACGGTAGAGTCGGCCGCTGAGGCTGACCACTTGTTCTCGATGTTGATGGGCGATGAGGTAGCTCCTCGTCGTGATTTCATCGAGCGAAACGCTAAGTATGCTAAACTAGATGTTTAAGCATTGCATCTTGTAAAAAAAGCCCGCTGCAAAGCGGGCTTTTTTTTGCCCTTTGCGCCGGTCTGGCTCAAATTGTTGTTTTGCCCCAGGCTCTTGAATAACAGAGGCCTTAGCCTGTTCAATGGTTGATTGGAAACAACTCGACAATAACCAGTGTGTTGATAGTGAAGTATTCAGGGAAGTAATTAACCGGCCAGCGCTTTTGTGTGCACTAATTGGTGGTGGCGTATTATCCTTTTTACAACTATGCCCCTGCATCCCGAATTAGACAAGAAGCTAAGCAAGCTATTTGAGCCGAAAACCAGCATCGACGATGTATTTAAGGGCTACGACATCACCTTTGTGACCAACGAGCACGGCGAACCCGTGACGCTGTTTTTCGGTAAGCGCCGCCCCGATGGGCTCATCGCCGGCGAACGGTACACGCGCACCATCAAGCGGCATCCGGGGAGCCTCGAAGTGAAGTCGAGCCATTGGGACAACCGGGGTAAAATAATGCGTTAGGCGTTGGGCCGCTCCAAACTGGGCCGCCCAACGCCTAATGATTTTCTGAAACTAGCTGCGGTGGCCGCTCAAGTATTCAGCACTTCGCCGCCGTTGGGGTGAATGGCCTGCCCGGTGATGTAGGATGCATCCTCTGAGGCGAGAAACACGTAGGCGGGCGCGACTTCCGAAGGCTGACCGGGACGCTTCATGGTGGTGTCCTGGCCGAATTTAGCAACTTTGTCGGGCGGAAAGCTGGCCGGAATCAGCGGCGTCCAGATGGGGCCGGGTGCTACCGTGTTGGCGCGGATTTTCTTCTCCGCCAGCTGCTGCGCAATGGAGCGGATGTAGGCCGTGATGGCCCCTTTGGTGGCTGAATAGTCGACAAGTTGTTGGTTGCCGCGGTAGGCGTTTACGGATGAAGTAGCAATGATGGAGTCGCCCTCGCTGAGGTGCGGTACGGCAGCTTTCACCACCCGCACCAGCGGGAAAAAGTTAACTTGAAATGTGTCCTCGAACTGTTCGTTGGGCAACTCGGCCACGTCGGTGCTGGTGAACTGCTCGGCGGCATTGCTCACCACGATGTTGAGCTTGCCCAGCTCTTGTACCGTCTGGCTCACAATGCCTTCGCAGAAGTCCAGCTCACGCAGGTCACCGGCCAGGGTGAGGCAGCGGCGGCCTTCGGCTTCCACCAACTGGCGGGTGGTGTAGGCATCTTCTTCCTCCTCGGGCTTGTACGTGAACGCCACGTCGGCGCCTTCGCGGGCGAAGTGGATGGCAATGGCGCGCCCGATGCCGGAGTCGCCGCCCGTGATGAGGGCAACTTTCTCCTGCAGCTTGCCGCTGCCCCGGTAGTTGGGCCGGATGTATTCCGGCTGCGGCGTCATTTCGGCTTCGAGGCCGGGCTGCTGGTCTTGCTGCTGCGGTGGCAGCGAGGTAGGTTTGGTTTCCATAGGCGGAGGTTTTAAATAGTTGGGCTGGTATGTGTTTGTAATCAGAGAGTAGGGCAGGGATGCAAACCCTCGGGCCAGCTCAGCTCTGGCTGGTGGCCAGTTCTGGGTTAGGCAAGGCTTCGGGTTGATTCCGTGGGAGTGGCGGCACCGCCCGAACCAGGCTGCGTAATAACCGGCGCACTTCGGCCACGCTGCCCACGGAGTAGCGGGCCAGTGAGCGGGCAGCACGGCCTACTTTCACCGTGTAAGCATTGGGTGGAAGCGCTCCGAAGGTGTCTTCATCGGTGCGGTCGTCGCCGAGTGCCAGCAGGAATTCGGGTGGCTCCGGTGCGAGCCAGCGGGCCACAGCAGTGCCTTTGTTGAGGCCCGCAATTTTGATTTCGAGGACGTGGTTGCCCTCTATCACTTGCAATTCGCTGTTGGAGGTCATGAACGTAAGATGGCTCATCAGCTCACGGGCGCGCATAGCGCCCAGCTCAGCATCGGCGCGGCGGAAATGCCACACCAGCGAGTAATCCTTTTCTTCGATGAAGGAACCCGGCGTTCGGCGTACGTATAGGTCCAGCACCGGCCGGAAATCGCGCTTCCAGTCGGCGCGCAGCCCTTCCT
>Ga0265780_10008760_pt1 | contig 12245 bp, 13 predicted proteins | sample P1T30metagenome_FD_192432 | JGI IMG/M metagenome (GOLD analysis project Ga0265780, IMG submission 192432) | Plant litter microbial communities from East Loma Ridge, Irvine, California - P1 T30 | ecosystem: Environmental > Terrestrial > Plant litter > Unclassified | place: USA: California... | reverse complement strand
CTACTTCATGTCAGTTCATTGTTGACTGCCAGGTTTGTATCATCATCGGTGTGATCACGAAGATGAGACACATTGCATGCGACTCATGGACTTCCCGTTCGATTTGTCTGCCGGCGGCGCGTCCTTCGCTTAGGGTCTGGGGTGGGCAATGCTTACCTGAAGGAGCAAGATCCGTTCGTGACCCCAGCAAGGGAGGAACACGGAGAAGACCTGGCTCGCGGGTACGATCCAGTATTTCAGTCTGGACGATGAAGCGGATACGATAAGAGTGGTGAGATTGTGTGAAGAAATAACCAGTTTCGGATCAGATCACTGGCCTAGGACTGACGGAAAGCGTTGGCGGCGGCTGACCGATGAAGTTTCGACGAGAGAACAAGGGCTAGTGGTAGTGTGAGACTTCTGTAGATGCTTCCAGTGATTTGGGCCAGATCTGACGGAGCGGGTGAGATCTTGATGGTAAGGAGATCGAGAATGATACAAGATTCTACTATTGACAGGGCTTGGAGCTTTTAACAGAAAGTTCCTCTGTGGTCATTGCATTGCAGCGTCGCCTAGGCCGCGACCATTACAGTAGGTACTGCAACTCCACTTCCCAGCGACCGCCCGTAGGACAAGGCAATACCCCGATCCTATCATGCAACATACCGTGGACATAGGGGATACACAGCCGTTTGAGCTCGAACGGCCTCGATCCGGGATCTATCCTTGTTCCACATTCCCGTTTTGACCATCCGCTGTTCCCCGGAAGCCACAATGCAGCTCAGTGCGGCAGCCATCGATTGCGCTGTTAACGCTGAGTGTCGCAACGAGAAAGTGACGGACAAGGGTTGGACTGGGATTTACTCTTTTTCCGCGTTGGTGCTCCCTCCCGTATACACACTAATATGAAAGGATTGACGTTTAGCGCACATAGCGCACATCTCCTGCAGGCCGCACATGAATGGGAGATGCTCCCGTCAAGATCAAACTGACCTGCGCCTATTTGAGGGGCATCTCCATCAGGTAACGCTGCGATTCATCTAGATCCAGCACAAACGCAACTTCAACATAGCTCTATTGACGCCAGTGCACCACCGTGAATACTGAGCTTCGTATTGCAGAGACGGAAGTTCCACCTTTACTCGCTAAGCGTTGTCACACCAGAGAGGCTTTTCAAACGGTCAGTCAGAAGCCACTCCTCGTAAACTCACGCGTGCAACCGACCGTAGGCGAACCAGGGATCCAAGTCACCCTCCACCACTACTGCACAAAACCCATTTCAGAACCTCCGCATCTCTGCTTCTGACAAGGGACGGGTATTTTGAGACACAAAGGCAACGCTTCCCATCCTATGACAGCAACTCACTATGACAGTGACCATGTCTTGGAGACGGCAGTCAACCAGCCTCATCCCTCCATCCCATGTTCCTCTGGCGGCCATACATCTTGTTGGGCTCCTTAACTGGAGTGACTAACCGCGTAGTCAAGCTACGATGATGTCAAACTCTAACTTCACCGATGCGCGCGGTAGGAACCGTGCCTCCCGCAACTGATTTCCAACCGTCATCCGGGTCCTTGGACGCGATGCCTCGATTTCGATTTCGATTTCGATTTCGATTTCGATTTCAGATGGGGCGATTGCGATTCCGAAGAAGCTGACTTGTGGCCTTGACACCCGCCTCGCTAACGCACTCAAAAGCGCCTACATGCAGCGGATTGGTGCGGTTACGAATACAACATGCACGCAGCAAACCGTCCTGCTGCCCTCCACGCGACCCCATATCTCAGCTTGGACTTGTTGCCATGTGTTGAACAGAGTAACCACTGTTTGCCTGGGTATAGATGAGGTCCACGGTACACCTGACACCGAGGCATGCTACTCAGCATCATCATAGTTACACTGATACGGCGCTACACGGCTGGGCACGGCTGTGTGTACTGGGGACGGTGATCCTTTCTCTGGTACGCTAGTAGAGCTACACGCTAATCTGTCATGACATGCATGGCCGGCCAACTCCCCAAACGGCTCGCTCGCTTGACCCTGGATCTACATCCTGGGCAACGTATACGGTCCAGGGTGCATCGTAGCAAACATCGTGTCTACAGCATGCGGGCGTGGGGTGGGTTGTCCAACATGAGGTTGTCAAGTCAGGTTGTCCTCGGGCCGCGAAGGATCTGACTTAAAACACGCTTTGTATGTAGTGTACGCCTTCCTTTCTGGCTGGCACAGTGAGCGGAAGTGTTCATCAGCGGTGAAACCACACCGGCAGTTCGTCGGAAAATATGTACTTTCGCTCGGCACTGTCTAGCACTAGGTTCTCTTTGTCTACTATATACAAATGGGCATAAGGAATACCGATCAGCCCAAGCCGTTTTGATACAATTTGCTTTTTTTTTAATCCTCCGCAGCATTTCAGCCTCGCCTTGCCGGGTCGGCGTGTGCCCAGACGTCACATAACGTTCTCTGCTGTGCTATTTCGGCGTTTAGCGCGTGAGGCGTTTCCTGAACAATGCTGCCGCGCTCCCCGGTTGGCCGCGTCGCTTGTCCAAGTGCCGCTCATAAGCCGTTACAATGGCTTTTTATTTGACTCCGCCTTCGTTGACCTGTCCTTGACACGGAAAAATATCTATCCTCAGGACTGTGCACTCAGATCCTTCAGGTCCATCGAGTTGAGCAAGCCTGCTTCCCGCACCAACTCGTAGAACAAACCCTTCCGCTTGACAAGTTCTGCGGGGCTTTCGAATTCTGCTACCTTACCCTTGTCCAGCACGATGATGCGATCAGAATCTAAGATCGTGTTAATGCGATGCGCAATGGTGATGATAGTCTTGTTCTTGAACATGCTGCTGCGGAGCGTGGTTTGCAGCAGGGCGTCAGTCTCGACATCAACAGCGGCGGTGGCTTCATCCAAGACGAGTATGTTTGAAGGCGCGAGGAGGGCGCGCGCTAGGGATACCAATTGACGCTGGCCGGCACTGAGATTTGAGCCCCCTTCGTTGATCTGAGCGCCCAATTTGCCTGGCATGCCAGCAACATGGTCTTTCAGACGCGCATGTTCTGTAACCGAGTTAGCGAAAGCTAGATCATCTAGACACGGTTGACGTACCTAGCACGCTCCACAACTCTGTGTCGTCGTGAACATGACCTGGGTCGAGATTGTCTCGCACGGTCCCTTCGAAGAGCGCGGCATCTTGAGGGATGATGGCCAGGCGTCGTCGGAGATCCAGCAGTCCAATTGTGCTGGTGTTCAAATTATCGATGCTTACGTATCCTTCCGCGGGCTCGATGATGCGGAACAAAGCCAGCGTGAGGGAGCTCTTGCCCGCACCTGTGCGACCAACGACACCAATCTTCTCGTTGGGTTTGATATGAATGTCAATGTTCTTGAGCACCAGGTCAAGACCAGGTCGGTACCTGGTACTGTAGTTGTTGAATGCAAGACCACCCTGAGACGGCCAGCTGATTGGGGGTCTGTTCTTCGAGATGATCTCGGGCGCCTCGCTTGGGAGCGCAGCATATTCCAAAACACGCTCCACAGACACGATATTGGTTTCCACCTCGACCGTCTGCCTTACGATCCAGTTGAGGCTCTGAGTGATCTGGAGCGCGTACGACATGGACAGACCAACCATGCCAGCGGATAAACCACTGTGGCTAGCAACTGAGACGATCGCGAACCCTGCAGACGCCAAAATGATGACTGAACCAATGAACTCTAGCCGAACAGCGAGCCATCGGTTGGCACTGATGGAAGGGTAGTACGCTCTCAGATTAGCATCGACTCGCCATTCATTCTCCATCTCGAACCGCTTTTGCTGGTGGTACGCACGAATCGTGCTCATGCCGCTTAACGACTCCTGGAAATGCGCATAGATGGGGCTGCGGCTGACGCTGTCGAGTCGCTTCAGCTCACGTGATGTACGAAGGTAGTAGCGCTGGATGTATAGATACAGCGCACCGAGCGGCAAGATTAGCACGATGAAGATAGGGGTGGAAGCCGATATCACAACCAGGGTGAAGGCCGCTAAAACATTCCGTCAATGGTGACACACAACGGGTAACATGGAGACTGCATACCTCTAGCGGAGTTGACGAAGAGCATGTTGAACGTCCGGCTACGCACTTCCGTTAGTCAAGCCACATGGATCAACATTGGACAACGTACGCTAGCACCTCATCTACTTTGTAGATATCACTGTGTCCAAGTCAGTGACAATTCATTCGGTAACAATGCGGCGTTCATGACGAAAGAACCGAGAAGTCTGCTCGTCGGGAACTGTGGGCCGCGGAAATCCCTTGAGGTCAAAGGCAGCTGCATACCTTGAGAACCGATTGAGTATGCGTCCTGCCGGTGTCGTTTCAAAGAAGCTCATTGGTGAGCGGAAGATCGCGAAGGCCATCCGCTCGTGTAGCTTTCGGCTGGCCTGGAGTAGTGGCTTCAGTCAGCGCAGGCCTTTCATGCAACATGCACGTTACGCAGATACATACCTCGATTGAGCAAAAGATCCACAGAATTAACGTCTGCACCACAACAAGGGCAGCAGACCCCACACCGAACGCGAAATAGATGCCGATGTACTTGCCCACTTGTGGATTCCCGCCGGACCGCTGGTTGATCTCGGACCAATGTTTGAGCCACACGCTTGCGCCTGCATGATGTTAGCGTCAGCTTCGCAGACTTCAAAAAATGACGAGCCAATGAGCCTCCACTTACCTATGGATCCTGTCTGAGCTCCCAACAACAGAAGCAGATAGATTGCCACTGCTATGAGGTTGCTCGTTCTTGCATACTCCCCGTAGACAGCCCACTTGACCTTGCCTTGCTCAGAGAATTCCTTTGACTGTTTGCTCTTCAGTCCACCTTCCTCATCGGCAAGCTTTCCGCGAGGCCCCTTGAAGCTCGCAGTGCTGGCCCGCCGAAGAGTGTTAGAACTGTATTTACGAGCTGTACCGCCGCCAGGCTTGAGCGGTGCGAGATGAGCTGCGCCCTCCTGAGCAGCCTCAGCTTCTGCTTGATCTTCGTCGTCATCTTCAACCGGGCTTCCACCGTAGACCGTGGATTCTTCGTCGCTCACCACACTGTCAGATGTGCGACTGCTATCAGCTTCTCCTTGGTCTTCGTTCTGTGAAGTCTTGATCAGATGAGCGATCTCGCCCTTCATTGCCATCAGCTGGTCGTAGTTGCCCCTTTCCAGAATTTTGTTATCGCGCAAAAGAATGATCATCTCGGCCTCCATTAAGACTGGAATCGAGTTGGTCGCCAGGATACGGGTTTTACCGGCTAACAAGCCCTTGGAACCGAGAACATTGTCGATCAAATGCCTGCCGACATGTTGATCCACAGCAGACAAACAATCATCGAGCAGATAGACGTCCGCGCGTGCATACACTGCTCGTGCTAGCGTGAGTCGAGCCTTTTGTCCACCGGACAAGGAGATTCCGCGTTCTCCGACTTCGGTCTGATCCCCATCAGGCAGCTGCGCAAAGTCATCTCGCAATGCGCAAGCCGAGACTGTCTTGTCGTAGAATTGTGGATCCCATCGGTGGCCGAAAACAATGTTCTCTCTCACGGAAGCATTCATCACCCAAGCGGACTGTGGCACATACGCTGTTTTGCCCCGCAATACGACCTCTCCGTTGATCTTCCACAGGTCGCCGAGGACTGCTTGCAGCAATGAAGACTTTCCAGCTCCAACGCGACCAACGATACAGGCAAGTTCACCCTTGTGTGCAGAGAAATTGATGTTCTCTAGTGCCTTGATCCCGCTGTTCTTATCCCACGTAAAGCTCGCATCTCGAATCCGGACCGACTCTTCCCCGGTCTCCTGTACAGCGTCTTCACGAATGACTGCGTCCTCCTGCAACTCGTCGGCTGTCAAGTAGCCTGTGATACGGCCCACGGCAACACTGGCTTCTACGATCGCGGTGATAACCATGGGAAGAATGGCGAGCGGGAATGTGAGCAGGTTGAACAAAGTCAGGGCGGGAAAAACAATTTCCGTAGTGAGGGCGCGGTTCTGGGTCCAAACAAAGACGCCAAAGGTGGAGCAAGAGACTAGAAACGGCGTAGTGGACCAGGTGAAGGTTGAGATGGCCTGTGTAGCACCAATCTTTCGCAGTGTCTTGAGTTCCTGGTCGTTTCGGATGTGGTTGAGTCGGCTAGCGAAGGCGGTAGTCCAGGCATAGAGCTTGATAGACTTCATGTTATTAAGGATCTCGGAGATGAGTTTCGTTCTCGAGTCTTTGTTTTTCATCTGCTCTTTCTGTAATGTCTTCATCCATCGTGCGATTACTCCATTGACTGGTATCATGACGAACATGGCGGCAACACCAGCGAAGCAGCTGACTCCGAGCAACTGGTAAAGTGACAGCATACACAGAACGATCTGGAAAGGCGCAGACCACAATTGCTGGCCGTATTGTGCCAGGTCTTGCAGACGCTGCGTATCAACAGCCATGTAGTTGACGATGTCGCCAGTCGATTTGGTCGCTCGGCCTTCATTCGATAGGCGTGTCGATTTCGAGTATATGGCGGCAGTCAGTGAAGATTTGATGCGCATACCAGTCTCGAAAGAACGCTGGAAATACTGATGCAGAAAGGCAGTTTGGGATACAGACACCGCGAACATGGCGAGAGCGATGGCGGCGCCTCGGATTACAGGCTGAGGCTGCTGACCAGCGCGGTATGAGTCAACGAAGCTGATCAAAAGTCGGAGCAGCTGCGGTTGCGCAAAATTCAGCACGTCACTGATTGTCTTGATGGCAGCGCCTCTAAAGTAAGGTCCCCCAAATGAACGGAACAATGCCAGCCACAGAGAGGGACGCTTCTTTTCCATCTCGTTTGCCCATGCATCCTCAAACCGCTGGGAAGTGTGTCTAGTCGTGTCGCGTGTTCGGAGGTTCCAGAGATCGTCCTGGGTCAAGAAAGTCTTGTATCCGCGCTTCATCATCGGCGTCATCCACCCAAATGTCAAGACGGAGAAGACATCCGCATACTCGTATGCACATTCGTCCTCGTCTCCCAGCGCATCGTAGTCACTCAAACGCTTCTGTACCAGATATTCCAGAATGAACTCCAGGGCGGCCAATCCAACACTGACGCAGAAAACCACAAAGTACGCAATGTGTTCGTGATGGACTTCCTGCGCGATGAGCGAGCGAAGTTTGACGGCGTATGCGAGGAGAAGGAACAGCCAATAGAAGAGGACGACGCCATTGGCATTGCGAGACCTCCAGTGCTCGATGTACTGAATATAGAAGACGACGCCGAGGGATGCAAGCGTGAGAACGGTGGTCCAGAAGCGGAAGTCACCGAACCATATGTCTTTGTAGTACTCGATTTGTAGCGCGGCTTGAATTGCAGTCGTAGCGATGAGGGCTCCAAGGGTGATCTAGAGGGGCGCATGCGATCAGTGATGGTTCTTGTATTTATTGTAGTCAATGAAGAGTTCCTACTAACCAACTTTGCGAAGAAATGCCAATTGCGCTTCACAGGCTGTGGCGTGCAGTTGCGATAGAGATACCACAGCGCGCCCGCACCCCCTACGATACCAAACACCGCAACGGTCGCGATCCATACATCCAGAAAGCACGGCGTGAAATCATATCGTACTGGACTGATAGGACCCCAGCCTTCATTGTTGCCGCATAGTGGCTGCCGATTGTGCTTCGACGCAGTCAGGTAGCCGAACGCGCCCTTTGCCGGGGAAGAAGGCAGGAACGGAATCTGCTGTCCTTGCTGCATCGATCGTGTGGTCGCGTGATATGCCAGGCTCTACGGTGGGAGCAGAGGAATAGCAAATAGTCGTCGAACGGCGAGGGTAAAGATTGATGATCCAGGCGTTCGCGAAGATGCGTGCATGAACTAGTGCATCCTCAGTTGGCCTAGGGCGCTGGCTATGTCATTGGTAATTGTCTCGGCTTTTGCACGGACATAGTTGCCGATGCTTCGCACAGCTCACCAACTTCAGCCGCAACGTCTCGTCGGCCAGACAGAACTCATGGACCAGCAACCCATGGACACGATCTTGCTCAAGCAAGCATGAACGAGGCAGCTGGAGACGGCCACTATCGGTCGCGATGTGATGCACCCCACACTTCCTCAATACAATCTCGTTGTGAATCTCGGGTTCTCGATCGCGTAAAGCTATGTCAAACAGTAAACAGTTAAGTAATGAGGATTGCATTCGAGGAGGTTGGACTGGTCGCTGCTTTGGATGCTGACACCGCGAAATTGGCTCAAATTTTAGGACAGTAGAAGGACGGGCATCTTTGTACTAACGGCAACCCAGGATGAGTTTGTAGTCTCTAACGCGGCGGGATCGTAGATGTTGAACCTTGCCCTTCCGCTCGTGGCTGGCGACATGCTGCAACTATTGGTCTCAAGGTGTCTGCGGTTCTTCATCTTAGAGCTCGATCCTCTCCTCGCGTGCGCTGTCGGATGCACCTTCGGAAAGCTCTCGCAGAGCTGCGGTGGTTGCTCGTAGATGATCAAACCGCAGCGCATCCTCTCCAAGCGCCCAAGCGAACGCACCGCCCAGATTTGTCGCGGTCAGAATAGCTGGGATCTTCTTCGCGAGGGCTTTAGGGTCATCCCAAGACCAGAAGCGCCTCTCGTACTTGTCCCAGTAGTAATGCCCCCCTCCTTGCTTGTCATAGGTACCGTACTTCAAGGCTCGGTGGAAAGACACCGACAGCTCGTCCGGCACTTGATCGTGCCAGGAGAAAGCGCCAGCTTTGCCGAGATCAGCGCCTGTGTTTGGATCTTCCATGAGTTCCGTCGGACATCCCACTGGCTCGGCGTGGCAGTCAACATCGATTGCAGTCTTGTACCACTTGATATAATAGGCCAGCCCAAGGTTTGCTCTTGCTGGTGGAACCCCACGCTCTAGGTAAGAGGTGATAGCTTCGAGGGAGTTCTGCACGCCAGTATGGTGTTTTGTAACGTTGTCTCGTCTATTGGAGAGATCGTAGGTCATGATGTTGAGGAAGTCCACCGACTCCATGATCTTAGGAATGGTGGTGTTTGTAAAGGCCAGCATATCTCGTGGTATTCCAGGTACAGCTGCTGAGATTGTCTTCTTTGGGCCGATGGAAGCTCTTATGTCTGCGAGTAGTTTCGGGTACGTGTGGATTTCCCAAGCCTTCCCGGAATTTGGATTGGTCTTATAGTCTTCGCCGTTGCCGCTGTACAGATTCCATCAGAACGAGAGACCTTCACGAATGCCTTATACTCGACGTACCCAGGATACTCCCAGTCGACATCGACGCCATCAGCTCCTGTAGCATCAAGCATAGCCTTCACATTCTTAGCGAAAAGTTTCCGACTCTTTGTCGTTCTTGCAGCTGCATCAAAACCAGCTGTATCGCCCCATCCACCGATAGCAACTTGAATGACAGTGCCGTCTGCAAATTTTGACCGAACCTCTTCCACAGTAGTAAACAGTGGCCATTCTGTCCTGTTCTCGTCGTTGAAGATCTCTGATCGCATGAAAGCAATTGCGACATGTGTGACATCCGACACCAAAGCAGGCTCGGGAATAATATTGTGCTGCCTGAGCTTCGTCAAACGAGCTGGTTTTGAACGTTCGTGAGACTTACCCGGTCAGATACATGATGTACCTCATCCTAGACGCGGGTGTCGTCGCTGCGATGACCGGAGAGAGTGCGAGCACAGCAACGATGGATGATGCGAGCCATGCCCATACATGCTTCATCTTGAGTTCACTGATCAAATTCGTGAGAGATCAATGTCATAGTTACATGTAGAGTGTGACTGCCTTGTTGTGCGTACCTAACGGACCAAGCCGCTAAGAAGCAAAAGAGGCGATGGCGCCTTCCCCACTACCTGAGCCATCTCCAAACATCGCTCATCCTGCTCAGAGGGTATGCATTGCAGCATTGCGCCAGATGCACCCGCGTCTGTAGATCAGGCGTTCGAACAGGACATGCAAGTCTTACTGAATCTTGGCCCAACGGTTTCGAAACGCACATGGCACGCTCACCAATTTCGGCCCCACGCTTCTCCAGGCACACCAACCATATTTCAGACAGAAGGCTACGTGGGATTTCGCTCGGAATGGCAATAAAGAAGTACAAAGTCCTCGGCGGCTTGATCTTACACCGAACATTCAAATTCTCATACTTCGATGCCCGTTGCGACCCCAAGCCATGGATGGCGCCATTGAGCCACGCTGATCGTTGGCCAAGCTGCATCTCTACCGAGTATTCGCGGGGCATGCCTTGAGTCGGTTTTTGAATGACCATTACGAGGATGATCGTTCTTCAAATCATCATCTTTGGTGTTCAGCGTGCCATAAAGGTTGACAGAATGGCTATGAGTACCTTTGCAGCCGCAGATGTCAGTCCCCGTGCGGCATGGTGCTGACGAGCCAGCCTGTCCACCCTTGCTACCGGGACCAACTCCAACATGCCCCATCTTCATACGCAGAATATCGTGTTACGACACAGGCATATCGCCGCCGAGAGATGATTGTGTGTTTCCAGAGGAAGTTGGAGTGCACGGCATCGCCTTCTCACCGTTTACCGGAATTGGATGAAGGACCTCGACTCCATGTCCTGGTGAGATTACGGTTGTATAAAGATGTAGGTAAAACTGGATGATGCCTGTAGCCATATTCCGCATACATCGTTTCTTGTAATCGATCTCAGCAGATCGTTCTCAAATTTCTCTTGTCATTGCATTTTAACTTTCGCAACGGTATCACAATGTCTGCTCGAAGAGTCTTACTCGCCTCACTGGCATCAGCTGCTCTCGCAAGTCCACTGAACTGCACGTCAAATTCACAAGCCGTGGCTCTCACACAACCCTATTACCCGCCTACCGCCGATTGCATAGAATTCAAAGTATCCGTCACCATCACATCCGAGAACAATATCTTTAATCTCCCACGATGGAACGATGATTTTGCCCTCCAAGACTTCCTGAACCTCGCAACTACACGAGCCGAAGCCGGCATTCCAAGTCCAATCATTGGGAAGCAGAACGAGACTGCAACTCACATGATCGCGGCATCTTTCTGTACGCCCAAGACGCCTGGCAAGAAGACAATCATCCTCGCTACGCATGGTATTGGACAAGCCCGGACTCACTGGAACTCGGCCTTCGATCCTGAACAGTTCAACTTTGTGCAGCACGCCATCAGCCAGGGGTTTTCCGTATGGTTCTACGACCGCCTAGGCACGGGTGAATCCGAGAAGTATGCAATGCCTCATGCCCTCGCTTTGCGCACCAGCTAACACGTTCCAAGGGTCTCAGGCTTCACCAACCAACAAAGCAAACAAAAAGCCATCCTCGTTGAACTCGCAAAAGCAGTCAAGGCTGGCAAGTACACCGGCTCCTTTGGAAAGCCAGATAAGCTAGCAATCATGGGCTTCTCCTTCGGCTCATTCATCACGCATGCTGCGATAGCAGAGAACCCAGACTTGGCCGACGCAGCTATCATGACCGCTATCAACTACAACACCTCTGCGATCAACGTCAATGGCCTGATACGCTCTTTTGTTCCGCGCATCGCATCGCTACAGAGGCCCGCGCGGTTTAGCATGCTTGACCCGGGATACCTCACTTGGGTCGACGCCATCGCTCAAGTGAATACGTACTTCAAGTTTCCGTTCTACGACATCCCGACCATTGCGTACGCTGAGGAGTTCAAGGAGGCGTTTGCCATTGGCGAATTCTTGACGCTTGGGAGTGGAAACCTCGATACTTCTGCGTTCACTGGGGCTGCTTTGGTACGCTGAATTACTTTTCTACTCGTGAAAATAAACGCTAAAACATGACAGGCCATAACCGGAAAGCAAGACTATATCATCTGCGACGGCGAGTGCGAGGGCGTGTTCGAGGAACCTGCACGCACGCTGTTCAAGAACGCGAAGTTTACGCCTTATTTGCATCCGGATGCGAGTCATAATTTTAATTTCCATCGTAATGCTACGGGCGCTTACAAGGTTATCACGGACTTTTTAGTATCGAATGGGCTATGAATGTGGTTGCGGGTGTGGTAGAGTGACCCTCGTGGCCGTGCTAGATGCGGTTGGAAGGGGTGATTTCTCTTCTTGTCAAACCACAATCATTACTTCTTGTGATTTTCACTTTTATCAAAGTTTCCATGTGTTTTCAGAATGTGTTACGGTTCGCGAAATAGGCGATTGGGCAGCAGAATTGAAAGGAACACTGAAGTTGAATTGAAGTGAGTCTACGTGTTGATATATCTACCGGAATGTCCGGAAGTCAGCAAAATTA
>Ga0265780_10008756_pt1 | contig 12250 bp, 13 predicted proteins | sample P1T30metagenome_FD_192432 | JGI IMG/M metagenome (GOLD analysis project Ga0265780, IMG submission 192432) | Plant litter microbial communities from East Loma Ridge, Irvine, California - P1 T30 | ecosystem: Environmental > Terrestrial > Plant litter > Unclassified | place: USA: California... | reverse complement strand
GCGGGCGTACGAAACCGTACCTTTAGAAGCGGTTGTCGCGCGGGAAGCCGTTGGGAGGCATCCGCCCCGCCGCACCGCGCGCCGATCGCCAGAAGGTCAGGTCGGTTTCGCTACGGGTGCGGCCGCTCTCGCCGCCCATCGTCCAGTTCAGCCCCTGCGCCAGCACGAAGGTGATCGCATCGGACAGGCCACCGTCGTTGTAGCGCTGGAACTGCACCCCCTGCCCGCGCGCCATCTCCGGCAACTCGGCCAGCGAGAACACCAGCAGCCGGCGGTTGTCACCGATCACCGCAACCGAGTCGGACGCGAGATCGACCGGGCGCACCACCTTCAGCTTGGCGCCGGCACGCGGCGTCACCACGGTCTTGCCCTTGCGGGTTTCCGCCAGCGTCTCCGCCACCGGCACGATAAAGCCGCGCCCATCGCTCGCCGCGACCAGCAGCTTTTCCGCCATGCTCGCCCGGAACAGTCCGATGATCTCGATCTGCCCGTCAAGGTCGATCATCAAGCGCACCGGCTCGCCGAAGCCGCGCCCGCCCGGCAGCTTGTCCGCACCGAGCGTGAAGAACCGGCCGTTGTCGGCGGCAAGCAGGATCTTGTCGGTGGTCTGTGCGGTGAGGCTGAACAGCGGGCCGTCGCCTTCCTTGAACTTCGCGCCGGCGAGACCCGCCGCGTCGAGATGCCCCTTGATCGCGCGTATCCAGCCGCGCTGCGAAAGGATGACCGTAACCGGCTCACGCTCGATCATCGCCTCCAGCGGGATCTCGCGTGCCGGCGCGGCTTCCTCGATCGTGGTGCGACGCTTGCCGAGCGGCGTGTCGAGACCATAGCGATCGCGCAACCGCCCGAAATCCTTCTTCAGGCGGCGGCGCTGCGCGGCGGGTTCGGCGAGCAGCTTCTCCAGCCCGACCCGCTCCTTCTCCAGCCCGTCGCGCTCCTTGCGGATTTCCATCTCCTCCAGCTTGCGCAACCGCCGCAACCGCATGTCGAGGATTGCCTCGGCCTGACGGTCGTTCAGGCCGAACTCGGCGATCATCACCGGCTTGGGCTCATCCTCGGTGCGGATGATCTCGATTACGCGGTCCAGGTTGAGGAACGCGATCAGATAGCCGTCGAGCAGTTCGAGCCGATCGGCGATCTTCGCGAGACGGTGCTCGCTGCGCCGGCGCAGGATGACGAACTGATGCTCGACCCACGACAACAACGCCTCACGCAGGCTCATCACGCGAGGTGTGCGGCTCTTGTCGAGCACGTTGAGGTTGAGGCTGAAGCGCGATTCGAGGTCGGAGAGGCGGAACAGGCTCTCCATCAGCATCTGCGGATCGACGGTGCGGCTGCGCGGCTCGATTACCACCCGGATTTCGCTGTCCGATTCGTCGCGGATGTCGGCGAGGATCGGCAGCTTCTTTTCGTTGATGATGCCGGCGATCTGCTCGATCAGCTTGCCCTTCTGCACGCCGTACGGAATCTCGGTCACGACCGCGTTCCACACGCCGCGCCCCTGATCCTCGACATGCCAGCGCGCGCGTACCCGAAAGCCGCCGCGCCCCGTTCGGTATGTCTCAGCGATCGCCGCAGGCGAATCCACGACGATGCCACCGGTCGGGAAGTCCGGCCCGCGCACCAGCCCGTTGACGGCAGCGTCCTCCGCCTCGGGCTGATCGACCAGCAGGATCGCCGCCTCGTACAGTTCCGCCACGTTGTGCGGCGGAATGCTCGTCGCCATGCCGACAGCGATACCGGCGGCGCCATTGGCGAGCAGGTTCGGGAAAGCGCCGGGGAACAGCTCGGGCTCGTGATCCTCGCCGTTATAGGTCGGGCGGTAATCGACCGCATCCTCGTCCAGCCCGTCCATCAGGTCGATCGCGACCTGCGTCAGCTTGGCCTCAGTGTAGCGATAGGCGGCGGCATTATCCCCGTCGATGTTGCCGAAATTGCCCTGCCCGTCGACCAGCGGATAGCGCATCGCGAAATCCTGCGCGAGCCGCACCATCGCATCATAGACCGACTGATCGCCATGCGGGTGGTATTTGCCGATCACGTCGCCGACAACGCGCGCGCTTTTCTTGTAGCCCTGCGCCGGATCGAGCCGCAGCAGCCGCATCGCCCACAGCAGCCGGCGATGCACCGGCTTCAATCCGTCACGCACATCCGGCAGCGATCGCGCGGTGATCGTGGAGAGCGCATAGACCAGATACCGGTCCGACAGCGCGCTGTCGAACGGCGCGTCGAGGATGCCTACGGGCGGATTGTCGGACGGCAGGTCGGTGTTGGCCATGTGTTCCGGTAATCGGGTTTGCGCGCCGAGGGAAGGCGCGGGTTTGTCGTCGGTGGTCCGGCACGAGGTTCCCCATAAACTTTCGCTTACCAACCTTCCTTCTTCACGTACCTTCCCCGGCGCAGGCAGGAAAAGGAAAGGAAGGCCGCATACGCCCCCCTCTCAAACCGGGCTGGGCGCACCGCGCGCCAGTTCCGCGAGCAACCACTCGCGAAATCGCTTCACCTTGGGAACGTTGCGCCGCCCCTCCGGATAAACCAGCCAATAGGCATGGCCCCGCGTCGACACTTGCGTGAACGGTTGCACCAGCTTTCCTTCCGCAAGATCGTTGCGCCAGAAGAACGGCGTCAGCATCGCTATGCCTTGCCCGGCGATCGCCGCATGGCCTTCATGCGCCTGCGAATCGAGCCGCACCCCCGGCGGCGGCCCGCCCTCGGGCACGTCGACGCCTGCCTCGCGCAGCCACACCGGCCACCAGATGTCGTGCCGGCTGATCAGCGGCAGGCGCAGCAGGTCGGCCGGCGCGAACGGGCCATAGCGCCTGAGGAAACCCGGGCTGCACATCGGGGTGAAGTCGATCCCGATCACCTTGTGCTCGGCAAGGTCGGGCCAGCCGCCCAGCCCGGCACGGATCGCCACGTCGACGCCATCGGTGACGAAATCGGCGAACACATCACTGGTCAGCAGCCGCACCGCCATTTCGGGGTGTGCGACCTGAAAGCTGCCCAGCCGCCACGCCAGCCATGCGTTTGCGAAGGTGTTCGACGTGGAAATCGTCAGCAGCGCGTTGTCGTCCGCGCGAACGGCGGCAAACGCCGTGTCGAGCGTGTCGAACGCGCCGGTCACCTGCGGCGCGAGCCGGCGCCCCGCCTCGGTCAGCAGCACGCGCTTCTTCTCGCGGCTGAACAATGGCACCGCGAGCCGTTCTTCGAGCAACTTGATCTGATAGCTGACCGCCGCCTGCGTCATGCCGAGTTCCGCGGCGGCCGCGGTGAAGTTCTCGTGACGCGCGGCCGCCTCGAACACACGAACGGCGGCAAGAGGCGGGATGCGGCGCATGGGAGTTTGATAAGCGTGGCTTGTCGATCGTATCAAGCGCTTTGTTGGCGGCGCCGCGCGCGCCCTGCCATATCCGTCATGCGCGCACCGAACCGGAAACGAGGAGGATGGCAATGCAGGAAGATTTCAACGGACCCGTATGGGCCGAACAGCACCAACAGGTCAGCACCATGATCCATAAGCTTTTCAGCAAGACGGCAGCCGTCTTCATCCGACTCAATGCGTTTCAGTACGACGCGCCGTGGCAACACGCGGCCAAGCGGCGGACGTGGCGCTGACGAGCACTCCGTCACGCGACATACCGATAGTTCGACCTGAGTGATGACCGACCAGCGCGCGGTCCGCCGTCGTGGCAACAGTTCCGGGGCGGATACCCGCCGCATTGCAGTTGGGGGTGCGAGGCGCCGAGCCGTTGCGCATCCGCATCTCTCGCGTGCTGACACGCCAAGCGATTGATTGCGCGCCGCTCGCGCTTTCGGTATAGCCTGAGGCCTTCCCGCCCCGGCCCGCGTGTCCCCGCGAAGCCGGGGCCGCTCATTTAAGGGTAATGCCGCATGGCTCGCCGCCGCCAGATTTACGAGGGCAAGGCCAAGATCCTGTACGAGGGTCCGGAGCCGGGCACGCTGATCCAGTATTTCAAGGATGACGCGACCGCGTTCAACGCCCAGAAAAAGGGTACGATCAACGGCAAGGGCGTGCTGAACAACCGGATTTCCGAGCATATCTTCACGCTGCTCGGCAACATCGGCATTCCCACGCACTTCATCCGCCGCCTCAACATGCGCGAGCAGTTGATCCGTCAGGTCGAGATCGTGCCGATCGAGGTGGTGTGCCGCAACGTCGTCGCCGGCAGCCTCGCCAAGCGGCTCGGCATGGAGGAAGGCGGCCAGCTTCCGCGCACCATCATCGAATATTACTACAAGGACGACGCGCTCGGCGATCCGATGATCACTGACGAGCATATCGCCGCATTCGGCTGGGCCAGCCAGGAGGAGATGCACGACATTTCCGATCTCGCCATCCGCGTGAACGATTTCCTGAGCGGTTTGTTCGCCGGGATCGGCATCCGCTTGGTCGACTTCAAGCTCGAGTTCGGCCGCGTCTGGGACAATGATTTTGGGCGGATCATCCTGGCGGACGAGATCAGCCCGGACGGCTGCCGCCTTTGGGACATCGCCACCAACGAGAAACTCGACAAGGATCGCTTCCGTCGCGATCTCGGCGGCGAGGTCGAGGCCTATCAGGAGGTCGCGCGCCGTCTGGGCCTGCTGCCCGAGGGTGCCGAGAACGCGGTACTGGATCTCGAACAGCACCGGCTCAACCGCGGCAAGTAATCGCCAACCGCGATCGGACGGCTTCGCGGGCGGTGGGATTATCCTCATCGCTCGCCCGACCACGAAATTAGCCTGCCGCAGCCGCGCGATAGCCAGCGGTTCGATAAGCTTCGCCCGTGATCTGGCGATGTTTGCCGACCGTAGCCTCTCGAAAAAACGTTACTTTGGCCGCTCATCGTGACGATAACGGCGATCCGACAAGGCTTGCGGCGCGCGCCCGCCGCCGTCATAGCGACGCCACCTTTTCCGCAAGCAGGACCACGCCCATGAAGCTCCGCATCTTCGTCACGCTGAAGCCGGGCGTGCTCGATCCGCAGGGTAAGGCGATCCACAAGGCGCTCGACGGCCTTGGCTTCGCCGGCGTCAACGACGTCCGCCAGGGCAAGCTGATCGAACTCGACGTTGCCGACCAGACCGACGACGCGCAGGTCGACGCGATGTGCCGCCAGTTGCTCGCCAACACGGTGATCGAGAACTACCGGGTAGAACGCGCGTGAAGACCGCCGTCATCGTCTTCCCCGGCGCCAATTGCGACCGGGACCTCGCCGTGGCGCTGGAGAGCGTCACCGGCGTGAAGCCGGACATGGTGTGGCACGGCGACAGCACGCTGCCCGAAGGCGTTGGTTTGGTAGCGGTGCCGGGCGGTTTCTCCTATGGCGATTACCTCCGCTCGGGCGCGATCGCGGCGCGGTCGCCGATCATGCGCGCCGTCGTCGAGGGAGCGGAAAAGGGGCTCCCGGTGCTGGGCGTATGCAACGGCTTCCAGGTGTTGACCGAGGCGGGGTTGCTGCCCGGCGCGTTGATGCGCAACGAAGGGCTCAACTTCGTGTGCCGCCCGGTCTCACTCACCGTGGAGAATGCGCAGAGCACCTTCACCGGCCGCTACGCGCAGGGTGAAACGATCACGATTCCGGTCGCGCATCATGACGGCAACTATTTCGCCGACGCAGACACTCTCGACCGGATCGAGGGCGAAGGTCGCGTCGCTTTCCGCTATGCGGGCACGGTCAACGGCTCGGCGCGTGGGATCGCTGGCCTGCTCAACGACCGCGGCAACGTGCTCGGCATGATGCCCCACCCCGAGCGCCGCATCGAAGCCGCGCATGGCGGAGACGACGGGCGCCGGTTGTTCGAGGGCCTGCTCGAAGCGGTCGGCGCGTAACCGGTCAGACGGTCGTGCGGTTGCGGCCGGCGCGCTTCGCCTCGTACAGCGCCTCGTCTGCTTTGCGCATCGCCTGTGCCAGCGTCGGGTAATCGCGCGCCACGGCCAGCCCGCACGAAAAGGTTACCGGATAATCCGCGCCGATCTCGATCGGATCGTGGCGCAAGCTGGTGCGGATGCGCTCGATCAACTCGCGCGCCTCGTCGAGAGCGGTGTTGGGCAACAGTACGGCAAACTCCTCACCTCCCCAACGCGCGCTGAGATCCGACCGGCGCACGCCCGCTTCGAGCCGCTGGGCGAAAGCGCGCAACACTCTGTCTCCAACATCGTGGCCGAAGCGATCGTTGATCCCCTTGAAATGATCGAGATCGAGCATCGCCATCACTGAAGTCCGCTCGCGCTGGAGCAACGGCGCGACCGCGTCGAGGAAGCCGCGGCGATTGCGCAAGCCGGTCAGCACATCCTTTTCCGCGGCATCGCTCAGGCGTTGAATGCGCGCGCTCGTCTCGGCGGCGGCGCCGGACACGCCGCGCAACAGTTCGCCGATCAGGTCGGCGCCGCCCTCGGGCACGCCGGGGATCCGCTCACCGCGCTGAAGCGCGCCCAGCAAGTCGGTGGCCTGCGTGACCGGCGCGAGCAGCGCCCACAATGCGCCGATCGCAGCGGCACTGCCGACCACCGTCGCGACCAGCAGCGGCACGAATACGCGCCAGTCCCACTGCCCTCCGACCAACTCGGTCAGGCAAAAGGCGATCAGCGGCAGGTGCACCGCGCCAAAGCAGACGGTGAACAGACGCAGGTGGAAGTTGCGCGGGAACAGAAAGCTCGTCGCCTGGTAGAAACGCATGTAAAATCCTTCGGGCGAGCCGCCCCCGGCTCTGCCCGGGTCGGCCCCTTGCGCCTAGGCAGGTGTAGTTTCACAAATCTTAACGCGATACGGCCGCGCGGCGAGCGACGCGCCCAGGACGATGAGTAGCCGACGCGATCAAACATTGGTGCGGAACGGCGAGAAATTCGTGCCACGATCGTACACGTCCAGGCCTTCGCGCCGCTTGAGGAAACCGACCACCGCGTACGTGCCGGGGGTGAGCAGCACCTCCCAGCCCACCTTCAGAACGAACTGGCTGAGCATCACCATCAGCATGGCCTGCACCGGCCAATCCGGCAGCCCGTAGAAAGCAAGCGGGTAGAAAACTAGGCTATCCGCCCCTTCGCCGACGATCGTCGAGCCGATCGTGCGTGTCCACAGCCACTTGCCGTCGGTCAGGATCTTCAACCGCGCGAGCACGTAGGAGTTGAGCAGATCGCCCACCCAGAACGCGCACAGCGAAGCGAACGCGATACGCCCGCCGATGCCAACGCTGATATAAGGGAAGGTCGAGACGAGATGCGGCGGCGCGCCAAACACATATTCATAATGCGCCTGCCCGCCCCAATCAGCCGCCGGCGGCAACGCAACGGTCGTCCATTCCATGGCGACGAGGAATGCCATGGCGGCGAAGCCAGCCCACACCACGCGTCGCGCACGTGCATAGCCGTACACCTCCGTCAGCACGTCATCGAGGATGTAAGACAGCGGGAAGAACAGGATGCCGGCACCGAACGGCCACGCGCCGATGCCGGGCAGATCGATCACCGCGCGCTTGCCTGCGCCGACGACATTCGACAACACCAGGATCACGACAAAGGCGACCATCACGAAGTCGTAGTAGCGCAGTTGCCTGCCGCGCAAATCCGCAGCCGTCACCTTCTCGATCATGGACCTGCACGCCCCTTTCACGCACCGGTGTTCATATCGCCGTTTCGCAATCGCGCAAATCCCGCTAACCGGGGCGCAGCGCGCGCCCGTAGCTCAGTTGGATAGAGCAAGGAGCTTCTACCTCCTTGGTCGGGGGTTCGAATCCCTCCGGGCGCGCCAATGTCTTGCGAGGGCGGCTCCATGGCACGGAAGAAGCGCTATCTTACCGCGACGATGGCTGACGGCTACGTCAAGACGATCGGGCCAACGGCCGCACCGTTCACGCATTACTGGCGCATCGTCGCAGAGACCGGCGCCGGCCGCCCCGAGGTATTCTGGGGCCATGCCAGTTCGCACAAGGAAGCGGCCGGCAAGACCGCGGCCGCGAAGGAAGCGGCCAGACAGCGCGGCTGGACGAGCTACACCTTCGAGATCGTCATCTTGACCGAGTCCGACGCTTGACCGTGCAGCCATTGCGTAGCCGGACGCCTTGCGCTATGCGCCCCCGCTTCCACAGCGACAGCATGGATACCTGCGGGAGGGTGCCTTCATACGCACCCGATTGAACCGCTAGACTTGATCCGGGCACGCCACCGCGCGTGCCCAGACGGAAAGAGAGTGACATGGCAAAGAAGATTACCGGATACATCAAGCTGCAGGTTCCTGCAGGCAAGGCGAACCCCTCGCCGCCGATCGGCCCTGCGCTGGGTCAGCGCGGCGTGAACATCATGGAGTTCTGCAAGCAGTTCAACGCCTCGACGGGCGATCAGGAAGTCGGCACGCCGCTGCCGACCGTCATCACCGTCTATGCCGATCGCAGCTTCTCGTTTGAAACGAAGACGCCGCCGGCAACGTACCTGATCAAGAAGGCTGCCGGGCTCAAGTCGGGTTCGAAGGAGCCGGGCAAGACTTCGGCGGGCACGATTGCCCGTTCGAAGCTGGCGGAAGTCGCGCAGGCCAAGATGAAGGACTTGAACGCGAACGATATCGAAGCGGCAACGCGCATCATCGAGGGCTCGGCCCGCGCGATGGGCCTCGAAGTGGTGGAGGGTTGATCTCATGGCAAAGCTGACCAAGAAGGCGAAGACCCTCGCCACCGCGATCGACCGCGAGAAGCTGCACGGCGTCAACGAGGCGATCGCGCTGGCAAAGGCCAACGCAACCTCGAAGTTCGACGAGACGATCGAAGTCGCGCTGAACCTCGGCGTCGATCCGCGTCACGCCGATCAGATGGTCCGTGGCGTCGTCACGCTGCCCAAGGGCACCGGCAAGACGGTGCGCGTCGGCGTGTTCGCCAAGGGCGCAAAGGCTGAGGAGGCTCTGGCCGCCGGTGCCGACGTCGTTGGAGCGGAAGACCTGATGGAAATCGTGCAGGGCGGCAAGATCGACTTCGATCGCTGCATCGCGACCCCGGACATGATGGGCGTCGTCGGCCGGCTCGGCAAGATCCTGGGCCCGAAGGGCCTGATGCCGAACCCGAAGCTCGGCACCGTCACGATGAACGTCGCGCAGGCGGTCAAGGACGCCAAGGGCGGCCAGATCGAGTACCGCGTCGAGAAGGCCGGCATCATCCACTCGGGCATTGGCAAGGCGTCGTTCCCGGCCGAAGACCTCCGCGCGAACTTCGACGCGCTGGTCGATGCGGTCGTCAAGGCGAAGCCGTCGGGTGCCAAGGGCAAGTATGTCCGCAAGGCTACCGTAAGCTCGACGATGGGCGCAGGCATCAAGGTCGACACCGCAGAGGTGAGCGCGGCATAAGCCACGTTCTCCACGCGACAGACACGGAAGGGCCGGGAGAGCAATCTCCCGGCCCTTTTCGTTTGCCTGGAGCCGCCTACCGCAGCGCGGCACTCAACCGTTCACAGTCGAGCGGAACGAAGGCTGGACGTGGCGGTGACGCATCGCCGAAGCCCAGCGCGTCCTTAATCGAGCGGCCGAATGCCTTGAAGAAACCGCCCATACTCGGTCTCCCAGACGGCGTGCCACTTCCCGCGATCGCCACGGCCGGCTTGGCCAGCGTGCCGCCGATGCGGATTGGATCGACGATCCGCAACACCGGATCGCCACGCGTGTGGCCGGCGAGCGTCAGCGCGATCCTTTCGTCGGCAAGATTGATCTGCCCGCTGCCGAGGCCGATCGCGCTACCGGTGTCGATCGCCAGCGGTGCGGGGGTCAGCACGCCGGCGCGGGCACGGAAGTCGCCGACGAGACAGCGCAACGGCTCACGCGCGGAGGGATGCAGGATGCTCTGCTTGATCGTCCCGCCAAGATCCTGACCAAGCACGTCGGCGACGGCGGTCCTGACCGTGCCGTGGTTGGACACTATCGCCACCTTGCCGCCTGCATGTGCGAGCGCCCCGCGGATCGTATCGCCCTCTCCGGTAAGCGTGATGCGGCCACGGACGATGCCCCCGATGTCGTCGGGCGTGCCCAGCAGCGTCTCCAGCGCCATGCCCTCGATCCTCAGGTCGGTCGAAAGTTTGGGCCTGCCGCTGCGATGATCAACCCGCAGCAGGCCGGTCATCTGGCCGGTGGTGAGGGTCGAGACGAGACGGTCTATGACAAGCAGCCGGTGATCGAGAGTGATCCGCCCGTTGAGCGTGCGGAACACCGTGCCCTCGTCCGACAGCAGCCGATCGATGCGGACGGTCAGCGTTCCGTCGGTCCGGCCGAGATGTGATAGATTAATCGGCGTAGCCGGCAGGACTCGCTTGCCCGTAATCGCCTCGGCTGCGGCAGCGTGCGCGTTGCCGGCGGTGTCGGACAGATCGTCGAAATCGAACCGGCTGGCGCGAACACTTGCGTCGATGTTGGTGCGCCCGGCGCGTTTGAGGATCGTGCCTTTGCCGATAAAACGGGAACGGCCAACGCCGCCGCCGATCCGATCGAGATACCAGTCGTTTCCATCGTGACGCACTTCGCCGATCAGCGCGATCGGCTGCGTGCTGAACAGGCCGGCTTCGATCACCCGGTCGAGGTTTCTGAGCGTCGGCGCGCGCGTGGTGACCACAGCGCGGAACCGGTGCGTGTTGAGCACACCATCGGTCGCGCCCTGCGCGTCGAGGCGGAGCGCGGGCGATGTCAGGTGCAGCTGGACCGGCCATGGTTTCGCCGGATCGATACCGTCGATGCGACCGCCATGCACCTCAAGCCGTGCCGGCGTACCAAGGAACGTGCCGGCCGTGCTGAGCTGCAATCCGCGCGCTCCTACGGCGCTAAAGGTTCCGGCAACGACGAGGCTACGCTTGTCGTCGCGCAGGCTAAGGCGTCCGTCGCGGATCGTAAGATTGGCTAATCCCGGCCCCTGCGTGGCTGGCGGTGCGTCATCTGGTCGGGAACGTTGCCAGTTGGAGCGGCCACTGGCGTCGCGGACCAGTGCAACCTCCAGCCCATCGACGATCAGAGCATTCGGATGCACCTGGCCGAACAGCAGCCGCAGGACCGGCAGGCGCAGCGACACCGCACGCGCCCGCACGAAATCGCCGCCGCCAACCCAAGCCGGCTGGGCGATGCGCAAGTCGTTGATCGAAACGTCTGGCGTGTAGGAGAACAGCTGCTTGCGGCTGATCGAACCGATCTGCACTGGCGCGCCGTAGCGGGCAGCGATGCGTGCCTCAAGCACAGGCCGCAGCAACCCGAACGGCAGCGCCCCCAGCGCAAGGACGACAAGCGCGACAATGGCCAGGAGAACCACCCCAAACATCCCGGCACGCCGCAGGAGCGACCGCGTCGCCGGTGTCATCGCCATGCTCGTCTTGCCCTTTCGCCTCCGTCAATCGTCAAAACCGGATTTTGGTTGCACCGCGACACCGGCTGGACAGGTTCACCGCTTCCTCGCTATCGACACCGGTATGGCAGTTATCGCAACCATCATGAACACGGCCACTGGCCAACCCATTCAGAAAATGACGTTCGGGCGGATGCCCAAGCCCTGGGCGTCCTTCAATCTCGCGACAGGCGAACTTGTCACGGCGGATCGGGTCGAGGTGGGTAAGCCGGCACCCGGCAAGGTCGTCGTGCCGGTGGCTGTATGGGTGACGGTGAAGGCGCAAGGTTAAGGGGCCGGTTGCCCCCGGCCCCCCTCTCCTGACGCAGAGCCCGCGTCGACGCACGGGCAAACCGATCGAAACCCCCTGTTGCCGCCGACGTGAAACGAGTCGATCGAGCGACCGTGTTCCCCCATTTACGCCAATCTTCCGTATAAATCCTTAGCGGAGCCGGCAGCTCGGCGATGATTTGGCGCGGATTGGCGCTTGTTCTTTCTAGATGCGTCCGACCCGACCGGTTGACTTCCGGCAGCGCTGCTGTATCAGCGCGCCCTCAACCCGACAGGCGCTCGCGTCCATCGGGTCCGTCCGAGACAGTGGGTGCGCCGGGTTTGCCGTCGCTTAATTTCCCGCCGAGACGGGGAATGGAATTTCGGCCGGGGTGTAAGCCCCTGCCCTCGGTCCGTAGCGACGTGTCGCCGGTTCGCCAAACCCCATCGCTGGACAGCCCCCGTCGGCACGCGGCCTTATCGTCGTGCGTCTGCGGGTTAACCGGCCCGTCGCTTGCGGCGGGTCCAACGTGGAGAATGGCATGGATCGTGCTCAAAAGACCGAGCTCGTCGCCGAGCTGAACCGCACTTTTGCCGAAGTCGGAGCGGTGATCGTCACCCGCAACCTCGGCATGACCGTCGC
>Ga0265780_10008755_pt1 | contig 12250 bp, 13 predicted proteins | sample P1T30metagenome_FD_192432 | JGI IMG/M metagenome (GOLD analysis project Ga0265780, IMG submission 192432) | Plant litter microbial communities from East Loma Ridge, Irvine, California - P1 T30 | ecosystem: Environmental > Terrestrial > Plant litter > Unclassified | place: USA: California... | reverse complement strand
TGAGGATAGTATCGCCCATGCTTCATCGTGCAGGTATGGCGTAAAGTCAACCACTTCGATATCTGTGTCTTTCAGTCGCTCTACAATAGCTTTCAGAGCGCGTGTAATGGGTGGGTGTGGTTGCACGATACCATCGTGCCAGAGAACTCCGATTCTGAGAGGTCGATGATCTCGAGGTAGATCACAGTCACGCCATGGCATCGGTATTAGTGCTGGTTCGGTCTGCCAAGGTTCGGAATCAATGATGGTCTTCATGAACAGCTTGAGTCCAGATAACGACGTTGAGAGAGGGCCAAGAATGGTCTCCACAGAATCGGCACCCGCCATCATATATCCCCAGCCATCAGTGGGAATTCGAAAAGCCGTTGGCTTCAGTCCGTATATACCACAGTTTGCCGCCGGACTTCTTATCGAGCCACCTACATCCGAGCCGATTCCCAGGCACGAGCCGCGCAAAGCTATGAGCGCGCCCTCGCCTCCAGAGCTCCCACCAGACGTGAGGCTCGTGTTGTAAGGATTGGTAGTGACGCCATACAAGTTCGAGTCTGTCTCAAGATGCATCATTGTCTGCGGGACAGTCGTACGGCAATGGAAAACGGCGCCCGCTTCATGAAGTACTTGCAGAATGTGTGCGTCCTCTTTCGATATCACGTCCCAGTGAGAAACATATCCAGTTGTACATCGAAGCCCTGCAAAGCCAATATGTTCCTTGACACTGATGGGAAGGCCGTGTAACGGACCAATAGGACGCTTATGGAGTGCGAAGAAATCATCTAACTCTTTTGCTTGGAATAGCGCACGTTCAGGAAGTAGTTCGGTGACGCAGTTGGTCAGACCGTGAGCAATTACAGCCCTCTGTAGGAAGGCAGTAGTGACCACGACGGCTGATACTTCGCCAGCTGCCAGAGACTTGATTAGCACCTCTGGTGGGCTGTCCGTAATGGCCAGGAAACTAGGGTCGAGTAGCGCTTCTGGTACTTTGACGACACTTTTCGGAACGCTAGTTGGAATGCGCGGCGCAGGAGGTGACAGCTGCGCTATAGACTCATCTCGATGGTCCTGTGCTTCTTTCACGATGTCTTGCCATGGTCGCCTCGCCGATGCGGATGACATGGAAAATGAGAAGAGAATCAGTTCTATCAATCGTCACTATGATCAGAATGGTGACTTTACTCTTTCAAACACGAATGGCGGACGGAATGTTTGGAGCGATCGCGGATCTCGAGGTTGGTGCTGAGTCAGCCGCTCCGCCGGCGAATTGTAGCGCCGATGATTTTCCCGAGCCAGGCCCATTACATCAGCGCGCCAGGGTCCAATGTTTTCTTTCAGACCCTACTAGTCCCTCACAGATCCTTTCGTTGCTTGTTCCTGCTTGTGTAGACCTGCTTGTGTGTATGTACTGAGTACCAAAGATAATGAAACTTGTTTCAACTTGTCTCCCACCTCGCTCATTCTTACTTGCCTGTTCTCGCGTTGTATTGCGCCTGCCATCTTCAACTAATACAGCTCGTAGCATCTTCTCACCACTCCACTTTACGCACAACTACAGCACAAACACGACCATGCCTCCCCCACCCAAGCGCAAGTGGCCGAATCGCCCAAGAGGCGGCGGCGGCGGCGGCGGCGGCGGCGCAAATGGCTCAGTGCCTGGTACGCCCACAACCCCTCGCAGCACCGTTGCCCAGCAGCCTAAGAGGCCCAAGGTCCAAGATGCGGCGCCAGCGGCAGAAGGCGTAGACGTGAAGCAGATGTACAGCACGTCTGCTGGTAACGCGTCTGCCAAGCCTTTCTCCGAGTTGCGCAGCGTGCTGGACAAGTCGCTGCTAGACGGTCTGGACAAGATGGGATTTGAGTAAGAACGCATGTGGCGATATCGCTATACGTATGTTAACAGCAATCCAGATTCATGTCACCTGTCCAGCAAAAGGTGCTCACCGAACTCCCCTCCCTCTCGTCCGACTGCGTTGTGCAGGCCAAGACAGGTACCGGCAAGACGGTCGCCTTCTTGCTCCCCGCCATACAAAACCTCCTGGCTGGTAATATGCCTCCCAGGGGCAAGGTCGCCATCCTTGTTGTCTGCCCCACGCGGGAGTTGGCTCTCCAGATCGCAAAGGAGGCGAACGGCGTCACTGCATGTCTGCCACGCAAGATGGAGTGCCACACTGCCTTTGGCGGTACATCCCGTGCCTCCAACCTGAAGGCCTTCCTCAACGGTAACCCTACCATTCTCGTGGCCACGCCAGGTCGTCTCGACGATATTCTTGGCGAGGAGCACGTCCGTGAGCGCTTTACTCATCTGAAGACCGTGGTCCTCGATGAGGCCGACCAGATGCTTGACGCTGGTTTCGCACCTGCCGTGAAGAAGATCCTAAGGCGGATCCCTCCTAAGAGCGACGGCTGGCAGGGCATGTGCTTCTCCGCTACGCTGCCCAAGGAGGTGCTAGATATCGCGAAGATCGTGCTGTTCCCCGGATTTACCCATCTCTCGACAGTTGATCCGAACGAGGTGCCTACCCACGAGCGTGTGCCACAGTACTTCCTTTCGGTTCCCAATGTTGGACAGACCTTTGCCGCACTTTCTGCTCTGATCCAGGAGGAACACAAGCAAGACCCGGCTGACTTCAAAGCCATCGTCTTTGGCACAACAGCCAATGGAGTCGGCTTGCTATACGACCTGTACAAGCATGCCTTGCCTCAATTCCAAGTGTTTGAGCTGCACAGCCGCATGTCGCAGCCCATGCGAACACGAACAACAGCACAGTTCAAAGAGGCGACCAGCGGCATTCTCTTCGCCTCAGACGTTGTCGGACGGGGCATGGACTTTCCCAACGTTGGTCTCGTCGTCCAGCTCGGCTTGCCTTCCTCTACTGAGCAGTATGTACACCGTGTCGGTCGTACTGCGCGTGCCGGCAAAGATGGCCGGGCTGTACTTGTGCTGTTCGAAAAGGAGGCATTCTTCCCCAAGATCAACAGGACGCTACCTATCAAGCCATATCCCGTTGACATCGCAGCAAAGGTGCCCGAACAGGAGACGGCCATTACCAGAGCATTCACGAATGTTGAAGAGGAAGCCAAGGCAAAAGCGTACCAGGCATTCCTTGGCTATAACAAGACATTTCTCAAAAAGCTCCAGCTCTCGACAACAGATTTGGTGCGCGTGGCAAACGAGTACTCAAGGGCCATGGGCTGCCCAGAGCCGCCTTTGATCGAGAAATCGACTATTGGAAAGATGGGATTGAAGGGCGTACCAGGTCTGAACATTGGATCGCGCAGGCATTAGGTGGTACGACTGTTACATGAGCCCAAAGACAAAGACCATAGTCTTGGGTCTATGACTCTTACACACGATGCCATGCGACAGTGATTACGACCTGATACACTTACAGACCGTTGGTACGGTCGATCTCAACGAGCGAGTTTTCATTTGCGATTCCCTACTGTCTTACTCTTCTCGGCGTTCATCACATAGACCTGCTCTTCATATAGATGGCGCCTAGATGGCGCTCAGACTGCCTCGGCAACCTGAGACCCTAAAGGATGGTGGACGCAAGGGAGGATAATAAATGGACAATCAAGTTGCAGAAACTACTTTGCTGCCCCACACACGCTTTACAGGCATACCCCCAAAAATATTCACGCATTCGTCTGTAATTGTTTTTCGTTTCGTTTCAAATCCATTGTCTCCACTAATTTGCTTGTTCAAGAGACCTGAAAACAAGGTAGGAGGTATCATATCAAGAGACGGAAAATGCTGTCGCAAGAGCCATGCTCATTGACATGCATCACCGTTGGAAGCGTTACGCCAAATGGCTTTTTGGCTGAAGGTAATAACGTTGCGGTTGAATATGGTAACACTCTGCAATGGCCCTTTCTGCTCTTTGGGCGCCGGGGCTGAAGCCACTTGGGGCTTATTCACCACGAGCTTTTACCGTTATGGAACGTCGCCAGACCTGTTACCTTGGCTAAGAAGCGTTTGTTGAGTCCCGTGGAGAGACTTGGGAATTGACGTGACACCGAGACGCGTTCAACAGCTGAAGCGTAGTCCGCTGAGCATGGCAGAGAAACGAGAGGACCATCGGAGGCGTGGCTGTGCTTCAGATTTTCACAAAAGTAGCATCTGTCGTACGATATGTTCCAACGCCATGAGGTTTTTCGCCCTCTGTAGGCTAGCAATCTCGTTGCTGATGGCAATCAGCATCTGCCAGGTCGTATGGGTCTCTGTTTAGTTCAATATACTGGCCTCACACACGGATGGCCTTCCTTGGTGCCCTGCTAAGAAGTAGTCGCAGCGCTCATATATATACTGCCCTTCCCGCCGACGTAGAACCTCAGCAAGCAACTCACACTCGTTACCTCTTTCAGTCCGCTCTTTCAAGTACCTTGGCTCTCATCAAGATGCTTCTTCCCACAGTCCTTGCTGCACTTGCAGCCGCTTCAGTCGCTACAGCTCAAAATGTGACTTCTTTTCTCACCAGCTGCACCACGAGCTTTGGCATGTCGCCTATAACCACAGGCACCGTACCAACCTCTGTCGCCTGGCCCTTCCAAACAACCATGAATGTCATCAACATCACATCCACCAGCTGCTCGACCGTGTTCGCCACTCGATCTGCCTCGACCATCACAGATGTCATGCTAACCACCATGACCGTGGTAGTAACGACAACATCCATCCCATCCCCAACAACCGTCGCCACACCTGCCGGCTTCCTGCCCCTCCTCGTCTTCAACCCCGCCGGCCCCACCGCAACAGGCGCCATCTCGCGCCTCAAGCGCTTCGACCTCCAAGGCCGCGACGCCTTGGACGCCCTGCAGCTCCTCAAGCGCCAGGCCCAGACCCCCAACAACAACACGGCCGGCTTCGCAGTCGACAGAAATGGGCATACCACCAACCTCCGCAGAAGGTACCCCCGGCGTGTCGACTGCGACGTTGTGGTCAACATCAGGAGCACGAGCACGCGGGTCATTGCCGGGCCGGTCGAGACTGTGTGGGCGAGTGGAGGCCCCATGGCGACGGCGATGACTACCAGCACAGTTTTGACGACAACCACGTTCACGGCGGTAATGCCGCGGCGCACGATTTACGCGGCGTGTCAGGCGAACAATATCGGTGAGTGGGTGCGTGGGAGCAGGGGAGGGGGGGCACGGCACTGACGGGGGATAGTAAACTCGATCCAAGGAACGACAGGCGAGACGCTGATTTTCGACCGTGTCATCTATCGTCCAACCGAGGGATTTCCGATTGCGAACGAGCTCATTACGGATACTGACACTGCTGAGGGCTGCTGTATCGCGTGCCAGAGAACGGTTAGTTCTCTTCTCGTCGTGTTTGTTGATGCGTGTTAATTTGCGTACAGCACTACTGCGCTGGCTCCTTCTTCGTTCCCTCCCTCTCCGAATGCCACCTGCGCCTTACACAAGCACCCACACACACAAACTCCACCCTCGCCGCTCCCCAACTCTCTCTCCCGTATAACGCTACCTACCCCATCCTCAACTCCACGAATCCTATCGCCATGCCTGTGCCTATTGCTACAGGCACGTCCCCATCCACCCCCCTCAGCACCGCGGCGCCCACGTGCGGCAAGGGCAGTTTGAGCCTCTACCTGGGCACTATCCAGGGCCAGACGGACTTTCCGATTGAGTATGCGCTGGCGATGAGTAACGGGCCTTGTGGGCGGTTCAGCGTGTGGCCGGTACCGGTAAATGAGAGTGTGGATACGAGTTTGGTGGATGCGCCGATGGGGAGGAGGAGTGTTCGGTTGACTTTGTGAGGGGGTGAGGGAGGGTGAGAGTGGATGAGGGGGGCGTAAGAAAGGATTGGAATAGTGTGTGGAGGGTGGTGACGAGCAGGAGATTTCTTCTTTCTTTTTTTCACGCAAACAACTGGTGCTGGGCTGTATTTGATGCGTGGGTTTGGAGATTTTTTCCATGTCCATGTCATTCGCTTACTTTCTGGACATTTGCTGTTCTCAGATGCGCAGTTCTTCTTCTTCATTCGATTCTAATATTGTTCTTTGTAGATTGGATTGTTGGTGGATTGTTGGTGGCTTTTTCTGCGGGATCTAGAGTCGTATGGACAGGAAGAAAAAATGAATGATATGCCCCATACATTTGCAGCTCTTTCGTGAAACATCGGTCTGTGCGGTGTCTAGGCTCTATTTCAGACGTCTGGGAGATTTACTTTTCGCAAGGCTGCAAAGTACGTTCTTTGTGGTCTGTGTTGCAAGTGATTGTCTCGGGTTGCGCCACATCGATGGCAAAGTTGAGAGCCGTTTCACGCCAGAACCGTCTTTTGCAACGGCTTCACGCGTCTCTAAAGTAACGAGGAATGACATGACGTTATAGGCAGACGATATATACTATCGGTTCCCATGTCTTGGTGCTCGGAGCCACATGCCGCGAACACTATGTTGAGGTCTGACGTCTCGGTAGAGGTACGAATACGATCCGCAGTGATCTCCACAGGCCGCCCCACGCGTGCCGTGATCACCAGCGGATTAAAGTCCGGATCGAGATGTCGAAACAATTGGCTTAGACATGAGAATCTTTGGAGCAGTCACAGCAACGCATGCCAGTGGTGAGAAGCATTCTGGAATCTCAGAGGCCACGAGTTGAGGCTACTTCGAGGTATCACATGGGCTACTGGTGGAATTCCAACGGGGTACGTCTGACAAAGCAGAGACTGGTAGCGAAAAGGCGTCCCTCGCATCAATGGCCGGTAGGCTACCCGTAGTGCTCGCCCTTGGTGTCGAGTGCCACTCTCTCCTTTCCTGCTCGATCGGCCCGGCAGCTGTCAATGGAGATTTTGGATCCGTGCGGGCGACCTCGGATCGCGATGCAGAGTCGCAACTATGTACCGTGCTCCGAGGCAGCGCAAATGAATGCGCAGTCACGCGTTGGGGATGAAAATTGGGCATTCACGATGGAGAGTCTGGAACTGGGTCGAGTGGCATAGGATGGTTGGACTCCGCTTTCAGCTGCAGCCAGGGTGATGCGCGTCGTCCCTTGTCGAGTTTTACGCAGTCGCCCTATGGTTTGGGCAAAGGCTGCCAATCGTTTGTGCCTCCCTGCACATAGGTGAACCATTAACCACCGAATAGGGACGCCGCTCGCAGTGCGAATGGCAACCCGTCTCACGTTTCGCGTGGTTCCTGCAATCTGCAATGTGCAATCTGCAATGTGCAATCTTCGAGTGCGAACAGCTGGCTAGCTCGAGTGGCTTGAGTGGCGGTACGGGGCATGTTCCTGGGAAGTGGTCAAAGAATGACGCGAGCTTGGAGACAGGCTTGTCAAGGACGCGTCGAGGGGCTGTGGATTGATTGGCTGAGAGGCCCTGGCACGGCCGCTCCTTCCTTGCATGGCTACCAAGGCCTGCGACGGACTGATTCCAGCTTTCTGTTCGCTGTGCCCGCTCGCTCTGGCTGCGACTCGGCATTGCATTACTCAACCGCCTGCGCGCCCACGAGCCTCCGCACTCGACTCGACACGCCCGTGTTGTTTGCTTCCCTCGCACAATTAACTGACCAGCACCTCCTACCAGCACCAGCACTTGTTAAGCAATATTATACGCGCACCCTACCGCGCCCCGGCCACTGCACTGCGTCACAGCTGTTTTTAGCGCCCGCCAAGCGAGCTGCTCCGCTGCTTCACCTTCTCCGCACAGGTAACCGGGCAGCCCACACGCCCCAGCAACTCCTTTCTAACTTCTAACCACCACACCGCAGACTCACGACCTTCTGGACTGACAGCGCACGCCTGTCGACCATTGACTGTTGGCACTTGACCGTCTTGTCACGCTCACCCTTGCCCATCGTCACCGCAATTACCGTAAACAGAGCACCCGCAGACCGTGCCCGCCGTCTCGCACCGGCCCATTCTGCAAATCTTCACGCGATTTCACGCGTCATAGCGTCGCACGAGATCATACAAGGTCTCTACAGCCCTCGCCGGCTGTGCACGCCATGGCTGCTGCGCGTCGACACTCCTCGGTGCAGATTTTTCAGGACCCCGTACTCCCGCACGACCACGACCACCCTGCCCAGTTTGACCCGCGCTACCTGGACCACTTCGTCTCCGTCACCGACGTGTCGAGCGACTCCCACACCCTCCTCGCGCCCCCGGCCTCCTCTATCGACGCCCATTCACCCCGGAAGACCCGCCACGTCTCCAGCTCACCCCCGCCCCACGCCCTCGCCGAAAAGGGCATCAACGGCATCTCGATCCCACCGCCCATGGAGCGCCAGTGGACCGACGCGCCGCTGAAGAAGGCGCCCACCTCACACCCAGAGCAACCACACAGCATGACCAGTATGCAGTACTGGAACACATACCCCGCCGGCATGGACAAGGAGAATGTCTACTCTTATCCCGACCCACCCATGTCCGCCATGGCTGCCGCCGCGCCCCCGATCAAGCACAGCCTGAAGCGCTCCTTCTCAGATGTAGCACCTGCAGCACCACTACGCGACCGCAGCAAGAAGCAGAAGACGAAGGAGGTCAAGGTCGAAGAGACGGAAGGCCCGCTGCCAGAGCCCGACGAGATGCCCGCTGTCGAGGACGACGGCGCCAAGCCCTCGTACAGCTACGCGATGCTCATTGGCATGGCCATTCTGCGCGCACCCGCCCGCCGATTGACCCTTGCCCAGATCTACAAGTGGATCTCAGACACATTCGCCTTCTACCGCAACTCCCAGGAGACGGGATGGCAGAACAGCATCCGCCACAACCTCAGCCTCAGCAAGTCGTTCTCTAAGCAGGAGCGACCCAAGGACGACCCCGGAAAGGGCCACTACTGGGTCATCAACTCGGGCTTCGAGAAGCAGTACCACAAGGTCAAGCCAGTTCGCCGACCTGCCCAGTCAGAGAGCTTCATGTCGGCATACCCCGGTGACTTTCCTCGCCCGAACACGTCAGCATCCGTCAGCTTCCCGCCCATGAGCTCGACCAAGGGATTCGACTCAAGCAAGTTCCCGGAAGAGCCTGAGCTGCCGTCTTCGGATGCGACCATCCCGAACTCAGATCCTGCCGCCCACGACGGTCATGATCCCCTTAGCATGCCTCCACCGCGCCAAATCCCATCCTCTCCTCCGCCGGCCGACATCCACTCCTCACCGCCTCCACCCATCTCGCGCTCGCGTTCCGCTCGAGAGGACACCCCACCGCGTGCTCCCCGCCTTCACTCCAACAGCCGCTCTCTTGGTGGACGCAAGCGCAAGTTCAACGGTCTTGGTGACAGCGGTTACTACTCATCCATCGAGTCGTCCGCGACCAAGGGCCAGCCGCTCGGACCCCTGCTCACTTCCGAAGCTGATCTCGACCGTCCGATTAAGCGCGGTCGTGCTGAAGAAGAAATTGCGCGTATTCGCGGCTCATCCTATGACTCGCCTACTAAGACTCGGCCCTTGATGAAGCAGCCTGGCAATGGCAGTCTGATGTCCTCGCCGTTCCGCTCCAACCCCAAGCTCGGTGGACCACTAACCCCTGCCGTCGTCTTCAAGCGTCCTGCTCTTCCGCCTGCTTCGGCCTCGCCAAACACCAACCTGCGCAACCACCGCAACAAGATGCGAGAGCTCGTCGGCGGCTCACCTGACAAGAGCCTCGACATGTGGGTCGACACTTCGTTCCTCGATCCTAAGACTTGGAGCCCGGCTGTTCAGATCCCTAACGAGGAGCATGTCAACCTCGTCGGCTCTGGCTTCGACAACACCTTCGACATCTTTGGCGACTTCCCGTATAACGAGAGTCCCATCAAGCGCAGTGCCAAGCGACCGAGGCTTGAACGCGCTGTCACGTCGACGGGCATTTTGGCTGACATCACTGGCGCCAAGGCCAACGTCAACTCCCCCACGCCCAACTGGAAGATGGCATCCTCTTTTCTCAACATTCCTCACCTATCTCCTATCAAGGGCATGTCACCACTCAGAGGCCCGATGCTAAAGTCATCCGCCTCCAACCTCGCCCATGGCTTTGCTCTGCCCGGCCCTGGCAAAGAGAATGGAGAGGCGAACATGTCGCCTACCAAGTCCTTCGGTGGCCCATCTACTCAGCAGAACCAACAGCAACAGGAGGATGACGATATTTTCCACCTTCTTCACAGCGACGAGTCTGAGCCCAGCATCGATCTTCTCCAAGGCTTTGAGAAGATTGGTGCCCGACCCTCTGTCGTTGCCGCAAACGGATCTCCTCGGAAAGGGTCTGGTCGCCCTGGTCTGGCACGCAGCACCACTTCCCGCTTTTAGGCCTGAACAGTGCCTCCAGGCTGCAATATTGCATAACCCCTTATCTTCTTGACTTCCATATTTGGATTCTTGATATTCTCCACCACTATTCGCGATACCCCTCATCTTACGTCGTCCTTTCGACTCGATATCCCCTGACTTTATTGCTCGAGCGCCTTCTACCACACTTTGCTAGTATCACCTTGGATACCTTGCACCTCACGATACCACGATCAACGATACCCACGATAGCGACGGCTGGCCCTTCTACGTATAGTGTTTTAATTCACTATTGCTTCCACTTTTTGGGCAAGGCGTTGGAGGGCTACGTGGGCGAACACATTGGACGCCAACCACTTGCGTCCCTACTACCATGGCGTTTTCCTAATTGCTTTTTCTTTCTTTTTAAGCTTGCGATACACGTGGTAATGATATGTTTTAGTTGAGAGATGGAAGCGTCGCTTAGGCGCGAGGACGAAGACTCATTATGAGATGAGAGATGTGGGACGCGAAACATGATTGATGGATGGAGATGGTTATCTCACTCTTGCTGTTTCGCTAGTATACTGGTCAAATGGAATGTTTCTTGACTCTTTAATGATGTGTCTGATTGAGTGTGACGTGCTTTGACGGGGAATGCCTTGTCGCCCATTTCACACAACAATTCCTCAGATCGTGTGATTATTCTTGCTGCGAGGGGTGGTGCATCTAGAGGAGGATGAGCGTTGAAGAATGATGATGTGACCGGTACGAGTGGACGAGAGACCACTGGAGAGTGCGACTTGAGGCTGGGCGTTGGATTGTTCAGAGGTGTAGTTAACATGTGTTACTTTCCTCGCTGTGAATCGTTCAAACCTGGGGAGGTACAAAAAGCCACTCCACCACCGCAACAAACCGTTTCTCGAAGACTTGCTTATTCACCTCCCCCAGCAGTCTGCAGTACAAAAGCCCCATCACAGTTCCTGCACCGTCCACCGTCAATTATCGCAAGCTATTCGCGAAAAAAACTAAAGCTTTCATCGCTCGCGTGCACGAATACAACCCCTCAGCTATAAGTCATGATCTCAATGCATGCCTCGCGTCTACAGTCGACAACCTCAAGAATCCCAGCTGCTCAACATGCGTAGATCCCGAACGCTTGGAACTCGTCGAATTCCTCCTCAAAGTCATGTTGGTCATCCCAGGACCCCCTTCTACATTTGACGCCACAGACAACACACGGCATCGTCATCGACGCGTTGAAGAAGGTTGAAAAGAACGCTGCGAAATACACGCTCTGCGATATCCTCGCTGATCTGGAGATTCGGGCGTGGAACGATGCAGATGGGGTTTGGAGGGTTGATTGGGATAATATACTGTGTTGGATGGTCGCGCTGCTGGAGATTGTGGAGGGATGGCGCGTAGGGTATAAGGAGTTGATGAGCATTGTGAGGGATTTCCCTGAGGATCTGGAGTATAAGGGTGGCTTGAGGGGGGTGGTCATAAAGGCTTAACGGATTAGGGGTTTGGAAGTGATGGGGGGTGTGAGTGGAGGAACGAATAGGTTAGGAAGCTGACGTTGTGGGTATTTGGAATGCGCATTTGCGGTTTTGGAAGAGTTTATTGGGAAAGCGAATAAGGATGAGATATGGAGATGTAGAGGAGTTGAGAGATGCGGTTAAGCTGGCTTATGAGATCAAAAGCGTGGAAATGATGCAATATGTATGAGATTAAAAGCGTGGAAATGATGCAAGATGCTGGTCGAGTAACGGGTGTTTCGGGAGTGTGAGGTTGGGGATCTTGCGAACGCGCATGTGTGACTTAGGTCTGGCGAGTACGTGAAGTACGTAGGTATGACTAGAATCCAACTTTTGGACTGTGCTTAATCGTGACTGTGTTGTGCGTCGTATCACCAAAGCGTCCGTTACATTTGAATAAGTCAGGCTAGTCAGACATGTCAACAATCAAGCCAATCAGCGGCTTAATTTGCGAACGTGCTACGCAAAGGGACTTGCACGTCTTTACAGAGCATATTATAGAACGTGCACGCT
>Ga0265780_10008753_pt1 | contig 12251 bp, 12 predicted proteins | sample P1T30metagenome_FD_192432 | JGI IMG/M metagenome (GOLD analysis project Ga0265780, IMG submission 192432) | Plant litter microbial communities from East Loma Ridge, Irvine, California - P1 T30 | ecosystem: Environmental > Terrestrial > Plant litter > Unclassified | place: USA: California... | reverse complement strand
TGACGCGTGCTAAGGACATGGCGTTGGTGAACGATGAGTCGTTGCCAGCAAACGAGCCCTATATCATGCAGCCGCTTCTTATGATGAGAAGGGAAGCGTACATAGCTGCAGGCGGTTATCGCCTGCTCTCGGTCGCGGAAGATACTGACCTTTACTGGCGCCTTCGCAAAATAGGCACTCTGCACATTATGCAAGAAGTGCTTGGCGACTACAGGATACACGGAGATTCGATCTCATCTAAATCTATCGTTTCGGGTAGGCGGATGTCGGCTTGGACGCAAATTTCTGCGCTGTCTGCGCAGCGACGGCGACGGTGGCTGCCAGATATCGATTTCACTGCCGATCTGCAAAGGTTGATCGACACACAAGACGAGTTGATTGACCTTTATAAAGTATGCGAACCGCTCTTGCGCGGTGAGGCAGAGAAAAGGTGGTTTTACTCTTCTCTTGCCGCAAAGCTCATTGAGACATGTTATTATAGACCATTTGAGCCGACCGCTTCAGATATCGACTACATACTGGAAGCGTCAGTTAAAGACCCAATTCTTCCAGATCGCGAATTCTATAATATCTATGCTGACGGCATCCTGTCGGCCGGCATTCGGTTGGCCGTGGAAGGCAAATTTGGGCTAGCTTTTAGACTTGTCCCGCGCGAACAACGACGGACGATGATCGCGCGGGCGGCCTTTCGAAAGGCGCTCTCTCCGAAGCTTCGGGATCGCATTAAAAAGATGGTCAAGCGGCCGTAGCGCGAACTTCGGCCAAGTCGACTTAAATAGCCGCCACGGTTTCCGGGGACTGCACTTTATAATCCACGCCATAAATTGAAACGCTAGCGGGTTATCGAAGAAGTCGGTGGCGTAGCGTGCGTAGACGCCATGCGCTCAGGGAGGGATGTGATCTGAGGTTGCAGGATGCGGGAAACAGACCGGCGTTCAGGAGAGTCTCCTACATCAATCTGGAGGCAGGGGTGCGGACGGACCATCCGCTGCGATCCGCCCGAGCCGTTGCTGACGAGGCGCTGGGTGCGGCAGTCCCTAAGGTTCGATCAGTTGCAATGCTTACAGCCACCCGCACATAGGTTTCCTGGACCGCCGTTGTGGGTCGTGAAGTCGAAAAGCAATCGCGCATGGTAACTCAGCGGACCGGCCGCAGGTCAACGTCCTGTTGTCATTTCGATGTACGGGGAGTTCGCCTTTGGCAACGCCCGAAACATATAGCTGCCCCAGCGAGACCCGCCGCCCCAAAGCGTCACGCCGTAAAGGTTGGGCGATTCCCTGATCTCCTGCATTATCGCAGGTGCGAGTGCGGCGCACGTATTTTTAATGTTTGTATCGTTGGCAAAGGCATATTCTCCGTACATCACCGGCATCCCGAATGGAACGGCGGCGCGCGCGGCTGAAGCGAGCATTACATACTTGTCGCAGTTCATGCTCGAACCGGAGCCGTTGCTGTCAAAATAACGGTGAATGTCGAGACCGGTGCGGTGCAGCGGATCGACGATCGTCCCGCCCGACAGCTTCGCCATCGCGCATGCGGCCGATGCGCAAGCCTTCGGAGCGCGGTCGCCCTTGTCGAAGCGCTGCGCGCCGCTAGAACCGGGATAGTCAAGCCATAGGAAACGGGTGACGCCGACAGCACGAACGCCTGTGACGATTGCCTGTGCATCCTTCGCCCACTGGTCCCAATCCTTGAAGTTCGGCTCGTTCTGCAAGCCATATTGGATGAGCGACGACTTCGGCAGGACGCTATCCGCCTTACTTACTTGGGCGATCTGCACAGCCGGCGCAGGCCACGCGTAGGAGTGGTTCTCGAACACGCACGGCGTTGCGAGCTTGATGCATTTGTTTGCCAACGCGATCAGCTTCGCCGCGGAGTTATCGAATTGGACGAACTTCAGCGGAATGCGGAACATGCGATAACCCACCGCATAATAGGCTTCGAGGTCCGTCGGCTTAGGCAGGAACTGGCCCTTGTCCATATTGGCGAACTCGCCACCCGACACGTTAATGCCGTAAAGCGGAGCGGAGGTCGTGACAGGCGGGATGATAGTCTGCGCGGCTTGCGCGGGCGGGGCCGTTACAGCAGGCAAGCCGTCCATCATCTGATAGCTATAGGCGTTCAGAGCGTAGACACCCTTAATTGGGCCGAACGCTTGTAACTTCGCGGCACCCCCCGAGAGGGTCGTCTGGTGATCGGTCATGCGGCACACGCTGTCGAAGCACGTCAGCGCATCAACAGCGGTCGCCTGCACCAGCGCGTTGCTGGCGCCGAGAATGCCAGCTTGCCGAGCTGACAGCGGGCCATTCACTAGCGGGATCGTGTCGGCTATAACTTGCGTGGCGAGAAGCGCAAAGGGAATTGCAATGATATTGCCAACCATGCCTTACCTTTCATTAATAGATTGCTAAAGAGTTAGAATTTAATGCTCTCTTCCGGACGGCATGACAGGTCGTACAGACTGCCATAAGCGCCCTGTGATGTACGGCATCTGATCGGAATATCGACATGAAATCTGAGATTGTTCGGGATCCGGCCGCCGACATACTTCGCGGCATTGCGATCGTTCTAGTCGTGCTTGGCCATGTCAATCGTGGCATATTAGATGGCCGTGCAGAGCTGTGGCAGCAAAGTTTAAGCGCATTAGATTTTTGCTTGTACTCCGTACACATGCCTGCCTTCTTTTACGTTGCAGGATACTTCACCTGTACATCCCTTCAGAGACGAGCGCCCTTCTCGTATGTTGTAGAGAGATGGTCTAATATTATATACCCCTATATTATCTGGTCCTGTATTACCTTTATAATTCATTATTTCATGGCGGGGTTAACAAAGATTAACCATCATGTAACGTTAGATGATCTAATTAATATTTGGTGGAGGCCAATAAACGTACTTTGGTTCTTGTATGCTTTGTTAGCCATGCAACTTGTATCTGTTGCGCTGAAGCGACGGCCGGGTAGCTTTATAGCTATTGCTCTTTGCGCTGCCGGCTTCGCGACAATAACGCCGGACTTCATCCGCCTTAGCATCGCAGGGAAAACCGCTTTTCATATGCCCTACTTCGCTATTGGCTTTGCCATTGCGTTGAGGGGGCTTCCAATGCTGCCAATCATCCGCAGTACGAAACTAAATTCTTTGCTGCTCGCTGCCTTTTGGAGTGTCGGCTGTGCGCTCGCGATCCGCTCGGGTTTTGGCGATCCATCGCCAATCTTCTTTACTCCGTTGTCGCTGATTGGAGTGGCCATGCTTACGTCGTTCGCGAGTTTGATTGTGCGAACTAATACGGTTGGGAAGCATATATCGGCTTTAGGAAAAGCCTCTTTGCCGATCTATCTAATGCACTCGTTCGCTCTTGCAACAGTTCCTAGGCTGGCAAACGCGCTACATATCTGCTCGGTGACGGAAGAGCTTATCGTTGGAACGCTTTTTGGAGTATACGCCAGCCTACTTGCCTATTTTGTTACGCAAAGGGCAGGGCTCGATGGATTACTAGGTTTCAATCCCCGCAAGAACCCATTCCGCTCTCTTTTTCTTCCAAGGCGCTCCGGCGGCGAAGATCAGGCGCGGTAATAGGCGCACAGCGAAGATCGAAGACCATGCAGCCTTCATCCTGAAAGCAAGAAAGCAGCAGCCCAATCCAACACTGGCGAAGTTGCGGGAGATGCTGACCGAGTGTAGCGTGCCACCAGGGTACTCGCATTAGCGTTGAGAGCTCGGCGTTGGCCATATTTCTCGAACAGCAGCATGGCAAGGAAGCTCGGATATGCCCACCCACGCGGCACGACAAGGAAGGGCCCGGGCGGCTGGCTAGTGGTTTTGCAGTCGCGGCACGAGACCTTCTTACGAATCGTTTGAATGACCTTCCACGACCGCGGGACCACCTTGAGGGTCTCGGTCACGTCTTCGCCGAGCTTCGACAGGCGCGAGCCGCCGCAGGCGGGGTACGCGCATGGCGCTGGGATGATAACCGCTCGCGGGGAAGGTGCTCGGGGAAGGGCTATCTGACCGGTCGTCTGCGCTCGAACGGCGCGACGCTGGTCGCCTGGGGGGCGACCGCGTCCTAGCTGGCGTCTGCCTCGAGATCCTCGGGCTGGAGCTCCATCTGCTCGAACAAGCGACGGCTGCGCTTGGCGCTCGGGCCATACTGCTCCCGCCGGAGCTTGGCGATCTGCAGCTTCAGGTGCACGGTGACCGCCTCGATGATGCCTCGTGAGCGATCGCATTGGCAGCGCGGGCGTCCGCCTCGTCGGCGCGCGCAAGGGCAGTGGTGAGCAGCGCCTTGAGCGCTCCGACCGGGCTATGCGGCGCTCGTTGGACGCCAGCTATGCTGCGGGTTGCGACAATCGGTGTCCTTGAGCAGACAGGCCAGCTGCAAGGTGGTGAGCGACACCACACCTTCCTTCGCCGAAGGCCAGACGAAACGGCCCTTCTCAAGCCGTTTGCTTAAAGCGACATCCCCCCGGCGCCTTTCACCGATGCTGGCCATCGTTGGAACCTTGCCTCCTCCGCCCAGGCCGTCGTGCCAGATGATCTTCACCAGCGAGCCGATTCGACCCCGGAATACAAGCAGGTCGCCGCCGTGAGGATCCCGGTCGAGCTGCAGTTGCACCATGACTGCCAGACCTTGCCCTTTCTCTTGTCGGTGTGACCCCATCGCGATTTACACCCGCTCGCCCGGTGGGATCATCGCAGCCGCCAGTTCGGGTTACGCCGGGGGCAAATATCTCATAACCCGATCCTGCGAAGCCTGACTCACGTCGGGGATACACAAAGCGAGTGCAATCTGATTCAGTGTCGTGAGCTGGAGGAGGGTTGCGATAGTTGTGCCAATCGGATTGCGTTCGGATCTCGACGGAGATGAGCTTCGGCGCATTGCGCGGGCGAGCAAGGATGGTCGGCAGGTCCGGCGGCTCCTGGCGTTGGCCGCGATCTATCACGGCGAGAGCGGGAGCGAAGCAGCCCGCCTTGGCGGGAGTAGCCTGCAGATCGTGCGTGACTGGGTGCTGCGGTTCAACGAGCTCGGTCCGGATGCCCTCATCGATGGCAAGGCGCTGGGTCCCGAGCCACTGCTGGGCCGCTACAACAAAGGCGGAGGTATGCTCGGCCGGCTCGCTTACGACCACCGCCAGTGCGAATATCGGCTCGGTTTGCTGGAGCCCAGCGCGATGCCACGGGTAGATCAGGCTGCGGGCCACATCGTGGCGCCGCGCCCATCACAAACCTTCGCGCCAGGGTAAGCAGCCTACGTCAAAATCCGCTCGCGCTGCTCATCGCTCCAGCGACGCCGGCGCTCCGGCTCGACGATATCGTCAACTGCGCCATAGTCGGTACGGACGTCCTTACGTGCGGCTCTAAGGACGTCCTCTATCCCTGTCCCAACCCTCCCCCGCAAGGCGGCACCCGCCGGATGGTTACTTTTCTCCCTAGAGGGGGCGGCATCGCACATCGGGCCGTTGGCCGCGCAGCTTGACGGCATTGAGCGCGCTGATTCGCTCGAGGATTTCAGTGGTCAGCGGCGTAGGCGATCGTTCATTAAGGTCGAAGACCTTGCGCTAAAAATGCGCCGAGCAGGCGACCTCGGTAACGCCACTGTGGCACAATTCTCCGGAGCCACCATAGGTGTCGGCTTGAAGGAAACGGCGAAAGCCTGTGGGATGGGACAAGCGGTGTGCAGAGGTGCGGTCGGGCGTGAAGCGGTACCAGGTCGCGCGGTGCGGAGATGCTGGACGCTTGGTCGTTGGCGGCGTAAACCTACAGCCGCCCGGTTGCGGTCTTACCGCGACCAGGGTCAGCACCGGCACCGGTGTGTCGTCGGCGTGTATCTTGTCAGCCCTCCGAACTTCGCCGCGGATGCGGCTGACGATAGGGTCAAAAAACAACCTGTTCGGGACCGCATACCATTACATGGCGTTCGCCAACGTGAGTTGGCGATATCAATCAACAAGCACGGTGCCCAGAACAGCCTGGCCGTTAGATTCGAGCTTTTCTACTAACAGACGCGTATTCCGCATATAGCTGACGTTTCGACGCAGGACGATGATAGCAGCATCAAGTCCCTTTGCTGCGGCGACTGCGGTTGCCTCGCAGCCAGCGTCAATCAAAACTAAATCAAAATTCTCACTGAGTACCTCGAGCTCATTCGCAAGTCTTTGCCGGTCGAACAACTCCGATGCGTTGGGCACGGCGGGACCGGCGGTGAGCAGCGAAAGCCCTCCAATTGCGGTTGACTGTAGCAGCTCATCCTGAGCCTTACCGGCCAACATTGTCGTCACGCCTGCACGATTACGCACACGGAAAAGCGCATGCTGGTGTGGATGATCAAGATCCGCATCGACCAACAGTGTTGGCGCGCCCGTTTGAGCACACGCAACCGCCAAATTAGCCACCATCACCGGGAGCTCGGCATCTGTGTCGCTACCGATGAACGCCACGCTACGAACGGGCCTGCCATCAGGACGAAGCGCTGCCGTCAGAGTAGCCCGCAGATTACGAGCAATGCTAGTCAGCGGATCTCGAGGATCAAAGGCGGTTACTACAAGAGGATCTAGCCGCTGGTCGCCGTCTTCTAAAACAGAGAAGCCCTGCTGCTGTTTGATAGCGCGGTGGACCTGATCAACTGTTACAAAGCCAAGCTCCACGGCTACTTCGCCAAACAAATGACCCGTCTCGACCTGCCTCTGCATGACTGCTTCTTGCTGTGAAGGATCAAGGGCCAACACTGCTCCAAGCGCGCGCCGCTCATCAATCCTACGCTTTGCAGAGACGCCAGCTTGCGAAGCTAAGCTCGACCGGATTCTCACAGTGCCGTTCCAGTTAGCAGCGTGCCCGCTCGTGAACTAGAAAGATCTAATATTGCCAACACAGGCACCCCACTGATTTCGGAAATACCGTCGGCGGTTCGCACGCGCGGTCTCCAGACCTCAAGCGCTAGCCCCGCACCAACCGCCAGCATCCCCCCCAACACAGCGGCCAACAACAGTCGAAGCGGTACGTTTGGTTTGGCGGGAAGAAGCGGCGGAGTCGCTGTGTCAAGCTGCCGCACATTGGTTTCCGGCGCGACGCTCTGAAGGCGCATAGTTTGTAATCGCGCGGCAACCGCATCGTACGCGGCCTTCGCAGTATCGACGTCCCGTTGTAACACGTCGAGCTGTGCGTTGTCGGTCGACAGGCTTAACATTCGTCCGCGCTGTGCATTAAGCTTATTACGCAGATCCGCCTCCGTGTTGATGGCAGCATTGCTAGCTACGTGTACCGATCGGGTGCTCGTGCCAATTTCACTGGCGAGCTTAGAGCGTAATTCCGACAGCTCGGCCTTAGCTGCAATAAGGTCAGGGTGATTAGGACCTAGACTGGTGCTCATCTGACTAATCTGAGCTGCTTTTCCTGCAATTTGTGCACGCAGCCCCTGCACCACACCTGAGGATTGAACGTCAGGCGACTCAGCGGCGTTGCTGCCAGCACGAGCGTTTAGTGACGCGGCTGATGCTTCAGCCGACGTAAGTTGGTTTGACAACTCACTCAATCGCGCAACCTCGGCATTGCTGGTGCCGGTGTCGACGATGCCGGTTTTGCGTTTGAACTCAGTCAAACGCGCCTGAGCCTGCTGAAGATTTTCCCGGACCTCGCGAGTTCGATCCTGAAACCAGCGCGAATATGTCCGCGCAGGATCAGTCCGTAGCTTCAGCCTTGTGTCTAGGTACGACACAGCAAATGCGTTGGCCAGTACCGACGCGAATTGCGGGTTAGTAGATGAGTACTGGAGCGTCAGCACGCGCGAACCTTTATCAGGAACAATCTCTAGGTTGCTTAAGAGTTGCCGCCCGTACCACGCGTTGATATCGCCCGTACCTCCAGTTGCAGCCTGCCACCGGGCAACAATGTCTGGCGATGCAAGTTGAAGACTACGAACTACCGTACTAGCAACTGCAACGCTCCCAATAACGTCTGACTGCGTGCTCAGCAATCCGACGATGCTATCCTGAGCAGTGGTTTGCGTCCCTTGCACCGGATCTACCGTTGGTTCGTCAAACAAAAGCGTCGCAGTGGCGACATAGGTTTTTGGTGACATTGAAGTCCATAAGGCGACCAACGCCAGCACCGCCACTATGATAAAAAGCTCAAGCCGCCAGCGCATCTTCAACGCAGCGATAAGATCAGACAATGGCATCATTGATTGGCCCTCCAATGCGATGGCTCAGTCCAGGCCAACGGCGGCCTCCGCCAAGATCACGTAGGCAATTAAGAATTGAGGCGCGACACTATCGCGGAAAACAAAAGTTTGCGCGCCGTTCTCCTCGACTACAATCGTGTCACCGAGCAAAGCGCGAGCGCTTTCATTTTCGTCAGGAATTTTATCTACAAGCGCGGCCGCATGAGCGACCTCTTCAATCTCAGGAAGCCTGACGCCACTCTCGACCAATCGTAGAAAGTATTGAGCATCTTCCCTGTTCATCGCGGCCCATTGCTCAATTGCAGATCGAAGCCCCCGTCGCGCGTCGCTGCCGGACACACTTGAGGAACCACGCATTAAAGCAGCAATAGCAGCGTGATGACAGAACATGCGAACGTGGAAAGGTGAACCGCAGGACGCTCGACCTATAATGACCCGAGCTTCTTCTTTGAATACTAGTCCAGTAGTGGCTTCGCCGGCGTCGATCAGTTCCTTCACACTATCGGCTTCGATTCGGCCCAACGACACCACGCGCATGTGACGGCGAAGCGATGGGTGACAGTCGATCACATCTGAAACGCTGTGAGCAATTCCTACTAGCACAAAAAGTACATTCGCCAGCGCGTCGGACAACAGCTTCATCGCGACAGCCATTTCGGCTTTAACACGCGTATCAGTTATGCGGTCAAATTCGTCGAAAATCAGAATCACCGGCCCGGAAACCCTTTCAGCGACTAGCTCTACAAAGGCTCGGGGGCCGAACGTTTCCGGCAGCGCCGCCAAAGCGCTTTGAAAGTGCGCGCGCTCCTGGGGCACCAAAGCGGTAGTAGGCAGCGCCTGCAAGTACGGGCGAGCTAATGCAGCAAAGCTCACGTCCGGCTCGCACGCCATGTAAATCACAACTGCGCCCTGCCCGTCTGCATGATCGCCGAACACTCGCACGAGCGACGTTTTGCCCGAACCACGAGCACCGTGGATAATCACGTGCTGTCCGAAGTCGACAGTCGCCGACAACATAGCATCGAGTTCCAGAGCGCGCCCAAACAACTCACTTCGGCTTCGTACCGGATGGGCGGAGTCGAAGGTTTGAGCGACCTTTACCCGATCAAGGCGAAAGCCCGTATCGCCAAGCCCGGCAGTTTGCTCAGCTATTGGCTCTTTTGCACCTAAGCCGTCCAGCGCTTCTCGGTGACTTGCCAACGCGAACCGGTCTCCGGAAGGCACGGGCCGATCAAGGAGCAATGCATCTAACTTTCGTGGAGCGCGACCGCCCTCGAACCAGTGCACTGCCTTCTCAACCCAGTTCTTGATATCCAGCCTTGTCATGCGCCTCCGCTTCGCGGATCGCTGTAGGGCAATGTTTTGCACCGCACAATATCAGTAGATGGTTACCTTAGACCAATCTCGCACTGGTGCGAAAGATTTCACAGCCTAGATACCTGCAGCATGAGCCCACAACGATCAACTTACCGTGCTCGAAACACACTCCCTTTTCCGGACGTTGTACCATTGCCGTAAAGACGTACGCAGCCAACAAGCACCCAAAGCAATGCTGCCGTTTTAATTGAGAGTAGGCTAGTAGAACTAACAAGCAACTGACCAAAAAAATAGAAAATGAGACCCCATCCTAATCGACGCGATGGCGCATCATTCATTCTAGGGGTTACATTTACAAACAGCCATAGCATTATAATACCGAAGATTGTTGTGGTGCCAACAAAATAGGTATAACCAGAGTCTGCGTCAGCTAGCGCTTGAACCGCATGCGTACCAAGGAAATAACCTAAGTCTGCATCGCGGAAGTGCCTACCTACGTAAGACAATCGACCTTGAATGTCGTCGCCCACAGCATCGATATTATGAAATATTACGATTAGCGCCCCAGCGGCTATGGCAACACTAGCTAATGGCAACATTACGCGCGGTAGCTTTGGAAATAAAACGTACCCAGCCAATATTACTAATATCAGCATCGAACCAAAACGTGAATTTGCTGTTACCAAAATTAACACTATTGTTAGGATTTGGATAAATAACGCCGATCTTTTTAGTTCGCGACCGCGGACCGCGAGATAAAGCGTCTCAACACAAGCGAAGTTGGCGTTAGAAACCTGTTCTAAAAATATTGAGGAGGTGCGGGGGCCAGAAAAAAGCCCGAAGCTGAATCTGCTCGCAAAGCCAGCCGCACTATTACTTAGCCCGGTAGTATTGTACTCAGATACCTCCATGCCACGAGTTGCTGCAAAAAAATTTGCCGGTTGAAATATTGTTGCATACGTTTGCAAGGAAGCTATTTCAATGACAAGGAAAAACAAAACGATTACACTTGTCCAGAAAAACAGCCGATCAAGTGTTTGGTAGCTAATCCGCTGTCCTAGCATAAAAAATAGAGCGATTATCGCAGCAGCGCGCAACGTTTCTATCATCGGCCGGCCAACGATGATGGAGACAACTATCGCGGCCACAACGAAGCCGTAGCCAAGCAAAATCGCCGGCCAGTCCTGCTGAACTAAGCCACTGGCAAAACAAACGATTGCGCACCCGCCGAGTAGCGCGAGTTCAATCATTACGATAAGAGCCGTGGATCCCGGAAATCCGCGCGCGATCAACGCGGCCAAAAGAGCTGAATAACAGGTTGCACTTAGAGGTAATATGAAGCCGAGCTGTTGAACCAGTTCGGGCGATATTAACGGACGGCGACGGGGTTTTGGCACCATGATGGGCGTACCCATGTTGTCCTGCTTGTTTAGTGAAGATATGCCATCGGCAGCCATATATCTTGCTCGTTCATTGTGGGAGCGTGTTTAGCACGGATTGGTATTCGCGAGCAAAGTAGCTTGCTGCGTTGGTCCATCCAAATTGATTTGCCGCACGGATCGTTGCCGCTCGCGTTTGGGATGTTACATTCCCATGGAACGCCTGGACCTCTCTAGCGGCTTTATCTGCGTCGTCCATGTCGACGAGCAAGCCCAGGTTCGCGCGCGTGACTAACCGCTGGAAGGGTGGAATAGGGCGTAGGAGCGGCACTAGACCCGCCGACATCCCTTCGACCACGCTAAGTCCGAAACCTTCGTACCGCGAGGCAGATGCTATATAACTTGCTCGCCCGATTAACGTTCGTAGGGCAGCATCATCTGCGCCGACGTGGATTTCCACTCGATCAGATATCCCACTTGCTTGAGCAGCTGCATGCAGATCCTTCGCGGAAAGGTCGGATGGCTGTCCTGCGACTATCAGATGCCAAGGCGTACCAAGTGCTTTTGTCAGTCGGATCAACGCAGGTACGTCTTTGTTCACCGAAAAGCGACCAATGAAAATCATTGTCGGACATAGTTCTTGCGATCCAGCATCGCGCCATTTGTCGATGTTGACGCCGTTTTCGATTGTCAGAGTCTGTAGTGGCGCGATGCGACGAAATGTGACTGCATCGTTTTCGCTCGAGCCGAAGATGCGCGCAAAGCCGCTAGCGGACACGCGTGTTATGCTGGCGAACCAAGCCCGTTTCGCTGCCGAAGCGAAGTTAGTGTGAAAGAAACCGCCATGAGTGGAGGCGACGAGCGGGCGACGATGGAGCAACCGGGTAGCGGATAGGAAGTCGAAGAAGAAATCGATGCCGTGAACATGCACGATATCGGCTCCATCCAATTCTTTAATCACGCGCGGCGCAATTGGATATCGGGTAGAACCGCGAAATGGGATTCGGCGGATTGGGATGCCCAAACTTTCTCCTGAAGACGACAAACGATGGTCAAGGTTACTGAAGGATCGGTCTAGCGTCACCACCGAACCGTAAATGCCATGATCGCGCTGAAGATGAAAAGCAAGCTGGGCGACCGCATCCTCTAACCCCCCAACCATTGGCGCAAACTGGCGAACGACATGCCGAACGTGCATAATAACCTTACCCAATCCGCTGATAATGGTCGGCTTTGAGGAGCCTGCCGGTGTAGTCCTCATACTGGAGAAAATAAAAATCGTCCGGATAGTCGGCATGCCTGTTGCTCAACGGCATTTCAAAAACTAGCAACATAAGCCAGATCATCCCCCACAAGCCGCATTGCCTTGCGTGAATGCCTAG
>Ga0265780_10008752_pt1 | contig 12253 bp, 11 predicted proteins | sample P1T30metagenome_FD_192432 | JGI IMG/M metagenome (GOLD analysis project Ga0265780, IMG submission 192432) | Plant litter microbial communities from East Loma Ridge, Irvine, California - P1 T30 | ecosystem: Environmental > Terrestrial > Plant litter > Unclassified | place: USA: California... | reverse complement strand
CTGACATGCCGTGAAAAGACGAATCGTTCGTGACTGATTCCGTGAGGGACCAGTGTGATATGCGGCGGGTCCAATCGAATTTCGCAAGAAATTGAGGAAGGAGTGTGATATGCGGTGATTCAGTTATATGCCGCTGAGACGTGCGGGAAGAGTGCTAGTGCTACCGTATCCACGGACTACGTCGTGGGGGACAAGTGTGTGGTATGTGGTGGAATGTTGATTGGATTGGACTGATACGAGAGACATTCGTGGCCGACGAGACTCGGATGTGCCATCGCGTCCAGGGCACTCCGGCTTCATTCCGAGCTTCGGACTGTATGTTCCGTGTAAGGCTAAACAGAGTCGTCGAGATCATGAAGTCTCACGCTTCTGCTATCCTGACTCCGCCTTGCGAGGCCACACAAGCCAAGCCGATGTCAGGTCTCAGGAAGAGGAGTAGGAGACTCGTTGTTCAGCCTCCGCCCAACAGACCTCGATCACAAGTCGATGATGTTCCCCCTATGGTCTTTGCCGCCTTTCAGAGCGTCGAGAGCAGGCTTGCGTCGGAGATGTGGCCATGGCCAACGAGATGACAGGGATGATGCCGATCGAGCCTGCTAGCTGATTCGAACGAACCGAGCAACATCAACAATCAGCTTCCAGCCGGTCTGCCTATAGATCGATGCTAATCCCCATGCCCCACATCCCACCCGCCTAATAATCGCTAACTCACCTTGATTCCGAGAACCTCCTACAACCTGCCTCACGACCCCTTGATCTCCCCCAAGACTTCCTCCTTCGACGACCAATCTAAGCGAGCCTCGAGCCCTATCCCCCTGTTCGATTTGGCGGGCAGCGTCATCCCCACTCTCAACATCGTCGACCTCAAAACTTGAACCGGGGCGGCCTGCTCTATTATCCCAACCTGCGGATATCGTAGATAAAGTTTGGCTGCATTTCTCGTCGGATCGAGCGTAATGACCTAGGGGATGAATGTATCGTTTCTTCGCTAGATCATCGAGGTCGGAGGTGAGATGGAGATCGATCAAAGCCCGAAAATGACAGTCTTGAGGATTCTTGCCCCGATTAGAGATATGATACGAATGTAGACATGGAGATCGTGGTTGATCTTGATGACGCTCGGTCATCTTTCCCTGTCTGCCATGATTGGGGAGATTGAGGCATCGCAGTCGCTCTGATCTTGCCCTTCGTCGAGGGAGCGGGGGTTTGCGGCGTTGGAGTTGCTCTGATGTCGTCCTTCCTCGACAGGGGATGACGATGCTTTTTCAACTCCCGGGCTCGCAGTCGGCTTTGTAGATTCGATATGTCATCGTATTCCACCTTGTCGGAAGATCGACGACGATATCGTTTCAAGACTAACTATACGAGGACCCACAGCACAAGACAGATCAGTGACCCGTCATTCCCTCAAAGACGCACCCAGACTATCGCTCTCCGCTCAAATCAAGGTTCAAACGCCCGACTCACTAAAATTCTTCAGCTGATCAGAAGAGAACCAAAGATCTTGCCCTTCAATCCCTTCCGCTTCTCCTTCAAGTATCCGGGTTTATCGATTGACCGAGGACGATGATCTCCGGGAAGAGGTACGATAACCCTTGATTCTCGATATCGATAACTCCAGAGTCGACATCCTCTATCATCAAACACCGATCCTTGACGCTCTACCCCGCTGCCCGACATCTCACTCGTCGTTCATGGGCGATACCTTGATGCTTGCCATCCGTAGTATCTCTGGGACTTCGTCTGACCGGTGAGGCTCGTACACATCGTCTCACAGCCAGTCGGACGGTGAGGAAGAGTACCGTTCGGCCGGTTGAGGAAGGTATATCGGATTGGTTATTGGTGGTTTAGGAATATTGCAGGTAGTGCGACTCGTCCCTTGACGAGTCTTGAGGAGATTTGTAGCTCGATTGAGGTGTTTGAGTACCTAGATCTCTAGTAGCTAGTAGACCAAACTATCGTCTGGATTTTATGTATGTAGCTCCTTCGTCTGATATTTGATATCCTACAAGACGCAGTCGTATCCAATCTTCGAACGGGGACGTCTTCCCACGATCTCGAGTTCCGAAGAGAGGTACATTCGGGTGGGCGAAGATCATCATCCTTGGGGGGACAGGCAGGGCAGATCGAAAGGTCGATGAAGAAGGATGAGAAGGGGTGGGAGGAGGTGAACCGAGCGGAGGCCGACGTTCGAAAGCGTAGGTAGGATGTCGGAAGTCAAGGTCAACAGCTGAAAGTCCAGGTCGTCCATCGAAATCATCGATACGAAGGCTATCGGAAGCACCGATCGAGCGGTTCACGTGACTATCTTGCGAGTGACTACAGCAATACCAAGACAGAGGTGCGTGTATATAATCTATCTCGTCTGACCGTCTTGGAGCTAACCAACAGGTACGTCAAGATCACGGTTTCTATGCTGTGGAAACCAGCGAAAGGCCTGATCGAAAGCACCGGAAGAAGATAACGAAAGCATCGAAAGTATCGAAAATGTCGAAAGTGTCGAAAACCCCTTGAATTCGATTATTCACTTTCACTGTTTTCCTAGACAAAGGACCGATACCGCGAGTCAATCGGGTCGCGTCTTTCGAAACCGATGTTCCGTTTCTCTCTCTCTCGGCCGAAAGAAGCGACCGGAACCATCTTCCGGAAGTTTCTGTCGGCCGAGAACTATCGAATACGCGTCGCCTTCGTTGCTTTCGGTCGCGCCTGTCCGATAGACGAGGAAGGATTAAAAAGAGTTCGCCTGAGACGACCCTTTGGGACAGTCACACTACTGCACGCGACCATTATTGGTCTTCATATGGACGGAGTAGAGGCTGTGAGAAGGTTTCCCAGAGGTATTGAAGATATTGCGATTCCTAATGCGGATGGAACAGAATCGGACGACCAGGAGAAAAAGAGAGGTGGAACGGATGTCTCAGGCGAAAAGGATCAGTGCCTTCCGGGTCTTGAGCATCGGAATTTAATTCTATCAAGTTGTTCAGCTGATCGCTATGTGATTGAGCATTTCGAGCACTCCGAATATTTCGTTCGCCCCTGTCGTTCTCCATCTCAGTCTCACAGACTGAATCAATGTCATCGTCCCATTCAACCCCAAGAATCACGCGAGCGCGCCTCTCAACCCCCCGGCTCCATCAATTCCGCCAGCTCGCGGTTTCACGCCGACTTGATCCTCTTTTCCCCTCACACTGACTAGGCCTTGAACAGGATCTTAATCGATCTAGCCTAGGATCGCGATTGATATGATGGGGAAGAGCAGCTCTACTTCTCGCGGAGGATTTTTTGATTGAGTCACGCCCGGTCCAAGTGATTGACATCGAGATGAACGGATGTGGCCATGACGATCATATCCCTGATGCATGTCTGGCAATCGATCGTACGTTTAAGATCTTCTAGATCCCGGTTCTTAGCTCCTGCCAATCACCCTTTGCTAATACTCTCCATATTATCAGACCGTCCGACCATCCGACCGATCCTCCTTTCTCTCTCTCTTTCGTCTCTTCGTACTTGAACAGACCACGCACATCAGCTCGCTGACCTATCATCCTCGCGCATTATCGAGAGATGAGAGTCACCGAGGAACCCATTGCTCAAGACACACCAACCCGAACGGGATTTTCAGGTTCAGGTCGATCCACCGGATGCGCTCAAAGACGTGGGGAGGATATTTTAGTTTCTTTGGTGGGCGGACGACTGGACCGCCGTGCGATGTTGATGAAAGCGATTTGGGTACTTCGAGCTCCGAGGGATATTAAGCGGGGTCGTTCAACTAGCTTCTTGAGCGCCAGGTATGAGGCGTCCGATGCATCCAGTGTGGGGCACGCTCCGAGAGAGCAAAGGGATACAGGTTGAGAAGAGGCGAGAGGTGGGGCGATTTGGGCTGCTTTCGATGTATCGTCGCGCTCCGAAGGCTGAAGCTTGTTTTATGCATCATTCTCAGATTCAGTTCTCGAGAAGGTTCTTCATTGAAAGGTGCTGGAATCATGGCCTTTCATCATCTGTTCTGGTCACGGCTGGCAGGGATATGACCGACGGAACGCTTGCTGCGCATCCATAGGAAGGGCTAGGGTGAGAGGCCAGAGTCTCGGAATCGAGCTTCTTCGAATCTAGCTGGGGCGGGAGACCTCTGGATGCTGGTAAGAGCACGGTCGAACATTATTGAGAGACTATCCCGATCGCTAGCTATATGGGCATTACAACCAGGCTCGGTAAGGCAACGAGGTCGAACTGACTGAGGCCCGTCCCTAGCTTCCCGCATATTCTTCTGGTGTGTGTGGACCCTCCTGCCTATTGATACCACTCGGACAGCGCTTTCTTTTCTGATTAATATCGTCGAAGAACTTTAGCTCACTCTTCTGCTTTGTTCCCATGCCTGAGTACGCCGAATTACCAGAACCCCGGGGTCGATCTTACGTGTCGCTTTCGGCTTTTGTTCAATGGTCTTTGCCCTTGGCGGGAATGTACGCCCGCATTTCGTGCATGCGTTCAAATGCATCGAATTTCAAAGGAACGCACTCTGAGGCTAACAGATTGGCTCCGCCGGGGTGGACGTGTGACGAATCGCTGAGACTCCCTTCAAGATCGGTTCGCAGGAACCCCTGAAGGCCTGAGTTACACGACGCCGATGAGCTTTCGGGCAATCGCAAAGACTGGTGCTCTTCAGGTTGACATTCAATGCTGAGATCTTCGCTTGGTGTTGGGTACCCCTTAAGCAGGTATTGAATATGCGCATTGAGTATGGGCGGACCCCGGACCCAAGCACCCTTTATGTATATGACCGCAAGCGATTACTGCGGGCATTACCACTGTCGAATCCGCTACTGTTCGGATCAGAAAGTCTTCGGCGAGGGGCAAATGGATCCACCTATTGACGACCAAGCCCCTTTCGCTGGGGGTCACTCGGACGTGGCCCTGTATCAGGCGAGCAGCCTATCGAGTGCGTTCATATCGCATCTAGCTGATTATGGAAACAGATCGACCCATTTGTGCGGGTCATTCAAGCGAGGCTGGAGGAAGGGGTTGGTATTGAGGGCCGTGCAGAGAGCGATACAGCATATCTTAAAAAGGTAGCGACCAAGCAGAATCTGAATCCTGAGAGCGATGGTAGTAGCCTTAGCAGACTCTGAGTCCTGATAAAATGCAATCCTGTGAATCGTCGTCCGGACGGTCCCGTGAGGGCTTTCGCCTTATTTGTTGACGAACGTGGCAGGATGAATCGAGGGGGGAGATCGATATGTTATAAAAGTCGGATTCGTAATGGAACCCGTTGCGAGTAATCAGCAGTCACCCTAGCGCACTTGCTGAAGCTAGCAGTCACCTGTTTCGTAGGAAGCATAGTTGAGGCGACCCAAGGGTATCCTTTGGAAGTCAACCGATTTATGGCCATCGTAGTGCAGCGTTATCCGGGCAGTTGCACCGCTCAACAGGCGACCTAGATGAGATCAGATTCTTCGCACATGAGTTCAGTCCGTCGATCTCTCAGGGTCAGAGCGGCGTTGAACAATGTTTTGCGCGGTTGCACTCATTCCCTCCATTGTTCGATACTTCTGCTGGTGACTTCGTGGGTGCAGGGGTGATGGTCTACCAGTACCGGACGAGATGTATAGGGTTCGTGTTGTTAAATCCGTGCAACTGATGATCATGCGCGGGAAGCCAACAGACTGATGATCACGCAATTGGCTTCCCGCGCGTAAAGCCAATAGTTATCTCTGCGCGTCGTTCAGGTTTCGCGAACCTGGAGATTTTGGCCCATCATAAAGAACGATAGATCCAGATCGGAGGTTCGGATACCTCCGAAGCCCACATAAGCCGACTCAGGTAACAAGGAGGGACTCCAAGTGAGGATTGTGCGATTTGGAGGGACACTTGTATGGGAGAATGAATAGGGGTACCCGTCCGCCGATTCCGCACGATCATCGCTGGAACGCCCTGGCACCGTCTTCGTTCCTGGATATGTTCAGATCCTTCGTCGAAACATTATTTCTCGATCGAGGCATCAGCCGGGACAGCGATAATAAGCTGACGACAGCATTATCTGGCTATCGTATCGCTGCTGCGAACGAACACGGTCTCGCGGTCACGGCGCTATCATCTGGGTAGTTTCCGGCTATCGCTTAACTATCGGACAACTATCGCCTGTTCATAGAAGGATTTGTCAGCCTACCGTCGATTTGCTCCGAAATCTTTTTACATGTCGCTGCATCTGCTTGATCCCGGGATTGAGCGTTCGTCGAGTGGTTCCGGGAGATCGGAGGGGCAAACGAGGCTGAGGGAATCAAGATGAGATTCTCGGTATTTTCTCTCATGCAGACTCTGACCTGCAGACTACCGAAAGCTTTGAGAGGGGCCGAAGTAGTCAGATATCGGATTTGTGAACAGCGATTGAATGTCGAGTGGTGGTGTGAATGTGTGCGGAACAACCGATACCGGACCCCGCCGGGTGATCTTCAATTGACAGCTAGGCATCATCTCGAAACAGTGGTCACTCAGACAATATTTGCAAGCGCCATGTCGATACCACGAACGAGTTGCCCAGCAGCGGTGGACGTGCACCATCAGTTGCAAAGGACTCGAGAAATGTACAGTACAATTAAACTCGCGATGATAAGATTTTGTAGAATTCACGCGATCAGTACCACGTACGAGCAGCAACTCAATGATCTACCAGTACCACACGGTCTTCGACTATGATGGTGGCGCAAGCTACGGTACTAGTATATCGCGGTTATTAGGCACTAACGATGTCGCGTTTCTTATGTCGCCGATGAATTCTTATAAAGGTGACTAAAGTTCGGTGCCATCGCATTGATGTCTCAGCGTCCTGGTCAGACCGTCGTCATTGCGCTTTTGTGAAACGGCCGTGAACGTAGTTTTTTGATTGCTCGTAACCTTCGAACGAGTTCATGGAGATATCCGCTTCTCCCGTGTAAGCTATGCAAGCTGATCTAAAGCGCTAGCTACCATTAATTCAGCGCGCGAAAAACAGGTCCAATAATACGGCTGGCTTCACCGTGCGCAGGTCTGGTGCCTGAACAGGGTGGCGTTTCTATTTCTTGCACATGTCTGGCGTCTTCGCGCAATCGCTCCGCCTCGAACCTTCTCTGGTAAGCTGTCGCGTATGATTGGAGACCCTCTCTCTACTATGAAAACAGAATCAGCATCAGCCCAACGAACGCCCATCGAGATAGAAACCATCAGGTCGCTGTACCAGGCCCAATGACGGCCTGCTTGTGGTTCGTTGGAGCAGCTGGGTGCAGTCCGGAATCCAGATCTCAGGCGAGCATCGAAACCGCTTAGGTATTTGCTCGGTCCTCGCCTCTCAACAAGGTGCACAATAGCAAGATACATTGCAAGGTTCGGATGTCGTAGTTCCGCTTATATCACACTTTCACATGAGCCCATATCATGGAGTGCAGCTTAGATTGTAAAACAAGTTGAAGAGACACGGCGAATACCCGACAGACAAACAGACATTGATTCATGGGACATGTGACGGGAGGGCCAGTCGTCGAATTTGAGCTTAACAAGGTACGCTGAGCCGTTCGCAGCATCAACCCGAAGTATCCCGCATGTCTACTCTGCATGGATGGACAAATTCGGCGAGATCGACGAACGTGCGCGGTTCGTATCCTCATTCTTCGAAGACGTGATGGCCATGCTCGAACCATTAGGACCATCTGCCTATTTAAGAGCATAACGGGCGCAATGTTCGACAATGTGAGACTCGTTTAGAATCGATCGCCGCAACAAAACGAAGCGCAAACATGGATGGGGTCGACACTACTTCAATTCTTTATTGACCGCAAAACACCCTCATGATCCTTGGACATCACACAACGGTCAATGCTGTAAGTAAGATTCAAAGTCAATATACTCCAGTGCTAGGCGATAATTGAGCATTCAGATTGAGAGACGTACCGCATAGACTTCGGGAGAGCTCTCGATGGCTCGTAACATTTCCTTTCTGATTGTCTTGTCGCATTACTGTCCCCCATTTCAGCTCCGATCTTCTCTCATCACCCTCATCTTCGGATGAACGGCGGGCGGTTTGTCTCGGACCATTTGGGTCTCTTACAATCGTGACTCGTCGATCAGTTTGCCGACAACCCATCTTACACTCACAAGGCTAAAACCACTGTACTCAGTAATTCAGATCACTCCCAAAATGATTAGGCGCTTGATTGCTCTTTGGATGCGATTGCAACATGGCAAATCATCATGTTCGCTAAGGGAACCTATACCGTGTCCCACAGAGAAAGTGAATCTTTCTCATCTCAGTGCAATTGATGCGGCCTGGCTATTGGCAGATCTGGCCAACAGAGAAGCTCTGCAAGGGCAACTTCAATTGGTATCTTATCATTGACTTGAGCAGGGGATTGCTGTTACAAACCAAGTTGCTTTGTTCCAAAGCTCATTGGCCGATCCACCTAAGCAATAACCATTGTGGTATGTATGTAAAGGGCGAAGTGAGAGTGGACCAGGGAGGATCGGACGGACCCCTCATAGTTGAGGACAATCTACATTTACGACTTGGCTGAAATATTGACCTAATATATGCTAGCTATACTTGACAAGTCATCCATCCTCACTGACATCAAATCAATCACCGCAACGCTAGCAAGATGAACCTGCCAAATGGTTATCAACAGCCACGGTTTCAAGCTCTAGCACTCTTACTTGGCGGCTGCGAGACTCACGCAAGTAATCTCGAATGCTACTTAGCAATCCCGTCATCAATTCCCTAAAGCGTATCACCGACAGTGACGACGACAACGACAACAAGGCTGCCGTTCTGTCTGTTCTGCGACTGCTTAGTCGATGGGCTTGAGAGGGAGACATAGCACTCAGCCAGGTACTATTGGCACAAATTGTCCTCTCATTCCCACTTCCTCTGAGGACGCTCGAGATGACCTCAGCCACCCTCGTTATGATGTGCAACAATATACTCCATTACCCTCCAGCTATAGAGCTTATCTATGGGAAGCAGAGTACGTTGCCAATCCAGTCCTCCTAATTTGACCTAATTTGCCTTAAAATTGATGACTTCTGACCTTCGCGTGATGTGAACATGTTCCCGCGCAGCCGAGTGAGATCTCCTGTTGGAAGTCGACACCCGTAGTCGAAGATGATATGGTCCATTAACGAGAGCTGTATCTGGGGGAATCCAGTGGACATGCGAATACCGGCAGCCAATCAGTAGAGCTGAAAGCTTGGCAAGATCACGGATAGTCAAGTCAGACGATGGGCTCGAAACATCGAGGCTGATGAGATTACAGGAGGTAAGGGCTCGGATCGATGAGCTAGGACGAACTGGCCAACTGATGCGACGCGACGGTCTTAAGCTCATTGATGGATAGCACGTCCGACCTCGAACGGATAATTGAGCAGAGCCTAAGGTATAGAGACGGTGAAAGTGTGTTGAAATCGACCCTCGTCGTTCGTAGCTATACATAACACAACCGAAAAACCCCAGCCGAACCTGCCCTTGCCGTGTTCGCCTATGGAGTTCAAATGGAATTTGTTCCTTTCCCTTTCGTTGCCTAAGGAATTCGCCAGCCATTCGTATTAGGTCCATATTGACACGACTGACCCTCGTGTAGAACAACACTCCTCCCGATCGCTATTCTGACAAAGCGCGTCCCGGTATCGTACGCTGATTTTCGCATAGTTACCTCCTTTCACCCTCACCCGCCGATGTAGGTCTTTCGAAACCTTACTATCCAATATTATCGAAGACTGGACCGATGTTGTAGGCCTGTAGAGTTCAGCGTTCTGCACACGCGCTGGAGCCTTGGAAGGATCCAGATCATCGAGGAGTCCGGCAATCGAAAGGTCGAACTCCAGCGTCTCTCGGCCAAATCTTCGCCCTTCGAAACTCGATCCGACTCCTCGCAAATTGTTTCCCATCCGACACCCGTGCCAATAGAGTCACTGTCTGCTTGTCAGATTCCGCCTCGTCCGCGAGGGTGCCATCAGCTGGACAAGGCGGCCAATCAAGAGTAGACCGAATAAGCCCCCACATCGATCGGAAGATCAAACCTACAGTCCCACCGTCATGACGTGCGGAGAGTGTCTGGCCCCTGTGGTACCTGTGCGCGAACGCAAGATATCCAGGTGCAAGCAAAGCGCGTGAGGCATACCATGCGTTCGCCGTAGAGGAAAGCGGGGATCCAAGATTTGGTGGGTATAGATCAGCGGAGCAGCAGGCACAAGAACGTCCAAGCGGTGATTTGGAGCAGAACACAATCAGTCTGACGGTAAGCGTTGTGCTTGCTTAGTGGATGGCCTTCGATTTAAGCATCTTGATTGCGCGGGACAAGCGTTCGAAACCCTTGGTACAGTTCCTGATCCCATGAGGAGTATCACTCGAGCAAGATCACGCCCATACCTATCCGAAGAAGAACGAGCCTGGCCGCTGAGGGGGATGAAACCAGTCGATTGTAAATAATCCGAAGTTCGTCCAGCGAGCAGTCAAGCGAAACGGAGGCGGAGACCGGCTTGCAGCGACAGAGAATTGGACAGCTCTCTTTTCTTCGGGAACTCATTTCGTCCGTGCGACAGCAGCCAGTCTCAGCAGCAGGGTAGAAGTTGAGTGCGAGCGAAGGTTAAACATCGTCGTAGTTATTCGTGTCCTGTGCAAGACGCTTGAGTGATCGAGGGTAAGTTCCCTAGTACCCGAAGCCCGGTGGCAGATGAGAGTCCGAGCCGACGAAAGTAAATCCAACGCGAGCGGCCGTGATTCAGTCTCATGGAGGAGCGGAGCGACGGGTTGTACGTATGAAGGAAGTCGGGTGAGCGAGCAGGAGAAAACGGCGCAGCGTAGTTGATGCCAATGTCATCGGTATCCAGGGAACGTGGGCGACGAATGGCTGGCGGAAATTCTGCCAGGAGACTTTGGTTCCATCTGTGGGATAACCCTGTTCGGCGCGATCGATACGGCAATAACCGCTGAACCGTGGTGCTGATCGAGGATTACTGGGTCTGGTAGACGAAACCGCCAGCTTCAAGTTCCGTATTTCCCTTACTAAATCTGCGTGTGTTGATCCGTTTGCAGATCATCCGTTCGTTCATTAAGCTCTTCTTCCGTTCGAAGCGGAATTTCGTTCTTCCGTTCTTGATTGCGATCGGTGTGTCGTGCTTTGGTGCTCTGCTTATTTCGTTTTTTTTTTCGCTCTTGCCATCACCGATATTCTGGTTCTTGCATGCGTTGGCGCTTCTGCAGGTCCGTTCTCGCATCAGTCCGAACAACCGTGTGCACATTCCTGTTCTTGCAGCCGACCCCGCATATCAGTCTCCCACACGCGGACCATCCTCTGGTCGTCGTTATTCCCATGATCACTCTAACCCCTGGCCCTAAGCACCCATCCTCGTTGTGACCTCGTCTCCCCGCGTGCTCGCTTGAACCACGTAGACTCAGCAGACCCCTGGAACTTTCGTCGCCCTTTACTCTAGGCGTTCAGTGCTTCCCTCCCTCGCACCTTCTTCGCTCGTCGTTTCGAAATCGATGCTCGAATCCTCGCTTCCGACCCCTTGCCGTCGTTTCTCTCCCTCTCCCTTCACCTCATCCGCATCCTGACCTCATTGCGTGTCTGAACCTTTCAAGCCGATACTGATTCACGACAATCAACCCGCACCCCCAGTCTTGAACTCTGAACCCAATCGCACTCCCCATCCCGATCCGGAAACTGCGGAGTCCCTCTTTCATCTTCATTCTCCGCACTCGCCAGCAACCTCATTCTCGCGTCCGGTCTTTAAATTTGACGATGATCCTAACTCGCGCTCGAGGCAGGTTCTTTCTCCCTATTCGAGTATGATTCCGATTTCCAAAGCTGTGCATCCGGATGCACGTTCTGGCCCGGACCTCGAAGGTCGCCCATCTCGTCTCTCGGTGTTTCAATCCGGGTGTCTCGATCCCGCAGGGATCCTCGCTGTCCTTCTCATTGTCCTGCCAACCAATCGTTCCCCGATCTCTTCTCCTCGAGACTGAATCCCAATCGACTGTCTGTCCTGACGCCTCCCTCAACCTCTCCTCGTCCATCCGAGTCCCAATCGTCGTCTGTACCCCAGACTCGACCCGAGCGCAAGTCCTCCAACGCAACTCCTCGTCCCGATCTGAAGCCGTCGACCTGCATCCTAGATTCACCTCGCTGGGGGCCATTCTCAGATCTCATCATTCTGATCCTCAATTCTACCCCGCACCACATTGCTTCTCGCTCGTGTTCTCTTATCCGCCATTCCCGCCCGTCGCCCGTCG
>Ga0265780_10008751_pt1 | contig 12255 bp, 18 predicted proteins | sample P1T30metagenome_FD_192432 | JGI IMG/M metagenome (GOLD analysis project Ga0265780, IMG submission 192432) | Plant litter microbial communities from East Loma Ridge, Irvine, California - P1 T30 | ecosystem: Environmental > Terrestrial > Plant litter > Unclassified | place: USA: California... | reverse complement strand
CTATTATCGTCGCCCTCGATATGAGGCGACATCAAGTATGCTGTGATACGTCCCAGCTGGGGGATTCTTCGAGGTCCGACAGATCCTGAATCGGCCAGTGGAGACATGGGAGTGTGGAGAGGTGATTGACCGGGTTGGTCAGACCCTCGTCGCCGGGGATCGATGGCCTGGGGATGTGATTGTGCTTGAGCGAACAAGGCAGGGTTTGGCGATTTCATCGGATATGCCGGGGATGCACTACATATCAGCTGGCAGGCTTAATGGGTCATTTTGACTCACCCGCCACTTCGGGGATCAACAGACATGGGAGCAGTTGGCTGGACGCCGTGCATTGGTGACCTGCATGTTAGCAAATCCCTACTTGGACTTGACTTAAGACTGACCGTCCGGGCATCACGGGCGGCATGGCACCGTAAGGTAGACTTGGTGTTACCAGATTTGGCGTCCTATATAATCAGCCTAGTCTACATATTCGGGGTTCACGTGAACGTACCAAGCAGGCGATTGACCACCATAGGCATTGTATGGAGATTGGACATGTGGAGGCATTGCATATGGTGATTGAACGGAAGGAGCTGGTCGCCTGAGAGTAAGCGAAGCTATTATTCAGAGATCGGAGGACTTGCCATTGATCGGTCCGAAGAGCCAACGGTGCTGGTGGTGCGCCCCTATCATGTCAGCTGTCGTCAGAGCACCTATATTTGAGATTTACCGCATAGACGACTGCCCACCTAGCGGATCAGCAGAATCTTTTCTTTTCTCCCAAGGCGGTTTGGATCTATAAGAGTCTTTTTGATCGGCGAGTGGGCCACTCTGTCGGGATCCATAGCCTGAGGGACCAGACGGCGTAGCCCCAAATCCCCTAGGTTGTACAGGAGCCTGTATGGGCTTCCGACTCCCGGTGTCAACGAGGGGAAGGCGACTCGGATGGATGGCAAGAGGACGAGGTCGATCGGGAAGTGTGGGGTGCGCATGCGGAGGCGGCGGAGGGGGAGGTAGGCTTGGCGGGGGTGGAGGGAGACTCTTTCCTGCTTTCTTGGCCTGTCGAGCTGCAGCTTCTGGATCGACAATATCGCTGAGGAATTGGATCCGAGATGGTTGGACGTATTTTGGTCGTTCTGATATCGGCATCTTGATCTTGACAGGCGAAGGTGGCTTGACGGGCAACGGGTTCGGGTGCTTGACAGGCGAATCAAGGATATAACGAGGTGGACTGATTCCCTGATCGGGCTCGGGAATAGGAAGCTCGTCGGCCGGGATGATCGGTGAAGAACTGATATCCATGGGCAAAGAAGGGGATCGTGAGATCTTCCGAGGGCTGAGAAAGGTAGGGACTGGCTCTTCCATCGGTGGTGAGTGTACTGGGCTGTGAGGCACTCGAGCGGCAGGAGCCACCTCGCTGGCAATCGGCTTGGTAGGTATCGAAGCATCGGACTCGCCGGTCACCGCTGATATTGGTGCCTTCGTGGTGGGGGCGAGTGCTGCAGGTGCCGATAATGCACCAGACGGGGTTGGAGGTGGTTTGACGAGAACGTCATTTAACTCGACCTGCTGTTCCACTGTCGGAACGATTGTCGATGCATCCTTCTCTATAGCTTTTTCGTCTTTCGACAGATCAAGTTGGGCCAGTGGCTGATCGTCCGTGGCTGGCTTTGTAGGTGGTACAGGATCGACTTGCGGTGCGATAGGTACCGTGGTTGCGGTGGTCGCGGTGGTCGAGAGAGTGGGAGGAGGAGGTACGCTGGGTGTTCGCGTCGCTCGAGTAGCAGGCTGGACCACAGATTCGGTAGCCTGGGCCGGAGATTTGCTAGATGGCTGGCTGGGCCGAGCGGCGGGAACGGGAGACTTGCTTTTAGCCTTATCAATTGTCGCGGGCGTGACCGGAGCCATTGTCCTCTGTGGATCCGGGACGGATGACCGCCCATTGGCAGCAGCAAGAGCAGCTGCGACAAGCGAGGTACTAGTCCCCGTGGCGTCGGCCACAAGAGTGGGGGAAGCGGAAGGTGCGATCGAGTGCGGTTCTATTGATGCTGATCTTGACCTCGTTTCAGAGCCCTCTGGGATATTCAGAGCATTGTTGACGCTCTCTTCTTCCATCTCTACATCGTGATCCACACCCGATGGGCCTGCACCAGATTCTTCCAGATCAGTGGTTTCCATCTTGACTCTACTTCTTGGATCCGACTGCGACTGGGTCGCCGAGGCGGAAGGGACCGTCGAACCAGGTCTACTATCGAAGAAACCAGGCATTGGTTCACCGAACGTATCATGTGGACTTGGTGCTGAGTCCAGAAAGAGAGGTTCCTGCCCCGCTCGTCTGGGATATGTGGGAGGAGTAGGAGAAGGTGCGGAACGAGAAGGACCAGGGGAAGTATCGCGAGTCAAGGATACCAGTGGAGTCGGAGGAATGACCTTTGGTGTTGCAGGTACAGCTTTTTTGGGAGAGGTGGTTCTAGCTTTTTTCTCAGGGCTGGTACGACGCGTACTCGGACCAGAACTAGGAGTTTGGGTAGGAAGACCAGAATCGCGTTTACGTTTCTTCTCCTTTTCCTTCTCTTTGTCCTTCCCTTTCCCTTGATCAGGCTCGGCCTTGGTGGGCGGTTCCATACTTGCTTTTGGAGCACTACCATCCGTGCCCTTGTCCTTGTCCTTGTTCTTCCTTTTCTTCTTCTTTTTGGTACTTTCGGGAGAAGGGACAGCCACGATCTCATCATCCTCGAACAAAGCTGCCAGTTCCGGATTGACTTCCTGCTTCACTTTCTCCTTGCCCTTCACCACAGCTTTGCCAGATAATTTCGATTTGCCTGGACCCTCCTGACTCGCTGCTCGAGCAGCCAGTGTCGAAGGTCCAGCTTCACCTTGTTGCGTACTCGGTGTCGAGCTAACTAGTGCACTCTCCGCCACTCTTTCTCTCTCTGCTCGTTCCTGTAGTCGTCTGTGGTAATAGTAGTCGGAATCGCGTTTGAGGATCTTTTGTCGAGGAATACTCCATTCCTTTTCGATCCTCACTTTGAAAAGCTTGTAACTTCGTCTGGGACGTGCTTCCTTGACCCATCGTTCTGGATATCAGTGTTGTCGACGCATGAGATGGAGGTGATGTACTGATGAGATCTTTAGGAGGATCAATAATTTCACCAATTACACCTCTTGGTTCCAGCGTCTCTCCCTTCTTGCCTTTACGTAGTGGGCGACCGACAGCATTCCAAAAGCTGTTTAGTTAGCTGGATTCCGAAGGAGAGAGAAGACGTACTCTGCAAGCATCTGATTATGTCCATTCTCGTCTAGTTCGAAACATCCAAAGAACTCTTCCGTATCGGAAGCGGACTTGAGGTATCCAGTCCACTACACCGTCAGCCACTTTCCTTTCCTCCAACTCGAATTAGATCGTACCATAACGCCGTAATGCTAGATTGTCAGCATCTCCCGTCTAGCTTGCAGAGCAAATGACTCACCCATCCCTTGCATCCATCAGGCCGGTCTTTACGCGAATCCCGATATCTAGCCCATTTGATCGCGTCTCTCTCGTCAGCCAACACTCCATACACAGCTGGTAACTGAGCTAGACTCACCAGGAAAATACTCTGGTTCCGACGCATCCTCGTCTGGCTCAGTCACGTCGCTCTCGGTCTCACTGGCCGAAGACCAGTCATCCTCCTCCTTGACAGAGAGAGGTGTTCCTCCAAGTTTGACCCTGCTGAGCTCTATAGCTGCCGACGCAGGATGACGGGGCATGTTATTCTACTGGCTGACTACGCGCGTGGGGTTCGTCGATGTGGTTAGGGTTGAATGGAGGACGATCCAGCGTGCGACTGTGATCAATACATCGTTCGTTGATGCTTTCTAGCTTTGTGACTTCTTTGCGATGTCGCTCCGGGATTTCGTTGAGCTTATCGATACGACTTTAGAGAGTGGGTAATTATAACGGGGTTGCCATGGAGGTCGCGGGACGTTCGACTGTAATATATGAAAAAATAGGTGATTATGGGTCGTGAAGGTAGAAATGTAGTTTCAGGAACATGATAACGGCAATTGATTGCAACGGGAAGCCTTCTGTTTACGGATGGAAAGGCATGTACCAGAATATGCTCCGCAGAGGTCCGCTGACGATATAGACTACAGTAATCACCCGAGAAGCATAGCGATCATAGCCACATGCTACAAAACATGCATCATGCACGAGGCAGCTAAACCAGGCCACCATAGGCCATATTAACCAACCCTGTCCAATCCCACTGTTCTGGCCTCTCCCTAAACCCTGTCAAAGCTTCTATACGCTTCAATCTCTCTTGCGTCCCGGCTGCTCCCTCTCCTTTTACTTCTATCCCAGCACAGTAAAACCTCTGCAATGCAAGAGCAAGTAATTGTGCCTGTTGTTGTGAAAGTAGATAACCAGGATTTAAGTCTGATCCATCTGGTCCTCCCGCTGATGCTCCCGATATTTCACCTCGCATTAACACAGTGCCGTGTGAGTGCGATAGATCGGGATAGTGAGTGAGAACGAGGTATGGTTGAGCCCATTCTCCTTGTTTCTTGAACTCCTCTAATGGTGTGAAGATCGCCGAAGCAGTGGAAGGTAGGGGTGTACCGGAAGGGCTCGATTCGGGAGTAGGGTGGAATAACCATTGTAAGACAAACATCTCGTATTCGTCAGTCTTGACAACATCCGACTTGGTCTGTCCAGCGGACCGAGGAAGGGGTATGACAAAGAATGGATTGGCTTTAGCGAGTGAGATCATTGTATCGTAGGTTTTCGAGGGGACGGAGGCGGATAGGAAAGAATTGGAAAGGGTAGGGTGGGTACTGTGGTATGTGGTCCAAATTTTGGCGATAGCAGCATCGTCATGGGGCGTGAGGTGGATCAAGGGGAGGTTGATAATGGACCCTAGAGGCTGATTATCAGCTAAAGTCGTGAATCCCACATAACTAACTGACCTTGATCCCTGCTCGGTCGCCCTCTGACTGCTTGGCCCTCTCTTTCTTCGGAGCCGCGACTTTTGGTCCAGCGGTCCTAGCGTCTTGCTCCTCAGCCAATTCCCTAGAAGCCTTCGCCTGTTCTTCCAATTTATATTCTTCGGCCCTCCGCTTAGCTTTCAAAGCAGCAGCTACCGAAGGCGTGACTACCTTCCTCTTTAGCTCTTCCAGATCTCTCACACCCTCGCTATTTCATCAGCTCATCATCATGTATTGAGGTGAAAACTCACGCCTCGACCTTCTTTTTCAGCTTGTGGCCATACTTGTCTTCGAATTCTTTGCGTTTCTTCTCAATGACCTCTCTTGGATTTATCCTTTTATCGATCTCAGCTTCGATGTCAAATCGTTTCGGCGTGGCTGAGATGAATCGGACTGCCGCCTTTGATGTTGCCACTAAGCGGGATGAAGATGCTTGAACTGAGCGTAGCGCTAGCATAGTGGTAGATAAGATATAGTAGTAGCAGCTCTGACATTTTCTGTAGTATTCCTATTCCTATTCAGTGACGTAAAGGTAGCTTCGGATGTTTCCGGTAACAAGTTACTTTCTGATGAACACCTATTCTGCGTTAATCGCCCCATCAATTCACTCTTTATACCTCATAACAATGGCCCAACCACAACCACCGACTCAGCAGCAGCATCAGCAGCTGGTCGTACCCACCCTCTACGCCCTTTTACCTCCTTCGAACTACGCACGCTTCATCTCCCGTCTTTCCCTCTCAGCTATGCACGTCAGCCAGTATATGGTACGAGACGATATCTACAACCCCACAAACACCGTACTTCCTCAACAACGTACCCTACGACTCAGAGCTCAGAGAAGATCCACTCCTGCACCGTCGTCCAAGGGCAAGGAGAAGGAAGTGGTAGTACATGAAGATGAGATGTGGGGGTATGATATGAGCTACGTATCTGGCTTGATCAATGCGTCGGAGTATAGGGATATGGAGGTCAGGTCGTATGTTGGGGTAGGCGTTACAGATCCAAAGTCCAGGCTCGCTATCGAGTCGTTCTTAGATGCTATGGACTTCAAGTAAGCTACTGAAACCATGTCACACTGGTCGAGCTAATGGGTAGGCGTTCACACAGCTACACACGCTCTGGCCTCGTCTTCCACCTCCCAACACCACTCATAATCCTCAACCTGACAGTCACACGCATACATCAGGATTCCGACACGCTCCCGCCAGGAGGGGGCCACTCAGCCGAACCCTACCTCGTCCAGCTGGAACCATCTCGACCTATCCCTAGTCAGCCATCACGCAATGAACCGGTAGCAATGGATGTTATGGGGCTCATGAGAGATTTCAGTAGTCGTATAGACGGCTTACATTGGTCGTCGGGGAGGTGATGGGTAACTAGGGACGAATCGAGGTGTGAAAAGAGCAAGTTGTGAACAGAGTAACGAGTCGAGATGTTGAAACGCTTTAGTGCAGGTGGATGACGATTTGACCAAGATGTATCGATAGGAGCGAAAATAGACCAAGCAGTAATGGTTTATCAATGATACAGTGTATATGCAATCCCCTCATGAGAAACCCTTGTTCTTCCTATCATTCTTGGCCTCGTCAAAGCAGATACAAATAGCAGCGACTAGCGCTAAATCCACCCCCGGGGCAACAGTCACAAAGTACTGTCACTCAGCTAACTCCTGCCCTGTCAGATCAGGTGGACATACCTGTTGAGAATTGGAAAAGATCTCTCTCGCGCTGAACGCATCTCTAGTGATCTGAGCAATAACAGGTCCACCCTGAATTGATAAATCAGCGGCTCCTCCCCAGAAATCTCCATTCAGATCAATAATCGTTTCCTGACCGGTCGAATGATTTCTGAAAGTAGCTTCCATCTTTGTTGAAACTACCATTAGTATGGTATGATGAAGTGTTGGTGGTGGACATACATCCAAATCGTTTCCGAACCATGAATAGTGGTTGACCACTGGCATCTTCTGCTTCGTATGTTGGCTGGAAGGAAAACATTTTATTGGTCAATTGGAACAGAAGCTGTCCATTTGGATCGGTGATCACTGCAGTTAGATGGGTCATGACAGGGTGACATACCTTTCCGACCCCTAAATGAGAATGCCTGGCCTTCACACCTGATCACTGGGTAACCGTTATTATCCTTGACCGTGAAATCATCCTGTCACTTAGCTCTTGTCTCGAATCCCATCTCCATAGGTATCTGAAGGAATCACAGATGTGACCTACCCCGCTAAAAGAGAAAGCATGTTCACGAAGCGTCAACATCGCCGGTTGTTTAGCGGTAAAGTTGCAATAGATCCCAACAGGTGGATTGACGGGATGTAATTCCTGCTGAGGAGAGTAATTCGAGAATAGACCCATATTGTCGCAGTCTACTTGGTAGTCTTGATGATGAGATCGCAATAGTACAGATAGACTAGACACAACCAGGCTATATACCCCACTTGGGTGGAGCGGATTCTTCGGAACATATGATGACGCCAGGCACTTTTGCCAAGCCGGAAGACCGAGGAATACTTCGGTTTCACGGCTTCTCGGCAACACCGCATCGCATCATGCTGGATATCAGATCACACCGCATACTGTTCATCAGGCTACACCGCTCTACTGATGTCACCAGTCGCTACGGAGCTCGGAAGGGGGGACGGGTGGTCCGCGACAGAACGAGGAATGGACGAATGAAGAAGAGACATAATGAATTGCAGAACGGTTACATCACTATCGCTAAAGTAGTCGTGTATACATATAATACCTCTTCGCCCGTTCACTTGCTTTAATCCTTCTTATCATTCTTCGCCTCGTCGAAGCAGATACAGATGGCTGCCACCAAAGCCAAATCCACACCAGGCGCAACAGTAACAAAGTACTAATCAGTCAGTTATCTACATTCACCTTGTTTGAATGAAGCAGACAATGAAGTAAACGTACCGAGTTGGAATCAGAGAACATTTCCCTTGCACCAAATACCTGTCGAGTGATCTGGGCAATGACTGGACCACCTTGTACTGACAAGTCCGCTGATCCACCCCAGAAATCACCGTTTAGATCAATTGCCATTTCTTGCCCTGTACCGTGATTCTTGAATGTAGCTTCCATCTTTGTCGAGACTGTTTATGAGCACGAAGAAACGTTGAGTGATTCAAGGTGGAAAGACACTTACTTCCAAATCTCTTCTTGACAGTAAAGACATGATTACCATTTGCATCTTCGGCTTCGTAGGTGGTCTTGATGGATAGCAATTTATTTGATATCTCGAATAGGTGTAGTCCGTTGGGATCGGTGATCACTACCAGTCAGCTACATCCCAGTATCGTATGGGGCAATGAGAATTCACCTTTCCGGTCCCTGAACGACATTGTCTTTCCTTTACATCTGATCACTGGATGACCATTGTTATCCTTGATAGTGAAGTCATCCTATTCATTAGTGAATGACCCTGATAGTTGATCACACGTTAATTAGGAACGAGGACGCACTCCGCTAAGAGAGAATAGTGATTCCTTGAGGGTCAAGACCGTTGGTACTTGGGCTATGAAGTTTGGGTAGATACCGATTGGAGGGTTGACGGGGACAAGTGGTTGAGGTCCGGAAGATCCTTTAAAGAAGCCCATAATGTGTGTATTTAGTTGTGTGACTGAAGGGTCGTTGATAGATGAATGGCAAATAGGATGAATGGAGTAGATGGTACACTCCCCACTTATGATGTAACGTCCTCAGGCACGTCATTGAATGGTAACCGGTGTTCCGGGCAATACTGCGTCATCATTTACAGTATTTCATATCTAGTCTCGCAGCTGTACTATATATATATCTACTTCTCTATGCTCTACACTGTAGACTAGAGAATCTCAAAGTCGTCATCATCGTCATCAACAACTGCTACTTTCTGCTTCTTAACAACTGGCACATCCTCCATATCGGATGCTGAACGTTTCATACCAGCTGGCTGAGCTGATGGGACTGGTGCTTGTGCATCAAGTACTGTGAAGTCGTCGTCGGGCGATGGGGCCCTAATTTCTGCCTTCTTGGGGCGGGTAGGGATTTTGGGTGGTTTGGCCGGGAGAGCGTATGGTTTTGAGGCGCCTGTATCCCTATTCATTAGCTTAGCGAAGGCATCGAGAAGCGCAGCTTACGGTGCACACAAACAGAAATGGATCGGGCGGTACTTTTCTTCTTCATCCATGACGGTCAGGATCTTGCCCTGATCCACACCCATATCACCCAATGTCCTAGGGTGGTTGTCCTCATCATCAGGATCAGCCAATATCCTCCCTCCTTCCAAAACACTAAATTCGAATTCCTCCTCCGCATCCTCCAATCCACCTTTCAACCAATCTCCAGCTACTTCCTTGACAAATTCGCCAAGGGTACATTTCGTAGGATCGACTTTCAAAGGTATGTAGGCGTCTCGGCAGATTGGACATGCTTCATCGGGTTTTGGAGGAGGGTAAGCGCCAAGTGGACGTTTGGGAGCTTGGCCCAAGACCGCTTTCTTGGGAATTGCATTTGGGTTGGCGAGAAGTTGGATAGCTTGCATGACGATTAGACCGGCTACTACAGCATTGGTAGTTGCGATAGCAGGGATGATATTTCCAGCCATTTCTACTCGTCAGCTACAATCGCTCACATCACGCTTGCTTGCTCACCTTTCACCTCGAAACGAGTCTTTTTGGGAATACCATATGCGATAGCTCGCAGATTGGAAGTAGCGACCACAAAGTCGAGCGTGTCATCATCATCCTTGTCAAATGCAAGAACGACATTTGGCTGAGCAATAGCCCGTGCCGCCAAACGTTTACAGCTTCTTTTCAGCTAGTCCGCCGAGGTAGGTCCAGCTTACCTATCAACGAATAAATCCAGATTATCCTTGACGCTCAATTCTCGTTGATCCTTCAATGTAGATTGGTTGACGGGCGTGGGCTTTGATGGACCGGCGCCATTTGCGGGGGCTGGAGGGGGATTCCTTAGAGGAGGAGTGACGAATGATCCGTCATTGATACTTTCCACATCTAGTGCGACGGGCTTGACTCGGCCATGGACTTTCCACATTTCGTCCATTTTCAGTAAACGGTTGATATCCTCGTTGAACACCTGGTTGTCAGCTAGAAGTACTGCTCGAAAGGTGGTAATAAGCTGACCTTTTGGAATACCCTCTGTGGTCCATCTTCCTCGCCAAGATTTGATCTGACTTCTCTGAAAGCAGCAGCTTCCTTCTTCAGGTTCTCAATCTCCTCAGCTGAATGTCAGCTTCCACACAGGGCTTGTAAGCTTACCATTCTCGCCTTCAGCCTTTGCCTTGTCTAATTCGCCCTCTTCTCCGGCCTCATCATCCTCCCCGAATAGTTTCCTGTTATCAGCATCATGACTCCACCAAGCGACAGCTAGCTTACCCAAACAAATAAGCTTTCGCCCAGACGATACAATGGATTGGTTCACTAGGCGTAGCTCGGATCGTGCAGACCGGGTACGATTTTGGGGTAGATTTAGTAACGCATTCATAGCATTCCGTCTTATTCTATCTCGTCAGCTTAGCTCCAATTAGGGGCGTCGAGCTGACCTTGAGATGCGGCACGGCTTGACCCATATATCCAGCTGTACCCGATTCAATCAGAGGTGTCCCAGCAGCTTGACATAATTTATTGACATGCCGTCGGGCATCTAACCTCAGCTCTGCCAGATAGATAGGTGCAGCTGAACTCACCGGCATTATCAAGAGCGTTCATCACCAGTCCAAATCCTTTAATCCACTCTACATCGTTGATTCCCTCCTTCACATTCCCATGCCTCGCGTGGATGTTGATACCGGACGAAGGGTTGAAATGACGGGCCGACGCTGCTGCTACTAAAGCCTTAGACTTTGAGATATCAGGTTTGCGGAATAAGAATTGTCGATTTAGATTAGATAAATCGATGGTATCCAAGTCGATCTGGATATCAGCTCTTCTATCTCGATGTCGGATATGGGGAAGCTGACAATTTCAATATTGGCGAATCCAACTAATACGAGATTCTTCACTATATCATCAGTACCTCCCGTCAGCCCAAGTAGACAACTCACGCAGCTCACAACCGATCCCACCAGCTCCTACAACTAGTATTTTGGTGTTTTTTACCTTTTCAAACGTATCAGCCCCAAGAAGAGCTTGAACGGATGATGATCGTGCCATTTTTAATAGACCTGCGAGGTTGTAATGCAGGTATAAATGAGGTATTGAAGGGCGAAGGGAAATTAGGTAACGAGATTGATTGAGTTAGTTGGTAAACGGAATCAATTATTCGCGTCTCTTCAAGCATTAAGTCAAAGCTCATACACACATACTCGAGTACATACGTTCATCCATCAATCAATCATCTCGCGCTCTGTATAGTATCCGTCTCAAACACTTCGACATCGCCTAGACCCGCCTTGTTGCTGGACTGGCCATCCTACACCAAGATCTCGACTCTGTCCCACCCATAAAATCCCATTGTTTGGTCGCCAGATCGATTCCCACCATGCCTGCTGTATGACTTTATGCTTTCATCTTTCCCACGAAGTGTAGACTGACGGCAATAGGCATACTGCCCGAATTGTAGAGGTACAAACCTCGCGACAGACTATACTTCAGGTCGTGTTGAGTCAGTCATACCCGAAGAATCTTGGAATTGGTGCCTTGTTGCTGATTTCTAGATGTCAGGAATGTGGTTATATCGCCGAGGAGAATATCCTCGTCAGCGAAGTCGGGTTTGCTGAGGGTGCTGGTGGACGTGTACATGTTCAAGGAGCTTTTGTTTCGCATGGTTCCAGTATGTCCCCCTACGCTTTTCAGGAAATGGCTGATGGGTAGCTGGTATAGGTGGACTTCGAGGTCGAAATAGTGTCCAATCCACCGAGAATATCAAAGCTCAAGGTACGCCAGCTGTCGTTAACTGTCGATTCAAGCTGACAATAGGCCAAATCCGAATCAGTCTTGTCGCAGGACATATGGCACTAGGTCATGCTGTTCGTCAAGGTGCTCAACGATTATTTGCTCTTGCGGTCGACTCGAATTTCCACAAGGGACGAAGAAAGGATTATGTCGTGGCTAGTTGTTTATACCTCCAAAGCAGGCTGAGGAAAGAACCTCATATGCTTATTGATTTCTCAGAGCGTCTTCAGGTAAGCTCGTGCGACCTTGTACGACCCAAAGCTGATAATAGATCAACGTGTTTGAACTTGGTGGGACCTATTTGAAGCTCCGTTCGATACTCCATCTAACAGATCCTATGCCAATGACCGACCCGGCGGTGTATAGTCTTCGATTCGCAAATCGACTCGATC
>Ga0265780_10008750_pt1 | contig 12256 bp, 7 predicted proteins | sample P1T30metagenome_FD_192432 | JGI IMG/M metagenome (GOLD analysis project Ga0265780, IMG submission 192432) | Plant litter microbial communities from East Loma Ridge, Irvine, California - P1 T30 | ecosystem: Environmental > Terrestrial > Plant litter > Unclassified | place: USA: California... | reverse complement strand
TCTGCACCTTCTCGCGAGGGTGCAGGGTGCCGTCGATCATGCGGATGTACGTCACGACGCCGCGGTAGCTGTCGTAGACCGAGTCGAAGATCATCGCGCGGGGCGGTGCGTCCTTGACGCCGACGGGAGAGGGGATGCGGTCGACGACGCGGTCGAGGAGCTCTTCGACGCCCATTCCGGTCTTGCCGCTGACCCGCAGCACGTCGGCGGGGTCGCCGCCGATCAGGCCCGCCAGCTCGGCGGCGTACTTGTCGGGGTCGGCCGCCGGGAGGTCGATCTTGTTGAGCACCGGGATGATCTCGAGGTCGTTCTCGAGCGCCAGGTAGAGGTTCGCCAGGGTCTGCGCCTCGATGCCCTGGGCGGCGTCGACCAGCAGGATCGCCCCCTCGCACGCGGCCAGCGAGCGGGAGACCTCGTAGCTGAAGTCCACGTGGCCGGGGGTGTCGATCATGTTGAGCGCGAAGGTCTCGCCGTTGCGCTCCCACGGCATGCGCACCGCCTGGCTCTTGATCGTGATGCCGCGCTCGCGCTCGATGTCCATGCGGTCGAGGTACTGGGCACGCATCGCACGCGACTCGACCACACCGGTGATGCCGAGCATGCGGTCGGCGAGGGTCGACTTGCCGTGGTCGATGTGCGCGATGATGCAGAAGTTGCGGAGGGACTCGGGCTCGGTCGACGCCGGCTCGAGTGCGCGGGTTGCTTGGGGACTCACACGATCCTCTGGGGGTGGTGGGCGGGGGTACCGCACGATTCTCCCACGCCCGGGCGACGGATCGGGCGTCGGCCCGCGCGGGGCCGCACGTCGGCAACTCCTGCCCGGTGTCGCGACCGGCACCGCGCCTCCCTCGGTCGACGGCTCGTGCCGTGATGGCAGGCAGGAGTTGCCGACACCGTGGCCGCACCGGATGCCGTGCGCGCGGGACGCCGCGGGGCGGGCGAGCGGGTGGGCCGGTCGGCGGGTGGGTCAGAGGGGGATGCGAGCCAGAGGGGCGGTGCGGGCAACTCCTGGCCGGTGCCGCTCGGGCGGTCGGACTCCCCGGCGTCGCGACGGGCGTGCGATGACAGGCAGGAGTTGCCGACGCAGGAGGCGCGTGCCGGACCGCGAGATGAGCGCAGGACGAGCGCGGGCGCGGGAGGCGCGAGCCGGACCGCGAGATGAGCGCGGGCGCGGGAGGCGCGAGCCGGAACGCGGGACGGGCCCGCCGGGCGGGACCGCCTGGCGGGACCGCCGGGCCGAGGGTCAGGCGGCGGTGCCCGGAAGGAGCGCGAGGACGCCGGCACCCCCGACGACGGCGAGGCCGATCGCCAGGGCGATCAGCGTGCCCACGAGCATGACGGCGGACGAGACGATGCCGACGAGCGCCATGGTGCGACCCTCGGGCTCACGGCGGCGGGACAGGATGCCGAGGACGAGGCCGGCGATCGGGACGACGAAGGTGAAGCCGAAGCCGATCGAGGCGAGGCCGAGGACGAGGCTCCAGACGGCGAAGGGCGAACGGACGCCGGTGCTGGAGGCGGAGAAGGTCGTGTGTACGGGTTGGTTCGTCATGTTCCGAGCCTAGGAAGCCCCTCGCGTCGACCCCAGGGGGCTGACCCCCGGATCTCAGCGGGGGTCGCCCGGCGCCGGCAGTTTGCCGAGCCCTCGGGTGATCACCTCGGGTGACGACGCGAGGCAGACGCGGATCCACCCCTCGCCGCTCCGGCCGAACGCACTGCCCGGCGCGACCGCGACGCGCTCCGACAGCAGGAACCGCTCGGCCCACGCCGCCACGTCACCCTGCGACACGTGGCTGACGTCGATCCAGAGGTAGAAGGCGCCGGTGGGCTCGAGGTACCGGATGCCGCGCTCGTCGAGCAGCGTCGTGGCGAGGTCCAGGTTGCTCCGATAGTGCTCGCGGGCGTCGGCCACGGGCTGGTGGTCCCCCACGACGGCGGCGAGGGCGGCGTACTGGTCGGGCTCGGCGACGCAGCTGATGGCCGCCTCCTGGACCGTGCGCATCGTCTCCGCGAGGCCCTTGGGCGTCACGAGGTAGCCGACCCGCACGCCCGTCATGGCGTAGGTCTTGCTCATCGAGAAGACGCTGAAGACCCGGTCGTCGCCGTCGAGCGACGCCAGGCTGACGTGCTTCGGCCCGTAGGTGAAGTACTCGTAGACCTCGTCGCTGATGACCCAGAGGTCGTGCCGGCGGGCGAAGTCCAGCAGGCGCCGTAGCGTCTCCTCCGGATAGACGACGCCGAGCGGGTTCGACGGGCTGTTCACGATGAGGGCACGGGTGCGGTCGCCGACGAGGTTCTCGAGTTCGTCGAGGTCGGGGTGGAAGCCGAGCTCGGGGGCCAACGTGTAGGGCACGGGCACGGCGTCGAGCATGTGGGCGTTCATCGTGAACGTCGTGTAACCGGGGTCCGGCACCAGCACCTCGTCACCGGCCGCGAGCAGCAGTCCCATCGTCTGGTGCAGGGCCTGCGTCCCCCCGACGGTGACCCAGACCTGCTCGAGGTCCACGTGCACGTCGTTCTCCCGGGCGAGTTTGTCCACGAGCGCCTCGCGCAGGGCCGGGATGCCGCCGTTCGGCGTGTAGTCGGTGCGGTCGTCGGCCCAGGCGCGGCGTGCGGCGTCGGCGATGTGGCGGGCGACGGGCACGTCGGGTTCGCCCACCACGAGCATGTCGACGCCGTCGAGCTGCGCCGCGAGCTCGTAGACCCGACGGATTCCGGAAGCGGGCACGGTGGTCATGTGGGGTGCGAGCTGAGGCATGATGGCACGGTACCCCGCACGACACGGCACGCCGACCGGTCGACGTTCGTTGAGAGTCGGGCTCGCTGCTGGTAACGTTGCCTGTTGGCTTGCGCGTTACGTCTGCAGTGGCGGAACGCGATCGCAGCCGAGAGCCGCTCCGGTGGCCATCACCGGCGGCAGCACCGGGTCGACCGATTCACGTCGGTCGGACGCTCGGCTGGCGCACATCGTCCGATACTCAGAATCCAGAAAGTAGTTCACGTGGCAAACATCAAGTCGCAGATCAAGCGCATCGGCACCAACAAGAAGGCCCAGGACCGCAACCGCGCCGTCAAGAGCGAGCTCAAGACCGCCGTCCGCGCCACCCGCGAGGCCATCGCCGCCGGCGACAAGGACAAGGCCACCTCGGCTCTGCTCCTCGCGTCGAAGAAGCTCGACAAGGCCGCCAGCAAGGGCGTCATCCACCAGAACCAGGCCGCGAACCGCAAGTCGTCCATCGCGAAGCAGGTCGGCGCCCTCTAGGCTCCCCTCCCCCGAGCCCCCGGGCTCGACGACGAAGGCCCCGTCTCGATCGAGACGGGGCCTTCGTCGTCCCCGTTCGCCCGCAGGACAGGCGACCGGACGGTCAGGAGGCGCGACTCACGACAGCAGCGAACCGCGCGTCGAGATCATGGTCACCATCCGCTCGAGCGCGTACACCGGATCGCGCTCGGCGCCCTTGACGGCCGCGTCGGTCTCGGCGAGCAGCTCGATGCACCGGCCCAGCCCGTCCTCGGTCCAGCCACGGAGATCTCGTTGTGCCCGTTCGACCTGCCACGGGGCGAGTCCGAAGCGCGAGGCGAGCTGACCCGAGCCACCGTAGGAGCCCTGCACCTTGGCCATGGTGCGGATCTTCATCGCGAAGGCCGCCACCACGGGCACGGGATCGGCCCCGGTCGACAACGCGTGGCGGAGCAGGACCAGAGCCTCGCCCTGCTGACCTGCGATGGCCGCGTCGGCCACCTTGAAGGCGTTGGTCTCGACCCGACCCGAGTAGTACTTCTCGACCGTGGCCTCGGTGATCTCGGCCGCGGCGTCGCTGATCAGCTGCTGGCACGCACTGGCGAGCTCGGCCAGGTCGTCGTTGAAGGCCGTCACGAGCGCCCGGAGGGCCCCCTGCGAGATGCGACGCCGTTCGGCGGCGAACTCGGCGGCCGCGAACTCGAGCTTCTCGGTGTCTTTCTTGAGCTCGGCGCACACGACCTCGAGGCCGCCGCCGGTGCCGCCCCGGACGGCGTCGAGCAGCTTCTTGCCGCGGACCCCGCCCCCATGGCGCAAGACGAGGGTCGTGTCGTCGGCGGGCGTGTCGAGGTAGCGCAGCGTCTCGATGAGGAAGGCATCGGTGCACTTCTCGACGTTCGAGACGCGGATGAGACGTGGCTCGGCGAAGAGCGACGGGCTCGCCAGCGTCACGAGCTCGCCGGGTTGGTAATGGTCGGCCTCGAGGTCGTGCACCTCGAGGCTGGGGTCTTCGGCGACGAGCTGGTCGCGCAGCTGGCGGGAGGCACGGTCGGCGAGGAACTGCTCCGGCCCGCTCACGAGCACGACGGCCGCGGGGCGGATCTTGTCCCACCCGACCTGGTCGATCGCGACCGAGGCCTTCTTCGCCGTCTTGCCACTCGCTCGCGCTGCCATGCTGCCTCTCGGACGTCGTCCCACGGACGCGGGGCCCGCCGCGCCTCCTCCGATGCTAGAGGACGCCACCGACGTGTCGGACGCGCGATCTCGACCCGCGGACCCCGCGTGCTCCCGCCAGATCCGCAGGCCGACGTCGCCGCCGTCACGGCCGACGGGCGTGACGGCGGCCTGACCGGCCTCGTCGCTGCGGACCACGACTCCCCCGCCGTCCCGGACCAGGTCGAGCGCGACGTCGGTCGGGTGCCCGTAGGAGTTGTCGGCCCCCACGCCCACCAGGCCGACGCGGGCCGACACCCGCTCGTACAACTCGGCGTGCTGGTCCGCCGACCCGTGGTGCGAGACCTTCAGGACGTCGACCCGCCCGAGCCCCTCGTCGCCGTCGGGTGACGAGGCCAGACGGCGTTGGGCGGTCTCACCGAGATCGCCGAGGGCCAGCAGGGAGAGGCAGCCGACCCGGCAGGACCCGCCCGGGTCGAGGCGCACCACGAGGCTGGCGTCGTTGCCCGCCGGGGTCGCGGTGGGCGGCCAGAGGAGCCGCCACGTGTGGTCGCCGAGGCGTCCCCGGGTGCCGACCCGCGCCTCCTGGACCTCGGCGCCACCGCCGCGCAGGGCGGTCACGACCTCGGCGTCGTCCGAGCGCCCCACGGGCCCGACGAGGGCCGTGCCGACCCGGCCGACGACCGAGCCGATCGCCCCGACGTGGTCACGGTCGAAGTGGGTGAGCACGAGCAGGTCGACGTGGCGCACGCCGAACGTCGAGAGGCAGCGGTCGACGGCGGCCTCGTCGTCACCCACGTCGATCAGGGCGACGGCCCGCGCGCTGCGGACGAGCACGGCGTCGCCCTGCCCCACGTCGCACTGGGCGACGACCCAGTCGTCGGGAACGGAGGCGCGGGTCACCACGGTGCGCCCGCCCACCACCCCGACGGTGGCCACCAGCACGCCCACCAGCAGCGTCGTCGCGACGGCCCGCAGGCGGCCGCGGGCCCGGGCCACCACGGCGACCACGACGAGGGCCGTCACGCCGACCAGGGAGGCGACGCCGAGCGCCGAGGCGTCCCACCCGAGTCGCGTGCCCGGCCAGGTCGACGCCGACCGGGCGACGGCCGCGACCCAGGACGACGGCAGCCACGAGGCCCACGCGACGGCCGCGGCGGTCGCGGGCGCCCAGGGCGCGAGCACGCAGACGACGAGCCCACCCACGGTCGCCACCGGAGCCGCCGGGCCGGCCAGCACGTTCGCGGCGACGCCGTGCAGGGCGATGCTCGGTTCGAGGGCGAGCAGCACGGGCTGGCAGGCGAGCTGCGCGGCCGTGGGGACGGCGAGGGCCGCCGCCACGGGTTCGGGCACGAGGCGCGCCAGCAGGGCGGTCAGCGGCCCTCCGAGCACGACCAGCCCCGACGTCGCGAGGACCGACAGGACGAAGGCGAGGTCGCGGGCCAACCACGGGTCCGCGAACAGCAGCCCGGCGACCGCCAGCGCGATCACGGGCACACCGGCGATCGGCCGTGCGACGGCGAGGTGCACGAGGACGAGCACCGCCATGACGGTGGCCCGGACGATGCTCGGCTCGGGCGTGACGAGCACGACGAACGCCACCAACACGACGACGGCCATCGCGAGTCGCAGCAACCGCGGGACCCTCAGCACCGACCCGACGAGCACCACGAGTGCGACCAGCACGGCGCAGTTCGAGCCCGACACGGCCGTCAGGTGGCTGAGCGACGCCTGCGTCATGACGTCGTCGAGGTCGTCGGGCACCCCCGACGTGTCGCCGATCGCGAGCCCGGGCAGCAGGGCCCCGCCGTCACCCGGCAGGTCTGCGGCCACGGCACGGAAGGCCGAGCGGAGCCCGTTCGACCAGGCCGACGTCCGCCCGGGCTCGGCGCGGACGCCAAGCGGCTCGACCGCCCGCCCCTCGAACGCGACCGACTCGCCGTACCTCACCGGGCCCAGGACGAGCCGGGCCGACACCCGGGCCCCGATCTCGGCCGACCGGCGACCGTCGAGGCGCGCCCCGAACACCCGCACCGGGACGCGGTCCCCGAGGGCCACGGTCCCCGCGCCGACGTCGAGTCGGTCGACCGACATCGTCAGGACGTCGGACCGCGCCTCGACCCGGTCGAGCAGGCGCCCCTCGACGGTGACCGCGTGCCCCACCGACGTCGTGAGCCCCGACGGGTGACGGCGGTCGTCGCGCACCGCCGCCTGGCCCGTGAGCCCGGCACACGCCCCGGCACTCAGGGCCACCACCAGCAGGACCTGCCCGGCGGCGAGGGCGCCCACCCGCGCCACGAGCACGAGCCCGACCGCGACGACGCAGACGACGAGGGCGACGGCGGCCACGACGGGCGACAGCCCCGGCCGGGTCGAACCCACGGCGAGCCCGACCCACGCCACGGCCACCGGCACCCCGAGCCGCAGGTCGAGGACGCGACCGGGCGTCACACCCGCACCCGCTCGCGCAGTGCCTCGAGCGTCTTCGGACCGATGCCCGGCACCCCCAGCAGGTCGTCGACGCTGCGGAAGCGGCCGTTCTCGTCACGCCAGGACAGGATCGCCGCCGCGGTCGCCGGCCCCACCCCGGGCAGCGTCTGCAACGCGGCGTCGTCCGCGAGGTTGAGGTCGACCGTCCCGCCACCGGCCCCCGTCCCGCCACCGGTCGCCGTTCCCCCCGCGGCCGGTCCACCCGCCGCCGCGTCACCACCACCCGCCACCCCGTCGTCCGCGGTCTCACCGACGGCCGGCACCCGCAGCTGCTCGCCGTCGACCAGCACCCGCGCGAGGTTGACCGCCGCCTGGTCGGCCTCGTCCGTGAACCCGCCGGCCGCCGCGACCACGTCGACGACGCGGGCGCCGTGCGGCAGTTCGTACAGACCGGGCGCCGCCACCCGGCCGTGCACGTGCACGAAGACGACCGAGGCACCCCCGGGAGGTGCGGTGCCGGCCCCTGCCCCGGCCTCGGCCCCGGTGCCCGGCTCGACGGTCACGAGCTCGTCCGCCGCGCCTCCTCGGGTGGCGAAGGCCGACACGGCGACGCTCACCGCCAGCACGACGAAGAGCAGGACGACGACCGCCCCGACCCCCACGCGCCACCGCGGACCACCCGGCTCGGACGGGTCGACGGCGGTGCGGAAGCTGACGGTCATGACCCGTCACGGTACGAGCGGGCGTCCGCCCGCGCGGACGACGACGGCCGCCCTGGGGAGCCAGGGCGGCCGTCGACGGGTGGGGACGAGACGCCCCGAGTGACCTACTTCACCGCGATGTTCACCAGGCGCGGCGCCCGCACGATGACGTTGACGATCTGCTTGTCGCCGATCGCGCGCTGCACGGCCGCCGAGTCGCGGGCCAGCGCCTCGAGCTCGTCGGAGGCGATCTTGGGCGACACCTCGAGCCGGTCGCGCACCTTGCCGTTGACCTGGACGACCGCGGTGACGCTCGTCTCGACGAGCAGCGTCGGGTCGGCCTTCCGCCAGCCGTACGTGGCGAGGGCACCGCCGTCGTAGCCGAGCTTCTCCCACATCTCGGAAGCCGTGTAGGGAGCGAACAGCGACAGCCCCAGCGCGACGGTCTCGGTCGCCTCGCGCACCGCCGGGTCGGACGCGCCGGGACCCGAGTCGATCGCCTTGCGGACGGCGTTGGTGAGCTCCATCAGGCGAGCGACGACGACGTTGTACTTGAACGCCTCGCTCAGCCCCGGGGCCTCGGCGAGGAACCGGTGGGTGACCCGGCGCAGGGCCTGGTCGCCGTCGGCCCACACCACGTCGCGCGAGCTGTCGACGTCGCTCGCGAGACGGAACGCCCGGGCCAGGAACTTGGCCGAACCGGCGGGCGAGACGTCGGCCCAGTCGATGTCGTCCTCGGGCGGGCCGGCGAAGGCCATCGTCAGGCGGATGGCGTCGACGCCGTGCTTCTCGATCTCGTCGGAGAGGCTGACGACGTTGCCCTTGCTCTTGCTCATCTTGGCGCCGTCCTGCAGCACCATGCCCTGGTTCAGCAGCGCGCTGAAGGGCTCGGTGAAGTCGACGTGGCCGAGGTCGAAGAGCACCTTGGTGATGAAGCGCGCGTAGAGCAGGTGCAGGATGGCGTGCTCGACGCCCCCGACGTACTGGTCGACCGGCGCCCACCTGCTGGCCTGGGCCGGGTCGAAGGCCCGGTCGGCGTCGGTGGGATCGAGGAACCGCAGGAAGTACCACGAGCTGTCGACGAAGGTGTCCATCGTGTCGGCGTCGCGACGCGCGGGCGACCCGTCGCGCGGATCGGGCACGTTCACCCAGTCCTCGGCCGCGCCGAGCGGCGAGCTGCCCTTCGGCTTGAGGTCGAGGCCCTCGGTCGACGGCAGTCGGACCGGCAGCTCGTCGTAGGGCACCGGCACCTCGACGCCGTCGGCGCCGTGCACGATCGGGATGGGCGTGCCCCAGAAGCGCTGGCGCGAGATCAGCCAGTCGCGCAGACGATAGGTCTTGGCCGCCCCGCCGTCACCGGACGCCTCGAGCAGTTCGACGACGCGCTTGATCGCGTTCGACTTGCTGAGGCCGGTCAGGGCCCCCGAGTTCATCAGTCGGCCGTCGCCGGTCAGGGCCACGCCCGTCTCGCGGGGGTTCAGGTCGGGCAGGTCGTCCGGCAGGATCGCCTGGCCGTCCTCGTCGAGCTCGAGCTTGGGGATCACGCCCGTGACGGGCGCGTTCGTGTCGACCACGACGCGCACCGGGAGGTCGTACTTGCGGGCGAAGTCGAGGTCGCGCTGGTCGTGCGCGGGCACGGCCATGACCGCGCCGTGGCCGTAGTCGGCCAGCACGTAGTCGGCGGCCCAGACCGGCATCGGGTCGCCCGTGAGCGGGTTGACCGCGACCCGGCCGAGCGGCACGCCCGTCTTGGGGCGCTCGCTCGACTGGCGCTCGATCTCGGTCGCCTTCTGCACCTCGACGAGGTACTCGGCGAAGGTCGCCTTGACGTCGTCCGTCGCGTCGGCGACGAGTTCGGCGGCGAGGTCGGAGTCGGGCGCGACGACCATGAACGTCGCACCGTAGAGGGTGTCGGGACGCGTGGTGAAGACCGTGACCTTCTCGTCACGGCCCTCGATGGCGAAGTGCACGTCCGCACCGATCGAGCGGCCGATCCAGTTGCGCTGCATGTTGAGCACCTTGGTCGGCCACCGGCCCTCGAGCTGGTTGAGGTCGTCGAGCAGGCGGTCGGCGTAGTCGGTGATCTTGAAGTACCACTGCGTCAGCTTCTTCTTGACCACGACGGCACCCGACCGGTCGCTGGTGCCGTCGGGCAGCACCTGCTCGTTGGCGAGCACGGTCTGGTCCACCGGGTCCCAGTTGACCCAGCTGTCCTTGCGGTAGGCCAGGCCCTTCTTGTACATCTCGAGGAACAGCCACTGGTTCCACTTGTAGTACTCGGGATCGCTCGTGTGCAGCACCCGGCTCCAGTCGAACGACGGGGCGTAGAGCTTCATGCTCTGCTTCTGCTGCGCGATGTTCGCGTAGGTCCACTCGCGGGGGTCGACGCCGCGCTTGATGGCCGCGTTCTCGGCGGGGAGCCCGAAGCTGTCCCAACCGATCGGGTGCAGCACGTTGAAGCCCTGCTGTCGCCAGTAGCGCGTCACCATGTCGCCGAGGGCGTACTGCTCGGCGTGGCCCATGTGCAGGTCGCCCGAGGGGTAGGGGAACATGTCGAGGATGTACTTGCGCGGCCGCTTGTCGTCGGGGTCGACGACGAACGGCTGCTCGGCGTCCCACCGGGCCTGCCACTTCTCTTGCAGGCGGGCGACGTCGTACTCGCGTTCGGGCACGCCGTCGTGGGGCGGGATGGCCGAGGAGGCGTCGGTCGCGGTCGTGTCGTGCTCGTGTGCCACGGGGCTCTCATTCACTGCTGGCAGTCGGTGCGGTGGGGGTGGACCGTCCGTGCGAGGGCACGGCGACGTGCGCCGGGCTCGGCGATCCTCGCCAAGGCTACCGAACGGCACGAGCCGTCACGACATGCGGACCAGGGCCCCGTCGGCGGCACGGACGCCGAGCACGGCGAGCAGGGCCGCCGCCTTGAGCTCGACCTCGTCGCGTTCGTCGACCGGCACCGACGAGATGGTGATGCCGCCGCCCACCCCGACGCGAGCACCCGCCGGTCGCGCGGGCCGTCCCGCACCCGCCGCCCGGGCCCCGTGCACGACGATCGAGCGGATGGTCATCGCCAGGCTCGCCGAGCCGTCGCGCCCGAGCCAGCCGGTCGCACCCGAGTAGACCCCCCGGGGCGCTCCTTCGAGGTCGGCGAGCAGTTCGACGGCCCGTCGCTTCGGGGCACCGGTCATCGACCCGGCGGGGAAGGCCGCCTCGACGACGTCGGCCGCGGTGCACCCCGCCCCGAGACGGGCCCGCACCGTGCTGACGAGCTGGTGGACGTGCTCGTACGAGTGCACGGCGAGCAGCTCGGACACCTCGACCGTGCCGAGCAGGGCCACCCGGGCGAGGTCGTTGCGGACCAGGTCGACGATCATGACGTTCTCGGCGCGCTCCTTCTCGCTCTCGACGAGCTCGCGCGCGAGCACCGTGTCGTCGGCGCCCGACCCGCGGCGTCGCGTGCCCTTGATCGGCGCCGACGACACCCGGCCGTCGGCCGTCACCTCGACGAACGACTCGGGCGACGCCCCGACGACGGCCACGTCGCCGATGCGCACGAACGACGCGTGCGGCGCCGGCGAGGACCGACGGAGGCGCGCGAAGGCCTCGAGCGCGTCCACCGGCCCCACGACGTCGACGGCCGTGGTCAGGCAGAGCTGGTACGCCTCGCCGGCCGCGATGGCCCGCCGACACCCCTCGATCAGGTCGAGGTACTCGTCGGGGCGGTGCCGCCAGCGGGCGATGGGCGGGGCGGCGCCCCCCGAGGAGGCGCGGGTCGGCCCGGGCACCGGAGGCTCGGGCGGCACGTCGGCCCAGGTCTCGACCAGGGAGGGTGCCCACGGGTCGCCGGCCCGCGCGACGGCCTCGACCGAGCGTGCGGCGTGGTCGAAGACCAGGGCACGGTCGACGTCGAGCAGGGCGAGGTCGGCGGGGTCTCCGTCGGCGGCGACGGTGGAGGCGGTGGCTGCCCGCCGGTGCCCCTCGGTGGCGTCGCGGTCGAGCAGCCGGCAGCCGAAGCCGTAGCCGAGCCAGCCGGCCCAGCCGAGCGGATGGCTGTCGGGCTCGACGTCGACCAGGTCGTCACGCACCGCCTGCCAGAGCCGGTCGGCGCCGCCGTCGCGGACGTCGCCCGTCGCGGCCCGACCCCACCCGACGACCGAGCGGCCCCGCACGGCGCCCACCCCGGCGTCGCGCCAGACCACGTCGCCGGTCGCGGCCAGGTGCCGGACGACGGCCTCGGGGTCGCGCCACGGCAGGGAGGAACGGACGACCGCGGGACGCATACCCTTGATCCTATGAGTGGAGACCCGACCCGATGAGTGGCGAGCGGCCGGGTGGTGACGTGCTGCACGTCTGGCAGGGCGACGAGCTGGCGACGCGCGGGGGCGGAGGGGCGGCGGACGCCGACCCGCGCCTCCTCGTGGCGGACTCGTGGCTGGTCGACGACGGCTCGGTGCTGGCGCTCGACGTGCACCGCGACCGCTTCGCCGGGTCGGTCGCCGAGGTGCCCGGGGCGCCCGACGCGGACGAGGTGTCGGCGTTCTGGACGGCGGCCCTCGCGGTCCTCCCCCGGGCGGGAGCCTGGTTCCCCCGCGTCGAGCTCGTCGCGGGCGACGGAGCCGAGGACGGCGACCGGGCATGGCTGCGGCTGCGCCTCCGTCCCGCTCCCCCGCGTCACCGCTCGCTCGTCCTCGCCACGGCCGACCTGGACCCCCGC
>Ga0265780_10008748_pt1 | contig 12257 bp, 13 predicted proteins | sample P1T30metagenome_FD_192432 | JGI IMG/M metagenome (GOLD analysis project Ga0265780, IMG submission 192432) | Plant litter microbial communities from East Loma Ridge, Irvine, California - P1 T30 | ecosystem: Environmental > Terrestrial > Plant litter > Unclassified | place: USA: California... | reverse complement strand
CAGCAGCATGAGGACGACGACGGCGAACGCCACCGCGCCCGGCACCCCGAGGCGCCCGGCGAACGCCCTCACGACAGCGCCACCGGCTCGGCCGGCGCGTCGGCCGGCGACGCCACCCGCGCGCGCGGCCGACGCAACCGGGGATCCAGCGCGCGTTCGAGCAGGTCGGTCACGGTCACCACGACCACGTACAGCAGCGCGACCAGCACGACGGCGCCGATCACCACGGGCACGTCGCCCACGAGGGTCGCGTCCACCAGCAGTCGGCCGAGGCCCGGTCGCCCAAAAAGCAGCTCCACGACCACGGCGCCCGACAGCAGCGAGCCCACGGCCCACCCCGACAGCGCGAGGACCGGCAGGCTCGCGTGCCGGAGGGTGTGGCGCGCGAAGACGCGGGCGGGCGAGGCGCCCCTGGCGCGCGCCGACGTCGTGAACGGTGCGGTGCCGGCCTCCTCCAGACCGTCGCGCATCAGCTGCCCCAGGAAACCCGCGAGCGGCACCGCGAGCGTGATCGAGGGCAGCACGAGCCCGGCGGGCTGTCCCGGCGTGCTCGTCGCGGGCAGCCAGCCGAGACCGGCTGCCACGACGGCGATGAGCACGGCCCCGAGCCAGAAGTGCGGGGTCACGGTGGCGACCACCTCGAGGCCACGCAGCACCGCGGCCACGGCGCGTCCGAGCGGTCCGCGCGCGCCGACGGCGACCAGGGCGACGACGAGCGCGAGCGCCCACGCCAGGACGAGGGACGTCGCCGCGAGGACCACGGTGCTCGGGAACGCGTCGCGCAGGAGGTCGGCGACCGGCACCCGTCGCGAGAACGACGTGCCGAGGTCGAACGTGGCCACGCGCCGCAGCTGGGCGAGGTACTGCAGCACCACGGGGTCGTCGAGCCCGTACTCCGTGCGGGCCGCGGCGACCGCCTCCGGACCGGCCTGCGACCCCGGACCTCCCAGGACGGCCTCGAGCGGGTCGCGACCGCCGGCGCGGAGCGCGAAGAACACCACCGTGGCGGTCACCCAGACCACGAGCGCGGCGCGTCCGAGCGCGCCGAGCAGCAGGCGGACGAGGGTCATGCGGCCATTCTCGCCCGGTCCGTCAGGACTGCGTCAGCGCGGCGTCGACGAACGTCGGCGTGGAGACGGTGTGCAGCGTCTCGACACCCTCGACCCCGCGCGTGAGGAAGTGGTTCTGCTGGTCGTACAGCGGCAGGATGTAGAACCCCCCGAGCACGATCGCCTGCGCCTGCGCGTACAGGTCGGCGCGCTCGGCCTCGTCCTGGCTCGCCGAGGCGGCGTCCAGCAGGGCGTCGAGCGCCGGGTCCTTCACCTGGGCGTGGTTGGCGAAGTAGCCCGACGGCGCAGGCACGGTGGAGTCGGAGTGGTACAGGATCCGCAGCACGTCCGGGCCGACCTTCGTGTACGGCGCGCTGACGGCCTCGTAGGCGTTCTCTCCCAGCGCGGTGTACCAGGCCGACAGGTCCATCGGCTCGAGCACGACCTCGAAACCGGCCTCGGCCGTGTTCGCCTGGATCTGCTCGAACAGCGACTGCTCGGCCGCCACGGACTGGTTGGTGCTGACGGGGAAGCGCACGCTCAGGCGCTCGCCGTCGCGCGTGCGGTAGCCGTCGGCGTCGCGCCCGGTCCAGCCGGCGCCGTCGAGCAGCGCGTTCGCCTCGGCGAGGTCGTAGCCGAACAGTGACGGCTCGGAGTAGGCCGTGGGCTCGACGGACGCGAGCGGGGAGTACGACGGCGCCGTCACGCCCGCGAACAGCGTCTCGATCCCGGGCTCGGGGTTGGCCGAGCGGATGAACGCCTCGCGCACCGCGACGTCGTCGAACGGCGCCTGGGCGGTGTTCAGCTCGATGCGGTTGGAGCTGCCGGGTCGCGGGGCGTCGATGTGCGTGATGTCGGTGCCCTCGGAGGCGACGATCGAGTCGGGCTGCGGGTTGTCGATGGCGTGGACCTGACCGGACTCGAGCGCGGCGTAGCGCGTCGCGGCGTCGGGCAGGAAGCGCCACGTGATGCCGTCCAGCGCGGCCGGCTCGGCGGTGCCGTCGGGGCGCACGTAGTCCTCGTTGCGCACCAGGTCGACCTGCTGCTGCGGGATCCAGGCCTCGACGACGAACGGGCCGGTGCCGATGGGAGCGGCGCAGTTGGCGTCCTGGCCGCGCTCGATCCCGGCGGGGGACTGGATGGCGGTCCACTGCTGCGAGAGCGACTCCAGCAGGGCGGAGTCGGGCGCTGAGAGGTGGAAGCGCGCCGTCGTCGGGTCGACGACCTCGACCTCGGTGACCTTGCCGACGGCGAGGTAGCCCGTGGAGGAGCCGGTGTCGGGGTCCTGGAGGTGCTCGACGTTCGCCTTCACGGCGGCGGCGTCCACGGGCGTGCCGTCGGTGAACGTGCGGCCCTCGGCGAGCGTGAAGTCCCAGGTCAGGCCGTCCTCGCTGACGCTCCAGCCGGTCGCCAGCCACGGCGTGATCGTGCCGTCGGCGTCGCGACCCACGAGCGGTTCGAGGTACTGCGTGGAGATCAGCGCCTGCGGGTAGTTGCCGCCGACGTGCGGGTCGAGGCACGTGGGCTCGGCGTCGCCGGTGGCGTACACGAGGGTGCCGCCCGCCTGCGTCGTCGCGGAGCCGTCGGTGGAGGCGGAGCCCGCGCCGTCGCCCCCCGAGGAGCCGGAGCAGGCGGACAGCACGAGCGCGAGGGCGCTCAGGGTGATGACGGGGGCGTGACGGCGCACAGGTGCCTCGGTTCCGGTTGGCGCTCCCGGCGGTGGGAGCCGATGGTGGTCCGACTGGTCGATCCGATTGTTGGTCAGGGTCCAAGTTTACGGCCGACGCCGTCGTGATCACCCGCCTAGGATCGCGTGATGACCACCACACGCGGCGCCGGCCGGCCGAGGGCCGCCTCGCGCGCGCTGCTGGAGGAGGCCGCGTGCGAGCTGTTCCTCGAGCAGGGCTACGCCGCGACGTCGGTCGCCGAGGTCACGATGCGAGCGGGTGTCAGCCGCTCGACCTTCTTCAACTACTTCGACACCAAGAGCGACCTGCTCTGGTCCACCTTCGACGAGCAGGTGGCGGCGCTCGCGGCGCGGCTGGCCACGGGCGGACGTCCCTCGTCCTCGGTCGCCCCGACTCCGGCCGCCACCCCCGTGGCCGACGCCGTCGGCGAGCTGCGCGTCTTCGCCGCCGACCTCGGCCCGGACAGCGTTGCGCTCGCGTTCTCGCAGGAGGCCGCGATGGGGCTGGGGGAGGACCTCCGACTCGCGGCGGTGCGGCGGCTCGCGGACGTGCGCGACGTGATCGCCTCGTTCCTGCGGGCGCGTGGTGCGAGCGCCGTGGCCGCCGAGGTCACCGGCGCGGCTCTCGCGGGGGCGCTGCTGGCGGCGGTGCGGTCCTGGTCGCTGCGCGGTCCCGGCCGGGTGGCGCTGCCGGACGTGTTCCAGGAGGCGCTCGCCGCTCTCGGACCGCTCGTCGCTCCCGCGCGACCCGCCTCGCATTGACCTGATCCTGCGCGGCCACCAGCATGGAGCGATGGGACTCTTCTCCGGCGGTGGCGACCAGGCTCTCGAGCGACGGGTGACCGATCTGGAGCGCGAGGTCCGCGACCTGCGGCTCCAGCTCGCCGGACTCACCGGCGCGTCGGCCGGCTACCCGTCCGACGCCCCGTTCCCGGCCCCGGCGCCCTCCGGCGGCTACGAGCCCAGCGCGCTCGTCCTCTCCCACCTTGCCGAGGGCAAGGTCATCAACGCGATCAAGGTCGTGCGCGAGGAGACGGGCTGGGGTCTGGCGGAGGCCAAGCACTACGTCGATCGCCTGCGCGGCTGACCCAGGCCTCCCCGGCGGCCACGGGGCTCGCCCGGCCCGCCGTCGCGCGTTCGACGCAGGCCCGTAGCGCGGCGACGTCCTCCCGCCCGACGGCGATCCGCAGCTCCACGCGGGCGCCGTAGGTCGACTCGACCTGCCAGCCGCGCCGTCGGGCCTCGGCCTCGACGGCCGCTGCCGGCGCGTACCCCGTGCGCACGTCGAACGTGAGCCGCCGCTGCCGAACGACGGGTGCGGCGAGCGCGAGCGCGCCCGAGACGGCCCCGCGGTAGGCCCGCGTCAGCCCACCGGTCCCCAGCAGCACCCCGCCGAAGTAGCGCACGACGACGGCGACGACGTCGCTCACCCCGGCGCCGCGCAGCGCCTCGAGCATCGGCGCGCCGGCAGTGCCGGACGGTTCCCCGTCGTCGTTGCTGCGCTCCACCTCTGCCCCGGGGCCGACCACGAACGCCGTGCAGTGGTGCCGGGCGCGGGGGTGCAGCGCACGCGCCCGAGCGATCCGCTCGCGCGCTGCGGTCTCGTCGCCGACCGGCGAGAGCAGGCACACGAACCTCGAGCGCGAGATCTCGGTCTCGCACTCGACTGCGGCCGCGATGCTCGTGTACTCGTCGGGCGTCATCGGGGGGTGTCGTCGCCCCCGGTGAGGATCTCCAGCCGGGAGCGTGCCACGCGGGCGTGGCGCTCGGCGTCGCGGAGCTTGCGGCGCCAGGCGGCGACGTTGGTGCGGGTGGAGTCGCGGTCGCGCGTCATGGTGACGAGCTCGCTCTCGAGGACCTCGAGCATCCGGGTGAGGGACTCGACCGTGTCGCGAGCCGCCCCGAGGTCGTTCTCGGCGTCCACGAGGTCGGCGGTGGCGCGCTGGATCGCGGCGCGGTCCTCGCGGCCCTGCAGGCTCGGGTGGGCCATCGGTCGCTCGGTCGGCACGGCCGCGGGGAGCAGGGTGATCGTCGGGCCGCGGTGGTGATTCGCGGAGCCGTCGGCGTCGTCGCTCTCGGCCGTGTCGTCGCTGTCCAGCAGCGTGAACCCCTCGTGCACGACGGTCCGCGCGAGCGTCCCGGCCCGCACCTGGTCCGCGACGGCGGGGTCCATCACCGCCGCCGTGAGGGTCTCCAGGACCCGGGTGAGCGTCTCGTTCGACGGCGCGCGCCCGCCGTCGCCCGCCTCGTCCTCGCCGTGGTGCCACAGGAGCGACATCAGGGCGTCGGTCTTGATGCGCCTGGCCCGGTCGAGCCGGGTGAGCTCGGCGCGGTCGCGCGCCGTCGTGGCTCCGCGCAGGTCGGCGCCCACGCGCAGCAGCTCGTCCAGCTCCTGCGGCCAGCGCCGCGCGAGGCGGTTGACCCACGAGGCCGCGACGGTCGGCTTGGGCAGCTTGCGCACGCGGGCCGCGCCGACCTCGTCGCCCTCGGCCTTGAGGTCGGCGGCGGCCCTGGCGCGGGCCGCGACGAAGTCCTCGGGCGCGAGCTGGTAGAGCGACGCGACGACGTCGAGCGGACCGGAGGACATGGCCCCAGCCTGGCGTCAGGTCGCGGGGGAGTCCAGCAACCTCTCGCACACCCGCAGCAGCCGGCGTCGCACCGGTGCCGAGCGCTCGGCGAGCTCGCGCTGCTCCGCGACGTAGGCGGCCTTGCCCGCCGGGGTCTCGATCGGGACCGGCTCGAGCCCGAACGAGGACACGTCGTAGGGCGAGGCGCGCATGTCGAGGACGCGGATGTCGCGCGCGAGCGCGAACGCGTCCAGGGCCAGCTCACCGGGGACGGCGGGGCCGAGGTGGATCGCAGTCTTCAGCAGGTCCATGCCCACGTGCAGGCAGCCTCCCTGGTCGAGCTCGATCTGGCTCTCGCGCGTCGGCGTCGTGGCATTCAGGGGCTGCGCGGCGTCGGTGAAGAACCGGAACGCGTCGATGTGGCTGCACACCAGGCGGTGCGAGCGCACGACCTCGTCGGTGCCCTGCTCGCCCAGCCGCAGCGGCAGCGCGTGCCGGTGCTCGCCGGCGGCCTCGCCGTAGACCATCGCCCACTCGTGCAGTCCGAAGCAGTCGAACCGCGCGGGGCGCTCCTCGACCGCCGCCAGCAGCGAGCGGTGGAAGCGGACCGCGCCGCCGCGGTCGGCCAGGAAGGTCACCGGGTCGAGGGCGACGACGCCGTCGCGCTCCGTGAACCAGCGCGCCGTCGCGAGCCGGCTGTCCGCGGCATCCGCCAGCGCGACGCCGACGCCGGGGCTCCAGCGCGCGAGCAGCCCGGGCTTGACCGGGTAGTAGGTGAACAGGAAGTCCTCGACGGCGTGGGTCGCGCCCCGCGCCCGACGGTCGCGGTAGGCGCCCGTGAGGTCCTGCGCGCGCGCGACGTGGGCTGCCTCGGCACGTCGCCAGTCCGGGCCAGGAAGCGTGGCGACGACTGCCGCGGTGGGCGTCGTCGCGAGGCCGGGGTCGAGCGTCATCGCGGCCAGGTCGGTGCGGCCGGCACCATCGCCGACGCGGCGCTGTCGGAGGAGATCTTCAGCAGGCGCTCCAGCGGGCCCTGGCCCAGCACCGCACGCCAGCCCCACGCGAACGCGATCGAGGCGAGCGTCAGCGCGATGAGCGGGCCGTTGGAGCCGGGGTAGTAGACCGCGTCCTGGCCGAGCACCGCGATGACCACGAGCTGCACCGAGTAGATCGTCAGCGACATCGCGCCGAGCGCCGCCAGCGGCGACAGCGCCAGCTCGCCCGTCCGCACCGACGTGAGCAGCAGGCAGAGCCCGATCACGGCCAGCGCCACCCCGATGTTGCCCGCGACCTCGAAGCTGGAGTTGGCGTGCGGTTCGACCGAGAGCAGGGCGTCGGGCCAGAACAGGACGTCGACCGGGTAGAGCCCCCGGCCGACGGCGGCGGTCAGGACCGTGCCGAGGCCGTACGCGATCGCTGCGAGCGCCGTCCCGCCCCCGAGCAGGATCGCGGCGTAGCGGCGCGAGGCGAGCGCGCCGCGCCCGACGACGACGCCCACCAGGAGGTAGCCGATCCACACCAGCGCGGGGTAGTAGCCGGTCACGAGCTCACCGACGACCGGACCCTCGAACGAGAAGACGACGCTCGGCTGCACGCTCCCGGTGAGAGCCTGGCGCAGCCCCAGCACCACGACCGGTCCGAGGACCACGGCCACGCCGGCGAGCAGGAGCAGCCAGCGGCTGGCCAGGCGCAGCACGGGCAGCGCCATCAGGAACATCACGGCGTAGGCGGTGAGGATGACGACGACCGGCGTGCCGAGCACCTGCAGCACGACGCCGAGCACCAGCAGGATGGCGGCACGGACGGCGATCTTCACGCGCAGGCGTCGCCAGCCGAGACGGTCCTCGCGCGCCGTCGAGCGCGACATGAGAGCGAGGCTGACGCCCGCCAGGGTGGCGAACAGGGCCGACGAGCGGCCGTCGAAGATCCACATCCACTGCTCGCCCCATCCGCCGCCGCGGCTGTCGTGGCCGGTGCCGAGGTGCGCCACGAGCATCCCGACGATCGCTATCGAGCGGGCGACGTCGACGCCCGTGATCCGGCGGGCGCGCGGAGGGCGCTGACCGCTGCTCGACGGTCCCGCGTACTGCGGGTGCGGCTGCGGCCCGCCGTACGACGGCTGCCGCGCATGTGGGACCTGCTGCGGCCACGGCTGCCGGGGCTGCTGCGCCTGCTGCTGGACCGGGGCGCGACCGGGCGCGACGCCGACCGGCGCGGACGGGACCGACGTCGCGGGCGACGGCGGAACGGGCGACCCCGGGGGGAACTGCGGTGAGCTCACCGTCCCAGGGTAGGAGATCACCGGTGCGCGGCCGGGGCGCCGGGTCTACGGTGGACGGACCAGCGACGAGGAGGACGCCATGGCCAGGTACACCCACGGACACTCCGAGAGCGTGCTGCGGTCGCACACGTGGCGGACGGCGGAGAACTCCTGCGCCTACCTCCTGGACGACCTCGGCCCGGGCCTCGACCTGCTCGACGTCGGCTGCGGCCCCGGCACCATCACGACCGACCTCGCACGCATCGTCGCGCCGGGACGGGTGGTCGGCGTCGACACGTCCCACGAGGTCCTGCTGAAGGCGTCGGAGCTGGCCTCGGCCCGCGGTGTCACCAACACGATGTTCGAACCCGCCGACGTGTACGCGCTGCCGTACGGGAACGCGAGCTTCGACGTCGTGCACGCCCACCAGGTGCTGCAGCACCTGGACGACCCCGTCGCGGCGCTCCGCGAGATGCGGCGCGTGCTCCGCCCGCACGGCGTGCTCGCGGTCCGCGACGTCGACTACGGCGGCATGCGCTGGTTCCCGCGCCTGCCGGGCCTGGACGAGTGGCTCGACCTGTACCAGCAGACCGCCCGCCGCAACGGTGGCGAGCCCGACGCCGGTCCCCGCCTTCTGGGGTGGGTGCGCGCCGCAGGCTTCACCGACACCACCGCGACGGCGTCCACCTGGTGCTACGCCGACGACGAGACCCGCCGCTGGTGGGCCGGGGTGTGGGCCGACCGCGTGCAGCACTCGCGCTTCGCCGAGCACGCCGAGGAGCTCGGTCTGGCCGACGCCTCCGGGCTCGAGGCCATGGCCGACGCGTGGCGCGAGTGGGGCGAGCGCCAGGACGGCTGGTTCGCGATGGTGCACGGCGAGGTCGTCGCCCGGCGCTGAGGAGAAGGCGACCGTAGGGTGGACGGACGATCGCTTCCGACCCGATGGAGATCCTCGTGACGACCACCGCCTCGACCCCGACCGCCCCCACCCCGAGCCCGCTCGCTGCGCGCGTCCGCCCCGCGCTGATGGTGGGCGCCATGACGATCGCGTACTACGCGAGCCCCGACGTCGTGGACAGCCGTCCGCTGCGCGGCGTCGTCAAGACCGCTCTGATGGGTGGGATCACCGCCGTCTCGATGGACGACTGGCGCAAGGATCGCGCCGCTGCGAGGGCCGCCGCGTCGTCGACCGACGACGCCCTCGAGCCCGACGTCGTCGGCGAGGAGGACGAGCTCCCGACCGCCGAGCTGGTCCGCCGGATGCCGGCCGGGAAGGGCGCGGCGCTCTCGGCCGTCGCGGGCGGCGCCATGGCGGCCTCCGTCCTCGTGACGATCGGGGCCGAGCGCTGGATCTTCCGGCGCGGTCAGGCGCGCGCGGCCGCCGGGTCGCCGCTGGCGCACACGCTGCCCGCGCTGCTGTGGGGCGGGATCGCCGCGGCAGGGATGCTGATCCCGGGACCCGAGGCGACCGACCGGGCCTAGGCTGGAGCCATGCTGATCGCTCGAGTCGCCGTGGGCGACGACCCCCGCTACGCCGTCGTCGAGGGAGAGGGCGAGAACCTCTCCTACGCGCTCATCGCCGGCGACCCGCTCTACGCCGGGATCGAGCGGACCGGACAGGTCCTGCCCGCCGACGGCGTCCGCCTCCTCGCGCCGGTCATCCCGCGCTCGAAGGTGGTCGGCATCGGGCGCAACTACGCCGAGCACGCCGCGGAGCTCGGCAACGAGGTGCCGGAGAACCCGATGGTGTTCCTCAAGCCGAACACCTCGGTGATCGGTCCGGACGACCCGATCGTGCTGCCGTCCTACTCCGACGACGTGCACTACGAGGGGGAGCTCGCCGTCGTCATCTCGCGCATCTGCAAGGACGTCCCGGTGACGCGCGCGCAGGACGTGATCTTCGGCTACACCGCTGCGAACGACGTGACGGCGCGCGACCAGGGCGCGACCGGGCCGTGGGCGCTGAAGAAGGGCTTCGACTCCTCGTGCCCGCTCGGTCCGTACCTGGCCACGGACCTCGATCCCGGTGAGCTCGCCGTGCGCACCTACCTCGACGGCGAGATCGTGCAGGACGGTTCGACGGCGCAGATGGTGCGCGGCGTGAACGAGCTGGTCGCCTACGTCTCGACGATCTTCACGCTGCTGCCCGGCGACGTGATCCTCACCGGCACGCCCGCCGGCGTCGGTCCGATGGTCGCGGGTCAGCGCGTCGAGGTCGAGATCGAGGGCATCGGCCGGCTGTCGAACCCGGTCCTGCGCCGCTGATCCGCGAGGCGCTTTCGGGCGTTCGCGAGGCACTTTCGGGCGTTCGCGAGGCACTTTCGGGGCGACGGCGGGCCTCGCCTAGGGTGGTTCCTCGTGAGCACCCACCCCGCCAGTGACGTCAAGGTCCGCTTCTGCCCCTCGCCCACGGGCATCCCGCACGTCGGGATGATCCGCACGGCCCTGTTCAACTGGGCGCAGGCGCGGCACACGGGCGGGACGTTCGTGTTCCGCATCGAGGACACCGACGCCGCGCGCGACTCCGAGGAGTCCTACGCCGCGATCGTCGAGTCGCTGCGCTGGCTCGGGATCGACTGGGACGAGGGCATCGAGGTGGGTGGCCCCGACGGGCCCTACCGGCAGTCGCAGCGTGGGGAGATCTACGCCGACGTCGTCGAGAAGCTCAAGGCCGGCGGCCACGTCTACCCCTCGTTCTCGACGCCGGAGGAGATCGAGGTACGCAACGCGGCGGCCGGACGCGCGGCCCAGATGGGTTACGACAATGCCGAGCGCGACCTCTCCGAGGACGAGGTTGCCGCGTTCCGCGAGCAGGGCCGCGAGCCCGTCTGGCGGCTGCGGATGCCCGACGAGGACATCACCTTCCGCGACCTCATCCGCGGCGACGTCACGTTCGCCGCCGGATCGGTGCCGGACTTCGTCGTCGTGCGCGCCGACGGCAAGCCGCTCTACACGCTGGTCAACCCGGTGGACGACGCCCTCATGGGGATCAACCACGTGCTCCGCGGCGAGGACCTGCTGTCCTCCACGCCCCGCCAGATCGCGCTCTACCGCGCGCTGGTCGAGATCGGCGTCGCGAGCGCGGTGCCCGCGTTCGCGCACATGCCGCTCGTCCGCGGCACGGGGAACAAGAAGCTGTCCAAGCGCGACCCCGAGTCCAACCTGTTCGTGCACCGCGACCGCGGCTTCATCCCCGAGGGGCTGCTGAACTACCTCGCGCTCCTGGGCTGGTCGATCGCGCCGGACAACGACATCTTCACGATGGACGAGCTCGTGGCCGCGTTCGACATCTCCGACGTCAACCCCAACCCGGCGCAGTTCGACCTCGCCAAGGCCGAGGCCATCAACGCCACCCACGTCCGCCGGCTGGCACCCGAGGACTTCCGCGCCCGGCTGGTGCCCTACCTCGCCGACTCGCTGTCGGCGCCGAGCTACGACCTGCTGAGCGAGCGCGAGCAGGAGATCCTCACGGCGGCCGCGCCGCTCGTGCAGGAGCGCATGGTCCTGCTGGGGGAGGCGCCCGGGATGCTGGCATTCCTCTTCACGGCGGGCGACGACGTCGTGGTCGAGGAGGACGCCCGCGCCACCCTGAAGGACGGCGCCGCCGAGGTCCTCGACGCCGCGACCACGGCGCTGGAGGGCCTCGGCGAGGGCGAGTTCGTGGCGGAGCGGATCCAGGCGGCGCTGCGCGAGGCGATCGTCGACGGGCTCGGCGTGAAGCCGCGGCTCGCGTTCGGACCGCTGCGCGTGGCCGTGAGCGGTCGACGCATCTCCCCGCCCCTGTTCGAGTCGATGGAGATCCTGGGGCGCGAGGTCTCGCTGTCCCGGCTGCGGGCGCTGCGCGCGACGCTGTGAGCGCGGCGGGGTCGGTACCCGTGTCCACGTCACGTGTGCGCGGCGTCCTGCTCGACGTCGACGACACCCTCCTCGACACGCGGGCAGCGTTCGTCACGGCGCTCGATGCCGTCGCGGACGCCTACCTCCCGCACCTCACGACGGCGGAGCGCGCCCAGGCACTGGAGGTCTGGCGGGCCGACGAGCGTGGCTACTACCGCCGGCACACGACGGGGGAGCTGACCGCCGACGAGCAGCGGCGCCTGCGTGCGGCCGAGCTGCACGAGCGGTTCGGCGGGCCCGAGGTCGACGAGGCGTTCTTCCCGGAGTGGAACGGCGTGTTCCGGGCGGGGTTCGAGGCGGGTTGGGTGCTGCACCGGGACGTCGCCGGGCTGCTGACCTGGTTGGCGGGCACCGACCTCGCCGTCGGACTGCTGACGAACGCCCCGCTCGCGCTGACCCGGCGCAAGCTCGAGCGGACGGGACTGGGTGACGATGTGCGTCTGCTCGTGACGCTCGACTCCTTCGGGTTCGGCAAGCCCGACGCGCGCGTGTTCCTCGAGGGCTGCCGGCTGCTCGGAACGACGCCGGGGGAGACCCTGTACGTGGGGGACGAGCTCGACGTCGACGGGCTCGGCGCCCGCGGCGCAGGTCTGCAGGCCGTGTGGCTGGACCGGCCGGGGGCGCGTCGCGGTGGCGTGCACCTCGAGGACCCTGTCGTCGCGCGTGAGGCAGGGGTCGCCGTCGTGCGTGGCCTGGACGAGCTGCCGGCGCTCCTGGAAGCAGTCTGAACCGCGGAATTCCGCCGGTTTGGTCAGCCCCGGTTTTCCTTGTACGCTTGACCGGCGGTTGAAGGAAGG
>Ga0265780_10008747_pt1 | contig 12257 bp, 9 predicted proteins | sample P1T30metagenome_FD_192432 | JGI IMG/M metagenome (GOLD analysis project Ga0265780, IMG submission 192432) | Plant litter microbial communities from East Loma Ridge, Irvine, California - P1 T30 | ecosystem: Environmental > Terrestrial > Plant litter > Unclassified | place: USA: California... | reverse complement strand
GCAGGCACCACCACTGCGCCCCGGCCAAGGTATCGGTATAGCGGCCACTGGGCTGCCCGTGGCGCTGCGACCAGTCCGCCGCGGCCAGGTCGGTATCGCCGGGCACGGCGCTGCCGCTGGCGGTCACGTCGGTGCCGATGCGCAGCCACGCCGGCGCATCCAGGGCCTGTTCCAGCGCCTGCCGCCCGGCATCGGCGACCGCCTCGTTGCTGGCTGCACTGCTGAGCTGGCGGCCCAGCTGCTGGCGTGCGTTGGCATGCCGGTTGGACGCGCGCAGGGCGATCACCTGCGTGCGTAGGCGCGATGCCAGTCGGCCGGCCACCAGCGCCGCGGCCAGGAACAGGAAGACGGTGATCACGCCCTGCCGCGCGCTGATCGCAAAGGTGAAGCGCGGGGCGATGAACAGGAAGTTGTAGGCCAGGAAACACAGGCTGGCGGCCAGCACTGCCGCACTGGCGCGGGTGCGCGCCGCCACCAGCACCACCGCCACGATGAACACCATCGACAGGTCGGCCATGCCGACCCAGCGCTCGGCAAACCAGGCCACCAGACAGGCCAGGGTGCAGGCCAGTACCGCCTGCGCCAGCTCGGGTGCACGGCCCGGCGCGGGCGTCAGCAGCCGATCACGGCGCGCCCGCGCGCGCGCGCGCGGCGTGCTGATGATGGTGATCTCGTAATGCGCGCCGTGCTGGATCAACTGCTGGGTCAGTGTGCGGTTGAGCATGCGCGCCAGCGGACGTTCGCGCGTGCGGCCCAGTACCAGGGTGGACACATTGTTGTGCGCGGCGTGGTCGAGCAGCGCGTCGGCCACGCTGGATCCCTGCAGCACTTCGGTATCGGCGCCAAGCCGTCGCGCCAGCGCGAAGGCGCTGTCGATCTCGCGTTGCGTCGCTTCATCGGCACGCCGGCGCTGCACGGTCACCACCGTCCAAGGCGCATCGCGGCGCTCGGCGATGCGTCGCGCCACGCGCACCAGGTACTCGCTCTGGCCGCCGCCGTCGATCGCCACCAGCACGCGCCGCCGCAGCGGCAGCGCACCTTCGCCCCCGGCCGCGCGGACTTCGCGCAGGCTGCTGTCCACGCGGTCGGCTGCCTCCTGCATGGCCAGCTCGCGCAGGGCGGTCAGGTTGGCGGTGGTGAAGTAGGACTGCAGCGCCTGCGATGCCTGTTCCGGGACATAGACCTTGCCCTGCTGCAGCCGCGCGATCAGTTCGCGTGGCGGCAGGTCGACCAGCACGATGTCGTGCAGGCGGTCCAGTACCCCATCCGGCACGGTCTCGCTGACCCGGATGCCGGTGATGCGCAGCACCACGTCGTTGAGGCTTTCCAGGTGTTGGATGTTGACGGTGGTCCATACATCGATGCCCGCATCCAGCAGCTCCATCACATCCTGCCAGCGCCGCTCGTGGCGGCTGCCCGGTGCATTGCGATGCGCCAGTTCGTCCACCAGCACCAGCGCGGGACGCCGCTGCACGATCGCATCCAGGTCCATTTCGTGCAGCAGCCGCTCGCGGTAGGCAACCTGCCTGCGCTCAACCAGCGGCAGGCCCTGCAACAGGGCTTCGGTGTCGGCACGGCCGTGGGTTTCGACCACTCCCACGACCAGGTCCACGCCACGGCGCAGCTGCTCCTGCGCGCGCGTGAGCATGCTGTAGGTCTTGCCGACGCCGGGGGCGGCGCCGAGGAACACGGTCAGGCGCCCGCCGGCATCACGCTGCAGGCCTTCTATGAGGGCGTCGGCCTGGCGGCTGCGGGTATCGGTCATGCCGGCGATTGTGCGCCAGCCCAGGCACGCATGGCATCAACGTGCATGCGCGGCGGACTCCAACGCTCGGTTGAGCTGCATCACGTTGACCCGGGGCTGGCCGAACACCCCCCACTGGGGACCCTCGACATGCGCCTGCACGATGGCCTGCAACTCAGCTTCGGAAAGCCCCCGCGCCTGCGCCACGCGGCGCACCTGCACCTGCACGGCGGCCGGCGACAGATGGGGATCCAGGCCGCTGCCGGACTGCGTCACCAGATCGGCGGGAACCTGCGCGGGCGCGATGCCTTCGCGCAGCGCGACGGCTGCGGTGGCGTCGGCCACGCGCCTCGCCAGTGCCGGGTTGCTGCGTGCCATGTTGGAGCCCGCCGCAGCCATCGGATCATGGCCAGCAGCGGATGGCCGCGGCTGGAACCAGCCGTCACCGGTGAACGGCTGGGCCAACAGGGCCGAGCCGCGCACGCGGCCATCGGCATCCACGATCAGGCTGCCGTCGGACTGCACGGGGAAGGCAAGCCGCGCCAGCCCGGTACCGGCGGCCGCGTACAGCGCGCCACCCAGCAGCAGGCTGCCCAGGCCAAGCACGATCGCCGGACGCCAGCTGGCGGTATGTTGCAGGCGGGCCTCGCCTTCGGCAGCCGCGCGCGCCAGTGCCTCCGGCGCAACGCGCGGGGATATGGAAGGGGTCGTTGAAGTGTTCATGCAGCAGATACCGTCATCAGCAGGAAGTCGATTGCCTTGATCGCCACGAACGGCAGCAGCACGCCGCCGAGCCCGTACACCAGCATGTTCCGCCGTAGCAGGCTGGTTGCCGTTGCCGGACGGAAACGCACGCCGCGCAGTGCCAGCGGGATCAGCGCCGGGATCACCAGGGCATTGAAGATCAACGCGGCCAGCACCGCATTGCGCGGACTGGACAGCCCCATCACGTTCAACGTGGCCATCCCCGGCACGGTGGCGGCGAACAGCGCCGGCAGGATCGCGAAGTACTTGGACACGTCGTTGGCCAGCGAGAAGGTGGTCAGCGCGCCGCGGGTGATCAGCTGCTGTTTGCCCACTTCCACCACGGCCAGCAGCTTGGCCGGATCCGAATCCAGGTCGACCATGTTGCCGGCCTCCTTCGCGGCCTGGGTGCCGGAGTTCATCGCCAGGCCGATATCGGCCTGGGCCAGCGCCGGCGCATCGTTGGTGCCGTCGCCGACCATCGCTACCAGCCGGCCACCGGCCTGTTCCTGGCGGATGCGTGCCAGTTTGTCTTCCGGCCGCGCTTCGGCGATGTAATCGTCCACGCCGGCCTCGGCCGCGATCGCCGCGGCGGTGAGTGGGTTGTCGCCGGTGATCATCACCGTGCGGATGCCCATCGCGCGCAGCTGGGCGAATTTTTCCCGCATGCCGTGCTTGACCACGTCGGACAGTTCCACCACGCCCAGCACGTGGCGACCTTCGGCCACCACCAGCGGCGTGGCGCCATTGCGCGCCACCTGCTCCACGCGCCCGGTCAGCTCGGCCGGAACCTCCCCGCCGAGGGACTGCACGTGTGCGCGGATCGCATCGGCGGCGCCCTTGCGGATGCTGCGGCCGCCTGCCAGGTCGACACCGGACATGCGGGTCTGCGCGCTGAAGGCGATGTAGTGCGCATGCTCGGGCTCGGCGCTGCGGCAGCCCTGCTCGCGGCCCAGGCGCACGATCGATTTGCCTTCCGGTGTCGGGTCGGCCAGCGAGGAAAGCAGCGCCGCCTCGCGCAGCCGCGCCACGTCCACCCCGGCCAGTGCATGCAATGCGGTGGCCTGGCGGTCGCCGTGGGTGATGGTGCCGGTCTTGTCCAGCAGCAGCACGTCGATGTCACCGGCCACCTCGACCGCCTTGCCGGACTTGGCCAGCACATTGGCCGCCAGGGCACGGTTCATGCCGGCGATGCCGATGGCCGGCAGCAGGCCGCCGATGGTGGTGGGGATCAGGCACACCAGCAGGGCGATCAGCAGCAGCGGATCGACGCTGACACCGACCGAAGCGCCGATCGCCGGCAGCGTGGCCACCACCACCAGGAAGGTCAGCGTCATCGCCGCCAGCAGCAGCGTCAAGGCCACCTCGTTCGGCGTCTTCTGCCGGTTGGCGCCTTCCACCAGCGCGATCATCCGGTCCAGGAAGCTGTGGCCGGGCTCGGCGGTCACCCGCACCACGATCTGGTCGGACAGTACCTTGGTGCCGCCGATCACGCCGGACCGGTCTGTGCCGGCTTCACGCAGCACCGGCGCCGATTCACCGGTCACCGCCGCTTCGTTGATGGTGGCCAGGCCCTGCACGATCTCGCCGTCGGCCGGCACCAGCTCGCCCTCGCCGACCAGCACGTGGTCACCCGGGCGCAGTTCGGCGGCAGGCACCTGTTCCTGTGCTGCTGCGGGACTGGCGGACTGCAGGCGACGCGCCACCAGATCCTGGCGGGCACGACGTAGCGAGGCGGCCTGGCCACGACCGCGCGCTTCGGCCACGGCTTCGGCGAAATTGCCGAACAGCACGGTCAGCAGCAGGATCGCGCTGACCGCCAGCCCGAAGCCCATCGGTGCATTGCCGCTCAGGGTGACCACCAGCGCGAGCACGGTACCGGCCATCACCACGGCCATCACCGGACTACGCAGCAGGTGCAGCGGCGAGAGCTTGCGGAATGAGTCAAGCAGCGCACGGCGGAAGCCGGCGCCATCCAGCAGCGCCGGACGGCGCGGCAGCTGGGAAGTGGCAACAGTATTCATGGGGAGTACCTCAATGCAGGCCAAGGCTGAGGTGGTCGGCCACCGGGCCAAGCACCAGAACCGGCAGGAACTGCAGGACGGTCAGGATGACGATCACGCTGAGCAGGGTCAGCGCGAAGGTAGGGGTTTCGATCTGCAACGTGCCCGGCGACTCCGGTGCGCGACGCTTGGCGGCAAGCTGCGCGGCAATCACCAGCGGCACCACCAGCAGCGGGAAGCGTCCCAGCAGCAGCACCAGTGAACAGGTCAGGTTCCACCACGGTGTGTTGTCACCCAGCCCTTCGAAACCCGAGCCGTTGTTGGCATACGCCGATGCGTACTCGTAGAAGACCTGGCTGATGCCGTGGAAGCCCGGGTTGGAGGTGCCCGACAGGCCTTGTACCGCCAGCGTGACGGCGGTAAGGGTGAGCAGGGTGATCGGCTGCAGCAGCACCAGCAGCGCCAGCAGGCGCACCTGCGGGGTTTCCAGCTTGCGTCCCAGCAGTTCCGGCGTGCGCCCGGTCATCAGCCCGGCCAGGAACACGCCCAGCAGCAGGTAGACGATGAACTGCTGCAGCCCGCAGCCGATGCCGCCCCAGATGGCGCTGACCAGCATGTTGACCAGTGACACGGCGCTGGCCATCGGGCTCATCGAATCGAGCATGCCGTTGACCGATCCGTTGGATACCTGGGTGGTCACTGCCGCCCACAGTGCGGTGGCGTCAGTGCCCAGGCGGACTTCCTTGCCTTCCATCAACAAGGCGCTGGCTGCCGTGGGCGAGTGGCCTTCCAGCCACACGGTGGCCGCGATGGACACCGCCGACATGCTGGCCATGCAGCCCAGCACCAGCCAGCCGAAGCGGCGGCGGCCGGTGAACGCCCCGATCATGAAGATCACCGCGATCGGAATCAGAAGGATGCCGACCAGCTCAAGGGCATTCGACAGGGGCGTGGGGTTCTCCAGCGGGAACGTACTGTTGGGGCCATACCAGCCGCCGCCGTTGGCGCCGAGCTGCTTGGCCGCCACCATCGCGGCAACCGGGCCGAGCGGTATCTTCTGTTCCTGCAGGCCGGTCGACACATCCATCGGCGCGGCCTGCGGGCCCCCGGCAAAGGTGGCCGGAACGCCCTGGCTGGCCAGCAGCACGGTCCACAGCAGGCACAGTGGCAGCATGAAGCGCACGCACAGGCGCAGCACGTCGGCGTGGTAGTTGCCTACGTCGATGCGGCGGTCACCATCAGCCGCGATGTCCTGACGCGGCGGTGCGAACAGGGCGCGCAGGGTGGCCACGGCCAGGGCAAGGCCCATCATCGGCGTCACCACCTGCAGGCCGGTGATGCCGGTCATCTGCGAGAGGTAGGAAAGCTGCGCCTGCCCGGAATAGTGCTGCTGGTTGGTGTTGGTCAGGAAGGACACCATGGTGTGCAGCGCGGTGTCCCAACGCAGGTTGGCGATACCATCCGGATTCAGCGGCAGCCAGGCCTGGGTCATGAACACAGCCATGGTCAGCAGCGCGATGACCGCGTTGCTGAGCACGAACGCGCCGACATAGCCGCGCCAGGACATGCCACGCGCGGGATCTACGCCCAGCAGGCGGTAAAGCGGTTTTTCAATCCAGTGGAACAACGGGTCGATGCGCATCGGCGCGCCGCGCATCACCCGGGCCAGGTACAAGCCGAGCGGCCAGGCCAGCAAGACGCTGGTGGCGAGCAGAATGAGGATTCCGGTCATGTCCGTGGCCCGTCAGAATGCTTCGGGCCGCAGCACGGCGTAGACCAGGTAGGCGGCGGCGACCAGCACCAGTACGCCACTCAGCAGGGAGAGCCAGCCGGGCATGCTCAGCACCCCGCCCGGGAAGAAAGGCCACAACGCGACAGACAAGACATGACGGTGATCGTCCTGGTGGAACCGCTCCACCTCAGGCCGTCATGGTCCGCCCGGGTCGCGTAAAGCCTCCATTTCTCCGCGCCTGCGGCGGCATAAAGTCAGCGTAAAAGCTGCGGCTGAGGGCGGAGGGTCCACGTCATCGCATTCGCGCTGCCGCTCCCACGCTTTGCTGCGCAAACCGTGGGCCCCATCTCACCAGCCCCCACACCCCGCCGCTTCGCGGCCGCCCCTGACTCAGGGGCTCCCTCCACCAGACGCGCCCATGGGGGCTTGGTAGCGCCGACCCATGGTCGGCGGATGCTGGTGGAATGGGGCCTGACGGTTTCCGCCGACCATGGGTCGGCGCTACCGGATGACCGTGGCTGCCATGGACCTGTCGAAGGCCGGGCGGGAGGGGTTGGTGGGGGCGGTGAGCGCCAAGGATGGCGCGAAACGAGGCCCGCAGGAGCGGCTTCTGCCGTCCCCCACCAACCCCACCCGCCCGGCCTGGACCCAAGACCCGGTGGCTCGTGCGCGATGGCGCGCCACGCGTGCCCTTACGCCTCCGGCGTAACACCTTTCAGCAGGCGGAAACGCTGCACGGTTTCTTCGATCTCCGCGTCCAGTTCGACGCGCTGGCGCTCGAACGTGGCCTGCATGCGCTGCTGCGCCAGCAGTTCGCCGTGGCGCTTGCGGATGGTGGCTGCCGGCTTCTCGCCCACCGGACGCCCGGCCAGTTCGTTGTCACCGGCACCGGCCAGGGCGGTGAACAGCGCATCGCGCAGGCTGGCCACGTTGTAGCGCGCGGTGTTGATGTTGTTGTCGAGGATGCCGACGCGCTCGGAAAACACCCGGCGCAGGTCGGCTTCGCTGCTGTAGGTGGACAACATCGCCTGTTCGGTCCGCTGGCGGGTCTGCAGGGCCATTTCATCCAGCCGCGCCTGCGCCTCGGCCGCGGCCGCATCGGCGCGCTCGTCTTCGTTGAGCGCGCGCTGCACCTGGCCGCTGCGCAGCCCGCTGCGTGCGCTGAATTCCTCCCGCGCATTGTTGACCGCGTCCGCAGGCAAGGCATCGCTGCAGATGCGCTCGCTGCCCTCGTTCCAGCAATACAGTTTCTTCGCCTGCGCCTCGGCACTTCCGGCCGGACGCCTGGACTGCTGCGCGCCGGCCACGCACGGCGCGGCCAGCAGCAGGGCGGCAATGATGGACAGATTCCTCAACATGGCGACCACCCCCTTGGGTCGTTCAGTGCGTCGGACGGCTGCCATATCGGGACCGGTAGTCCGCCAGCGGCTGCCGGTAGCCGACAAGTTCCGGGTTTCCGGACGCGAAATCAAGCAGGTCGGCCATCGTCGCCACGGCAATCACCGGAATGCCGGCTTCCTCGGCCACGGCCTGGGCGGCCGAGCGCGGATCGGTTTCCGAAGCGATCTCCTGGCGGTCCAGGGCCACCACGATGCCGGCCGGAATGCCGCCGGCGGCACGGATGATGGCCATCGCCTCACGGATCGCGGTGCCGGCGGTGATGACGTCATCGACAATCAGCACGCGCTTGCCGGTCATGTCCGCGCCGATGAGCTGGCCGCCTTCGCCGTGGTCCTTCACTTCCTTGCGGTTGAACGACAGCGGCAGGTCGCGGCCGCGCTGGGCCAGTTCGCAGGCCATCGCGGTGGCCAGCGGGATGCCCTTGTAGGCCGGACCGAACACCACGTCGTACTTGAGGCCGGCATCGTCGATGGCATCGGCGTAGCACAGCGCCAGCTGGGCCATCTTCGACCCGGAGTCGAAGCGGCCTGCATTGAAGAAATAGGGGCTCAGCCGGCCGGACTTCAGCGTGAACTGGCCAAAACGCAGGGCGTCGGCGCTCAGGGCCAACTGCAGGAAACGGTGACGATGGTCGCTCATCTGACTCAATCTATCTTCATCTTGGAATGTTAAGCCTACTAGAAGGCGGGCCCGGCGTCCTTTTACGGTCGGCGCACCGGCGCTGAACCGGTATGCTGGGCCGGTTTCCGCCGACACCCTGAATCGACCGCATGCGCATCATCAGCTTCAACGCCAACGGCATCCGCTCGGCTGCCAGCAAGGGTTTCCTGGAATGGTTCCGCGCCCAGGACGCCGACGTCCTGTGCCTGCAGGAAACCAAGGCGCAGGAGGCCCAGCTGTCCGATCCGATGTTCCGCCCCGACGGCCACCACTGCTTCTACCGCGATGCCAGCACCAAGAAGGGCTACAGCGGGGTTGCGATCTACAGCAAGCGTGAGCCGGACCAGGTCATCACCTCGCTGGGCTGGGCGCCGTTCGATGAAGAAGGTCGCTATATCGAAGCGCGCTTCGGCAACCTCAGCGTGGTCTCCTTCTATATACCCTCGGGCAGTTCCGGCGACCTGCGCCAGGGCTTCAAGTTCGAGGTGATGGAATGGCTGCGGCCGATCCTCGACCAGTGGCTGCACAGCGGGCGCGACTACGTGCTGTGCGGTGACTGGAACATCGTCCGCTCCGCGCTGGACATCCGCAACTGGAAGTCCAACCAGAAAAACTCCGGCTGCCTGCCGGAAGAGCGCGACTGGTTGAACGCCCTGTGCGCCGACCATGGCCAGGCGACCGACCTGGCCGCCGGCCGCGGCTGGGCCGATGCCTACCGCCTGCTGCATCCCACCGGCGAGGACTACACCTGGTGGAGCAACCGCGGCGCGGCGCGCGCCAACAACGTCGGTTGGCGCATCGACTACCAGTTCGTCAGCCCGGGCCTGCGTGATCGCCTGCGCGGCTGCTCGATCTACCGCGATGAGCGCTTCTCCGATCACGCCCCGTTCTGCGTGGATTACGCGCCGTGACCGGCACCGCCGCGCCGGTGTCCTACAAGGGCTGGGCCGGCATCAAGCGGGCCTTCGGCACGCCGTCGGCGCTGACCATGGCCCTGCTCGGGTTCGGCAGTGGCCTGCCATTCCTGCTGATCGCCTCGCAGACCCTGTCCACGCGCCTGCGCGATGTCGGCCTGGACCTGGGCAGCATCGGCCTGATCAGCCTGGCCAGCTTTTTCTATCTGCTGAAATTCCTCTGGGCGCCGGTGCTGGACCGCTATGCGCTGCCGCTGCTGGCTTTCATGGGCCGGCGCCGCTCGTGGCTGCTGGCCTCGCAGGTGCTGGTGCTGGGCGGACTGGTCGCGCTGGCCTTCGTGCGGCCGGAACAAGGCGTCGGGCCGCTGGTCTTCTGGGTGCTGGTTGCTTCCTTCGCCGGTGCCACCCAGGACTCGGTGGTCGATGCCTACCGCATCGAAATCGCCCCGGATGCCTCGCAGGCCGCGCTGGCCGCCACCTACACGCTGGGCTACCGCATCGGCCTGATCCTGGCCGGCGCCGGTGCCCTGTACCTGGCGCAGTTCGAAGGCTGGATCGTCGCCTACCTGGCGATGGCCTCGTTGATGCTGCTGCCGATCCTCACCACCCTGTTCTGCCGGGAACCGACGCGCCCGGAGGCCGCCGTGCAGCGCCGCATCGACGTCGCCGAAGCGTTCGTCCAGCCGATCGCCAGTTTCTTCACCCGCAACGGCGTGGCACTGGCCATCGGCCTGCTGGCCTTCGTCGGCCTGTTCAAGTTTCCGGACCAGGTGATCGGGGTGATGGCCGGTCCGTTCTATCTCGATTCGGGCTTCGACAAGGCCGACATCGCCACCGTCTCCAAGTTGTTCGGGGTCTGGATGGGCATCGGCGGCGCCTTCCTCGGCGGTATCGCGGTGGCTGCGTTCGGTTTCCGCCGCATGCTGCTGGTCGCGGCCCTGGGCGTGGCGCTGTCCAACCTGGCGTTCCTGCTGATGGCACACAATCCCGGCCAGTTGTGGGCGTTCTATGCTGCGCTCAGCGCCGACAACCTGTTCCAGGGCTTTGCCGGCACCGTGCTGGTGGCCTTCATGTCCTCGCTGACCGACCGCAACTTCACCGCCACCCAGTACGCCCTGCTGGTATCGCTGGCCAACCTGCCGGGCAAGTTTGTCGGTGGAGTGTCCGGCTACATCGTCCAAGCCACGTCCTACAGCACGTTCTTCCTGCTCAGCGCGGTCACCGTGGTGCCGACCCTGCTGCTGCTGGCCTGGCTGTGGCCGCGCCTCTCCGACCGCAGCGCCCCTGCTGCCGGTTGATTGCCTGCGCGGGCGCGGTGCGGGATGATCGCCTGTCGGCACCGTGGGGGCGGTGCCCTGGAATGGGGAAACAAGCATGGCCGACCTGCTGCTGCAGGAAGTAGACCCGATGATCCTGGACCGGATAGCCCGGCTGGCGGTCGCGCGCGGCTGGACGCAGGCGCAGACCTGCGTGGCGGTGCTGGAGCAGGGGTTGTTTTCCACCGAGCTGGAAGTGCGCAGCGGCTTCGCTGATCCCGAAGTGGATGCGCTGGCCGACGCCATTGCGGCGCTGCAGGCGCTGCCCGCCGGCCACGGCTTCTAGCCGCAGGCCCACGTCGAACGGCGAAGCCCCTCCCGCCTGGCCCTGACAGTCCGCGCGCGCGTCCCGCCACGACAAAAGAAAAGCGGGATTGGCAGCGCCGAGCCATGCTCGGCGGAAGCCAGCCAGCCGGTCGCGTCAGCAAAGAATCGCCGAGCATGGCTCGGCGCTACCAATCCCCGCAGATCCCCGCAGCGTGTCGGGTGGAAGGAGCCCCTGAGTCAGGGGCGGCCGCGAAGCGGCGGGGTGTGGGTGATGGTGAGACGGGGCCCACGGTTTGCACCGCAAAGCGTGGGAGCGACAGCGCGAATGCGATGGCGTGTACCCCACTACGAGGGGCCCCGCCGTTCGTCGGCGCCGCTCAGCCCGGATGGATCGCACCGAGGATCCGCGGCCCTGCCGCGCCGGTGACGCTGGGCAGGTTGCCGGCCAGGCCATCGAGCGTGCGCTGGGCCAGCCAGGCAAAGCCAAGCGCCTCCAGGTAATCCGGATCCAGCCCATGCCGCGCGCTGGATTCCACCACCACGCCGGGCAGGCGCGCCGCCAGTCGCTGCATCAGATGACCATTGCGCACGCCGCCGCCGCACACCAGCACCCGGCTGGCGTCGGGCAGGGTGCGTTGCAGCGCGTCGGCCACGGTCGCTGCGGTCAGTTCCAGCAGGGTGGCCTGCACATCGGCTGCCACGTGCTGGCCGTGGCCGATCTGTTGCTGTACCCAGGCCAGGTGGAACTGCTCGCGCCCGGTGCTCTTCGGTGGCGGCAGGGCAAACCACGGGTCCTCGCGCCAGCGCGCCAGCAGGGCCGCGTCGACCACTCCGCTGGCGGCGAACGCGCCGTCGGCATCGTACGCATGGCCGGTATGGCGCTCGCACCAGGCATCGAGCAAAGCATTGGCCGGGCCGGTGTCGAAACCCAGCAGCGTCCCCTCGCGCGGGATCAGGGTCAGGTTGGCGATGCCGCCGAGGTTGAGCACCGCGCGGTCTTCGTCGGCGGTGCCCAACATCGCCAGATGGAAGGCCGGCATCAGCGGCGCGCCCTGTCCGCCGGCGGCAACGTCGCGGCGGCGGAAATCAGCCACGGTGGTGATCCCGGTGCGCTCGGCGATGCGGTTGGCATCGCCCAATTGCAGGGTGAAGGCCGGCGACACCGACGGTCGGTGGCGGACGGTCTGTCCGTGCGAACCGATCGCCCTGACCTGCGCCGCCTCCACGCCACTGTGCTGCAGCAGCGCGACCGCTGCGGCCGCAAAGGCCAGGCCGATGCGCGCATCGACATCGCCCAGCTCATCCAGCGACGCCAGCTCACCGCCCTGGCCCAGCGCCACCAACCGCTCGCGCAGCAGCGGATCCCACGGCAGGGTCAGGCCCTGGACGAAGCGACAGCCGCCTTCGGCGGGAAACTGCGCCAGTGCCGCATCGATGCCATCGGCGCTGGTGCCGGACATCAGCCCCAGGTACAGC
>Ga0265780_10008746_pt1 | contig 12258 bp, 10 predicted proteins | sample P1T30metagenome_FD_192432 | JGI IMG/M metagenome (GOLD analysis project Ga0265780, IMG submission 192432) | Plant litter microbial communities from East Loma Ridge, Irvine, California - P1 T30 | ecosystem: Environmental > Terrestrial > Plant litter > Unclassified | place: USA: California... | reverse complement strand
GGTCAAGATGATGGTAAAGACCAGAACGTGACCATTTTGCTCAGCCGCTCGTCCATGGTAGCCGACCAGGGCTGGGCGTCACCATGTCTGTACGGATCTCCAGGCTCCGCTACCCGGGCTACCTAGCATGCGTGTGGCTCGCATGAGGTTGGGACCCCACTTTCTTCCACTGCTGGGGGAGTCGACCCGTAATATGGACAGACTGGAGGTATGCCAATGCGCGGGCCACTCAGCGAATAACCGGACAGACGCCTCAGGACCGCTGTTCCGAAACCCTGTGCTGCTGGTTACCGCCCGCTGGTTTTGTCATATACCGTTTGGAGTCTCATGCCCGTCTCCGTCTCCTACGTCTAATGCCCACGCTCTTTTTTCCCCTTCTTTTGTTGTTGCTCTGCTGGCAGGCTTAGGTAGATTTCTTCCTTGACGCTGAGCTGGCTTACTCTTTCGTTTACGACGTCAATCAAACAGTCTCCATGAATACCTAGTCGATTTTCTTTCTTCAGCCGCTGCTGGTTACCAGCGAGACAATTACTTCCTTTCTTCACCTCTTGTAACCGGAGTTGGCACAATGGAATCATGGGCTACTCACTTTCCGCAGCTCGACGCCCGATCGCATTTCAACTTGACCCTCAATGCTTCTGCGGCGCGAACTGGTCCCTGGATGCAGTCCAACGCGACAAGGACCCTCATCGCCAGTCTACAGCTCCAACAAGTACAAACGCTTCGGTCTACGCATCTCACCCTCGGAGCATTTAGCCTTGCTTTGACGTTGTTGACGGTCCATCGCATTATTTCCGACGCACGTCGAGCTGCAGAGCTGCAGGTCTTGCCGAGGAAGAAGTGGGTTCAACACGGCAGAGGATGCATACACAGCTAACAAAACAAAGAAGGTTCAATGCTCTCCACAACGTTCACCCAGCCGAGACCTTTCCGCTCGCCCTGGCCTGCGGTGCCGTTCTTCAACAAGTCATCTTCGTATCAGTGCAGAGCACTACCCTTAATAGTGTATTTTCTAGAAGTTGCCGCGGGCTTTCCATGATTACATTTCCCGGTATGTGTAGTCCGCTTTGGTTTTTGGGGTTGAGAAGCTGATAATCGCAGCTATATTCCTGATTGGGTATATCACGCTGGTTTTTGGTCTCGAAGTGGTCGTCAGAGCCTTCAAACGCGAACGTTTTGCCCCGCGTGGCAAATGGAACACGACAATCTGTATTGCTGTGGTGTCATTCATGGTACTACTTACCTGGATGCCGACTGTCGCATGGCCAATGTCCAATACCTGCTTTGGCAGTCTTATCTGGTTTCCTATGCGTTACGATTTCCTGATGATGATCATACTTGCTGTCATGGTCTTCTGCTTGTTGGCGGTGGCCGCTCTCATCAGTATCCAGCTCATGAGGTCCCCCGACTTGGACCCCAACGAGCGTATTTCAGCTTCGCGTATGACCTACTTCTTGTTAGTAGCTGCATTGATCTACGTGAGTGTGTGACGCTCTTTCTCAACTTCACATCTGACAATTTTAGGCTCTCGTGCTCCCTGTCGAAATCCAGTCTCTTCAACGAGACTTTATGCAAGCGCTAGCCGCCTCTCGCGTTGCCGAAGTTTCGCTCTTCTCCTCGGGCATGGTCATCACCTTCTTCCACCTCTTCCTCCGAACGAACGCAACCCGAATGGTCATCCGTCCCATTGACGAGATGAACTCAACCTCAAAGCAACAACGCCCAAAACTTCGATTCTTCGGCCCCAGCGATTTGGAGATGCAAATCAGCGCACCAATGGATCTTCAAACAACCCGCCGGTTGGACAGCCGACAGGGCCTAATTGATGTTGGACCCGAGAAGAACCGTAGCGACTTCGATCCCGAATACTTCGAAAGACCTCAGCGTGCTTTGTCGCCAGCATCCACCAAACCCGGTAGTCCAATCGACCCCACACAATGGCCACTACCCCCTATGAAAGACAACGACGCCATTGCAGCAGGCCACGCACGCAAGGATAGCTACTCTCTGTTCCCCACACGAGCTGAAGAAGTACCCCGCCTTCCTCCCACGGTCTACGACCCGAAGGCTGCGCAAGAGACCACCTCCGTTTCCAAGCTCGCTATGCGACGCTTTACTCGACGTGGCTCAGTCACGTCAGTCACGAATGTTAGCGACGCTTTCGACTTCCTGACCAAGCCAAAGCTACCCTTTGCCTCGGGACATTCACGCATGCAAAGCACCGATAGCAGCGCTACAGTTCAGATTGGTCTCCGCTTCTCAATAGCACCTGCCACGCTTGCAGCAGCCAAGTACACTGGTACTGAGCGCCCGATGCCACCAAAGCGGGGTAATACCGACGAAAGCGATACATCGCTGGAGCTCCCGATACAGGGGCCCCCAACAACAGATACATCGTCATTGGAGACGCTCAGCCCCGGCACATATGTCCCACCATCCCCTGTAACCCGATCAAGAGCCAACAGCCCCAACCGGACCCCAGCATTCCCTCTCGTACCAGTCGCCAACAGCAGTGAGTACCTCAAGGCTCAACGTGAAAAGGTACTGCCTCACCCACCATCCTCAGCACCAGCACCGGTACCGGTTCCACAGCCCGTTACCCCGATACAGGCCGCTATACCTTCACCTGCGATGCCGTCACCAGCCATTCCCAAGCCAGCTTGCATCAGTGGGCTTCGAATGAACCCAGTCTCGCCCATCGCAGCAGTCGCCTCGCCCAAGGCGGCGTCCCAACCCGGTACACCTTCTTCAGTCAACAGCATCGCACGAGCAAACAGCGGTGGCCATACAGCACCGTCACCGACGGCACGAATACCACTAGGCGTGGGCACAATGTCGCGCACTCCGCCACCCAACGGCTGGATCTGAGCGTTTCGCCTGACTGAGGCCGCATGAAACACCAGAGGACGTTTTATCCTTTCTACTTCTAGACCGGAATTGGCGAGAGCCGCTGTATGATTACTGGGTTTGACGAGTTTTGGAATTAGGTCCGGGGTGGTGTATGAGTTGAAATGGCATGTTGTCTGGGCAAATACCCACAAAGGCGTTACGGTTCGGTTTCATCTTCCTCACATTATCCTGCGACAGCGTCTCGCACAGACCAAGTCCCATGCTGCCACCCCCGGTCTGCCTTTCTTGGCATCCCGGGCTGGTACGGGCTTCTTGACTCTCTGTCTCTCAAGTCATGTCTCTGTAACGTCGCTTACGATACGATCATCTCATTCACGAACCTCTTGGTGCTGCGCACTACACCCACACGCCCCGGATTGGCGCAGTAACAAACATATCGCTCTCCTCGCCCAGCATACACACACCTTTCCTACTTTCCTCTTGCTCCAAACTCGCACCATAGCTTCCTTTCTTCTTCTTCAGTCTCATTTTCTATGGCTCTTGAATCGAGCTTGTTAATTATCTCTCCTGGAGGAAGGACATGTGTGTACGTACGTAGGCCTCTTTTGTATGTAAAAAAGCCATCAAGTCTAGTTAGTAGCCCCATTCTCTTTTCTTTGATTTAGAAACAGCACATCATCAGCCTCTTTCCTCCTCCATCTGTCTGGCTTCTTCTATATGTCTAGCATCTCTCTCTCTCTCTCTCTCTCTCTGCCTCGTTGTTTCGAAAGAAATGGGAACAAGATGGAGAAATGACTATTTAAAATTAAATCCCAAATCTCTAGTGTCTTCATACTTTTGTCGCTATATATACTGCAAAAAGGAAAGTGAATTGGTCAAAGCGAGAGACAGGGAGAGCGTTTTGAGAGTTCGTTCACGATTCAGTTGTTGACTATGGATGGTCATGACTTGGTATTCATGCTACCAGAAAACGATTGCACAATGGTGCTCAAAGAATGTTTACTTTTTCCATATTTATTTCGCTTCTGCGTCCTAGACGTCGTTGAAGGAGTAAAAGCAAAAACTTCTTACTCCAGATTGTCTCACCGATTTTGTTTTTCCTCCTTCCCCAGAACGATCGCCTCGGAGCAAAGGAAAATACCAACTCTCCGATACACAGCCCACAATTCCAATAACAAAGTCCAAACAAAAGCAATGTCACGTTTCCTGCACAGCCTCACTCCACTTCCTAATCACTACAGTACACCTGCAACCCTGGCCCCCGGGAGTTTTGAAGCACAGCACCACCCCCACCTGGTCCCCCTCCTCCAATTGCCACCATGTCCCTCCCTCCTACCTAACAAAAATATTCATGCATCGAAGCCGCATTCCCTGCCACTAAAACACTTGCTCGAATCAGCAACGCAATTCTAGCCCCCAGCCCCGACCAGGATTAGTCCATGTTTTTTGCGCGGTTTGTCACTAACTGAAGCCGAGACAAGGGCTAGGCTTTTAGGGGGGGGAGGGCTTCGAGAACGATACTAGGGTCCGTCGCGGGACAAGGGAGGGGGTTATGGGTAAATATGTGGAAAATAAAGCCGATGTAGATGGTTGTGGGATAGATGGTGGGATGAGACGCGAATCTGATGGCAATACCACCCACTCGATACCACTCAGCTGCAGGTGCGGCACCGCTGACAGCAGAGTGCGGCTATCGAGACGAGACGTTTGATGATGAAAACGGAGGTGGGTATGGCCCCATATTGGATAAGTTCATTCCTTCGTTGCTACATTTACATCTTTAATTTAATAAAGGTTTCGTTGCCTGTTGTTGGCTGTAGGTGGGTGGGCTCGATCATTTTCTCCATCGTTGCCAGAATTTCCAGCCTACTTTCTCATTTGCTTCGTCGGGCATGCGGAACTTGTTCCTTTCTTTGGATCGGCGGCGGCCTACCCATGCAAACCATATCACCAGGCCTACGACCATGAAGGCGACGACGAGTAGCGTTTGGAGTGGCTCTGCAAAGACGGCTCGAGAGAGCAAAAATAAGCTGACGCAGCAGAAAATAATGGGCGTCGTGATCCACGTCTTGTACGGTCTTTCTAAATCCGGTTCTCGAACTCGTAAGATGATAAGGCCGAGCACAGTCTGGAAGTAGAAGGCGTACCCAGCGACGCCGTAGAAAGTAACTAGTGTGTCAAAGGACCCAACCAGGATGTAAACGGCCGTTAGTGTGGCATTGAGTACCATGGCGGATATCGGTGTAAAGAAGAAACCTGCATCTTCGTCTGCAAACCAGCTTACTAGCTTATTGGATATCTTGCTTTTTCCCTGGTTTGTGTTCATGCTGTGCAACCGTATGGCTCGGTGGTTCTTGCCGAGCCCGATGTTCCCGAACAGCGAGGGTAGATAGCCTTCTTTTCCTGCTGCATACACAAGGCGACCAGACGTAAAGGTAGTGGCGTTGAGCGCACCGAAACACGATCCAGACACAAACAAGGCGAGTATGAGGGAGCCAACAGGCCCAAAAACCTGGGATCCAAAGGCTACAGCGACAGTGTTGGACGACTCGATAACGGAGGTGGGGAGCACGAGGAAGTAGGATATGTTTGCTAGAATGTAGCAAAGTATAACGAGCGGTAGGGATGTGTGGATTACGCGGGGCAGGTCGCGGGTAGGGTTCTTGAATTCGGCCGTCACATAGTTGACCTATACATGTTAGTAATGATCAATAGACTGCAAAATGATTTTGGCGTACGTTGTCCCAGCCATCAAACGCCCAAAGGCCAGCGTACAGTGCCACTGCCCAGTTGCTGACGTTTTCGCTGGTGCCGTCGAACCAGCCGCGGTCTCTCCAGTCCTTGTTCGCATCGCCCTTGTATGAGAAACCAGTTATTGCCACAACAATGCCAATGACTGTCACCCCCAACAGGGCAAAGAACTTGAGGAACATGAAGACATCAGCGCTCCTCGTGCCCAGCTTTGTGGATACGCAGTTGAGTAGCGTGACAAGCACGAGTCCCACCAATGCCACGCTCTTGTTCAGCCATGTGCTTGCATCTACAGCTTCGGCCCCGATTATTGCGCGCACAAGATATTCTCCGAAAATTATTGCTATGATGGCTGCTGAACCCGGCTTCAGCACCATGACTGCGCACCATGTGAACAGGAATCCCGCCCACTCTCCGAATATCTTGGACAGATAGACCTGAGCGCCGCCGTTTAGCGGTATGGCTCCTCCGAGCTCCGCATAGCTCGCAGCACCTGTCCAGGCCAGGATACCAGCTACCACCCAGACCAATAGCGACGCTCCAGGCGAACCAGCATTCTTGTTGACTTGCGAGGGTGAAGAGAAAATGCCGCTCCCTATTATAAGGCCAATGACTAGCGACAACCCATTGAGATATGTCAAGCTCTTGTTCCTCTCCAATGAGCCGCCATTAAGCGCATTGGACGGATCCAAGGCTGGATTCGATGGCGCGCCCAAAGCCGTGTACCCTTGTGCGGTGCTAGAGAGCGGAAAGAGATTGGGTGCAAAATCAAAGGCGGAGGTTACGCTGTACGAGCGATTGTGCTTGTGCCGTGGTCTGTTTGCGTCATGGCGAGCTGGATTCAGCTCAGACAAGGGGTCCTCGTCGTCAAAGGATAATCGCCGCGAAGATGGCGCGCCTGAGGAAGAAGATTCCTCTGAAGTCCGTCGCGAAGGGTGCGACGAGGATGCCAGGGAGGCGAGTTCGAGCGAGTCGCGAGTCGGCGGTGGTGGCAGGTTAGAGTAGCGGCCGGCCATGTTGTGAGGGGACTGGAGGGGAGGGGGGCGGGGACAGCGTAGCGCTACCGTCCAGCCATGTGAAGTATATATGATATTAGAATGTCTTAGTTTATAGGGGTAGGATCCAGCACCCCTTTCCCTAGCATTCAAGGCTGCTGTATGTGGATGGTGAAGCTTGCCTGCACTCGTTGAAACAGACGGCTTCTATGCCGTCATGGGACTAGCTCCCGGATTGGCGCTAGGCCTTCACTCCAAAAAATTGTGGGAGCATTTCACGACTGGAAGCTTGGCGTGGTCTAGTCACCAATCCCCTATACAATGCGTACGATTAGGGTATGATATGCGCATACAACTAGGTGATGCGAGGTCTCAGTCTGCACTTGCTGGGCGGGCGACGCGCTCTCCGTCATCCCGCTCTGCCTACGCGAATAACCTCACAATGGGTCAGGAACATAAGCAGGAGGAGAAGATTTGAGGCAGTATCATTGACGTCGCTCACTCCGAAATGGCAACCGCACTGGGACCAACTGTCTTCGCAATGGGACAAACTGCGCAAATCAGATCGAGGAAATGCATATGTTTTGCCCATGTTCCCGTACCCCTCGGGCACGCTCCACCTAGGCCACCTGCGAGTATATACCATATCCGATGTCCTGGCGCGCTTCAAGCACATGCAAGGCTACAAAGTCTTACATCCCATCGGATGGGATGCCTTTGGTCTGCCGGCTGAAAATGCCGCCATTGAGCGAGGCGTACACCCAGAGAAGTGGACACTACAGAACATTGAGGCTATGAAAGGGCAGATGAAGGAAATGGGAGGTCGCTGGGACTGGGATGCTGTACGCAATACCTTCATAAAGACAGCACACAAGCTGATATATCGTACATGTAGGAAATACGAACATGCGATCCCCACTTCTACAAGCACACGCAGCGCATCTTCCTCATGCTCCATCAACACGGCCTAGCTTACCAAGCCAAGTCGCTAGTCAACTACGATCCTGTCGATCAGACCGTTCTCGCAAACGAACAAGTAGATGCCAATGGCTGCTCCTGGCGCTCTGGGGCAAAGGTCGAGAAGGTTATGTTGAAGCAATGGTTCTTGAAAATCAAGGAGTTCCAAGAACCCTTACTGAAAGATTTGGATGCTTTGGCTAAAGATGGCAGGTGGCCTGAGAAGGTGCTCGCCATGCAGAGGAACTGGATCGGCAAGTCCGAAGGCGCAAAGCTCTGGTTCGACATTGTCTCGACGGATAGCTCCATGCGCTTCGAGCCAGTCGACGTCTTCACTACAAGAGCAGATACCTTGTTTGGGGTTCAGTATATCGCTCTTTCACTGCATCATCCCGTCGTTCAACAGTTGGCCATTGAAGACGAGTCGTTGCGCACCTTCATGGACCGAGCAAAGGAATTGCCATCTGACACAAAGGAAGGTTTCCTGCTCAAGGATATTGTGGCAAGAAATCCACTTGCACATGCTGGAGGATCTACCGGCCCTTCTGTTCCTGTCTACGTGGCTCCGTACGTTCTGGACGATTACGGGTCTGGTGCTGTTATGGGTGTGCCGGGCCACGATACGCGAGACCACGCTTTTTGGCGAACGAATAGGGGTGATGAGCCAGTCCGGGTTGTCGTTTCTACCGAAAAGGGGAAGCTATCATTGCCACTCACACCGAGCAGCGAGGAAGATGTACCCATGACCGAGAAAGGTTACGTCGTTGCTGATATTGAGCGATTTGGTAACATGACATCCAAGCAAGCCGCAGATGAGGTCGTGCAGGCCATCCTTGATGCTGGAAAGCCTGCTCTGAAGACGGCGAACTGGCGTCTTCGAGACTGGTTAATCAGTCGCCAGCGTTATTGGGGCACGCCCATTCCTATCGTTCATTGTGGGTCATGTGGTGCCGTTCCGGTCCCCGAAGAAGACCTTCCAGTCGAATTACCAAACCTACCAGATAGCTTCTTCCGAGGACGTAAGGGGAACCCATTGGCGGAAGACGAGAACTGGAAGAAGACGAGTTGCCCCAAGTGCGGCTCTGCTGCCGAGCGTGAGACCGATACCATGGATACATTCATGGACTCATCTTGGTACTACTTCAGATTTTTGGATCCTAAAAACAAACATGCCTTGGTCGACCCAGCCAAGACAAACAACGGCATGCCAGTGGATCTCTATGTCGGCGGAGTGGAACATGCCATCCTGCACCTGTTATACGCCCGCTTCATCTCCAAGTTCCTCGCTACGACATCTACATGGCCGAAAGGTTATTTGACTAATGGCGAACCTTTTACGCGCCTCATAGCCCAGGGCATGGTTCATGGAGAGACATTCACCGACCCGGAAACCGGCCGTTTTCTTCGCCCGGATGAGGTGGACTTGTCAGATCTTTCTAAGCCCATCATTAAAGCGACCGGCAGCACTCCAAATGTCAGTTACGAGAAGATGTCCAAGAGCAAGTACAACGGCGTAGATCCTGGTGCTACCATATCAAAGTATGGGGCTGATGCAACACGTGCTCACATGCTGTTCCAAGCACCAGTAGGAGATGTGCTAGAGTGGGATGCGAAGAAGATCATTGGTGTTGAACGGTGGCTTAATCGGGTGATTAGGCTATCGACTGCTTTCTGGTTGCCTGATGTTGAAGTGAAAAAATTCGTCATGCCTAGACGGCTGGATGCAACGATTCTTGAGATTCTACAAGGCCTCTTTCCCAAAGAGGACCCCATGGAAACTACACGTGAGAGTCTCATTTCCAAGCTGAAGCCAGACGAAGCAAAGCTTTGGACAAAAACCCAGCAAATTATTGCAAGTGTCACCGACTCGTACTCACAGACGTACTCGCTCAACACCATCGTCAGCGACCTGATGACTTTGACGAACGCAGTATGGGACACTCCTCACGTGTCTTTCAAGACACCATATCTGAAATGGTACTCAGTGGCTCACCTCGTCCGTATGCTCGCTCCAATCGCTCCTGGTGTTGCCGAGGAAGCATGGCTCAGACTCCGTACCGTTAGCAATTTTGGCGCGCTACCCAATGATTACCCAACCATCTTCGCAACAGGCTTCCCCATTTCAGATATCGACATACTACCCCTTCTCTCAACAACTTTCAATTGCGTAGTCCAGGTCGACGGGAAACGTAGGTTTCAGGTCGAAATTCCGAAGCTTCCTCTTGGGATGGATCTAAGGGACTACGATTCTTCAACTAGCTTTGTTTTAGAGCAATTAGTGAAGACTGAACTAGGGAAAGAATGGCTCGACAAGGAGACTGGGAAGCTCTTTAAGGCTGCTGAAACCAATGAGGTGGATGAAAAATTTGGGATGCTACCCAAAGGATGGACGGCTATCGTCGTCAAAGGCGGCAGGCTTTGCAACTTGGTGAACCAGAAGGCACCCAAACCGGATAGATGATTGTATTACTGCATTTGTATATTACCTAAACTCTATATCACTATGTATAAAACACTGCAGTTGTATTAACAAGCCTGTGTGAGCAGAAAGTGGTTTGGCAGAACCCTAACTGTACTGTGAACCTTCTCCAGTCATTATCTCGTAATGTCGATGTCCGAATCCCGAGCTCCGCCATGTCCGACCTGTCACCATCGTCATCATCGCGGAACATATTCCGAACCCTTGATACAATTTGCCCAGACGCGTCATCCGTCCCATCGCAAGCTTTCGCAAAATGCTGTTCGCTCGACTCTCCCGGACGTCTCTGCCACACACTCTCCGCCCTTTCTTGAGACCAAGTAAACGCTTGCAATCCACAATACCGTATACAGAAACATGCCCCTCGCCGACATGCGAATGCGCCGCTACGCCCCCGGACCTGGAGATTGATCGCAAGACACCATTGCTAAACACAATGGCGACATATTCTGAGCAGGTAGTTTTCTGTACGGGCAAGGAAGACTGGGTCAGCAATATAGAGCAGGAAGAGGGTTCGACAGGGGAATTTGTCAAAGGGCTCAAGGGTGTGGTTGGCAAGGGAAGCCCTGCATTTGACGTAGGTGCGTTTTCCCAACTTACTTATTTTCCGATTCTGCGTACTTGGAAAGTGTTTTTTTCTAACAGTCGTGTGTATATGTGTCAGCCATTCACAAACGTCCTCATCACCGCATCCTCGTTACCGAAGAGTGATCAGCCAGGCACAACGACGGCACTACTCTTCCCGAGTTTCAAACGGATACCAAATATCCCGCATGTAACCGAGGCCCTCTCCAACTTTGCGACTGCGTATCTCAAAGCGACAAGTCTGCATCCTATGCACAATGGCTTGTCGATGGAGCAGAAAGCTGCATTGTTACGCGACGAGTCTAAAGCCAACGAGTTGCCACGAGCTGAAGAAATTATAAAGCCCACTATTCTCATCTGCGGACATGGCGGCCGCGACCAACGCTGTGGTATACTAGGGCCTCTCCTACAGTCTTCTTTCCGTCGCGAATTTCAGCGAAGGAGTATAGAGGCAGATGTGGGGTTGATAAGTCACATCGGTGGACATAAATATGCTGGAAACGTCATTATATACCTTCCTCCTAGTATGCAAGGCAATGCGCTAAGAGGGTCTGGGATATGGTACGGGCGGGTTGGGCCGGAGAATGTTGAAGGTGTTGTTGAAGAAACGCTGACTAGAGGACGTGTCATCACTGAACTGCTGAGAGGCGGCGTGATGCAGGGTGGGGGAAACATTGGGAGAATGGTGGAAGCGCAGTTGAAGAGGGAAAGTGGGCAGGAGAATGATGGGGGTTTGAAGCTCAAGGCTAGGGCGAGGGGTTGATAGAGCTTGCAAGGCATGAACTCAATCATGTAGCGGCTTGTTAGACATATGTTGATGGGAAATATTCTATAAATTGCCTGACAGACTGCAAGGCCCGTTCGGTGCGCTAACGCCTTACCTGGCTTTCTGCAGTCCTGTTCCTATCAAAACACAAGCGTGGAAGCATTTAGCCAAGATTGAAGGAATGATTCTATCATGGAAAAGTGCGTCGCAGCTTCTGTACAACAGACATGATGTGGCACTGCACGCAAAAGTCCAAGATGTTGGCAATGTTGTTCATGATTGAGTTGAATGCTACGATGAGCTACCAGATCGCACATGTCGCTGTCCTTCTAATGACTATCAACCGTACAATAAAAGACAAGCTGAGCCGCCCAGCGCCGCGCTATGCATCCCAAAATCCCTCGATATCTATCCCAAGGCCAAATATATGTACAATGCATCAATGCCTAAGTTGTGCCTAATAAGCCCGAACTTTCTTCCCGTCCATGTTAGCGTTGATGTCGGCTTTCCTCTTCCCAAGAACCGAGTCCGGAGTACCAGGCATCTCAATGCCTACACCTTTACTGTACTCCTCGAAGCATGTAGCATGGTAGATCTTTCCACCCACACTTAGCGCATCCATCCAGACAAAATCGTTCGCGCCCACGTTCCACTGAGTCTCAAACTTCTCCTGGCAAATCGGGCATGGAGCTTGCTGCAGTGTCACGTCTTGGGGAACGCTCACATAGCGATCCTTTGTTTGTTTCTTCGCCTTTACCGCACCGCTAGCAGAGTCATTGGACTGGTTCGGGGCAGTCTCGTCGACTTCCCTATATTCAATCCACTCCTTCTCAGGGATGTACCAAGAACGATGAAAACCTCGCTTCGCGGAATCT
>Ga0265780_10008744_pt1 | contig 12259 bp, 11 predicted proteins | sample P1T30metagenome_FD_192432 | JGI IMG/M metagenome (GOLD analysis project Ga0265780, IMG submission 192432) | Plant litter microbial communities from East Loma Ridge, Irvine, California - P1 T30 | ecosystem: Environmental > Terrestrial > Plant litter > Unclassified | place: USA: California... | reverse complement strand
TCCTCGCACAAGTACTGGTTGAGCGGGACCACCCTCGGCGATGCCGCCCAGTGGGAAGGGGTGCAGGTCCAGAACGGCGACGTCGTCGGTCTGGCGTTGCGCGGCCACAACGTGCGGGGAACCGTGCCCGCTGCCCTGGGCCAGCTCGCGGCCTTGCGCACAGTGGACTTATCCGGCAACCAACTCGGTGGCCCGTTGCCGGCCGAACTGGGCAATTGGCACGCCGTGACGACCGTGTCCCTGCAGGAGAACGGCTTCACCGGGCCGCTGCCGACCGGCATTGGCCGGTGGACCCAGGTGCTGGAACTGGTGGTTTCGTCTAATCAACTCAGCGGCGATTTGCCCGACTCGTTGCGGTACTGCACGCAACTGAAAGGTTTATATCTCGGGCACAACGCCTTGACCGGTTCCCTGCAGGTGCTGACCACGTTGAGCCGCCTCACCCGATTGAGTGCGGAGAACAACCGCTTCACCGGGGGACTGCCCGTTGGGTTGGGCGGGCTGACGTCGTTGACTGAAATTCACCTCGACAACAACCAACTAAGCGGGCCGCTGCCCGACTCCTATGGCGTATTGGGCAACCTCACGTCCTTCACCGCGGCTGGAAACCACCTCTCGGGCATGGTCCTGGCACCCATCCTGCGCTTGCCCCAGCTCTTTGCCCTGCGCTTGGACGGCAACGAGTTCACGGACATCGGCCGGCCGAGCGGCGCATCCGCTACCCTACCGGTTGGGGTTACGCTAACCGGCAACCGGCTGGATTACCTGGCGCTGGAACAACTGTACTACGCCGCCAAGCAGTCTTACGTCCGCGCCGTCGACGCCCGCGCCCAGCAAGTGCCGGCCCACGTCGACACCGTGGGCTTTCAGGCCGGCGGGCCACTGGCAATGGCCGTGGCCCCCGCACGCGGCACGTACAACGTTCGTTACCAGTGGCAGCGCCTGGTCGGCGGCCAGTGGGTGAACCTGCCAGGCGACACGCTGGCCGGCAAGTCTTGGGCCTCGGCCACGGTGGCCGACCAAGGCCTCTACCGCCGCGCGGTGCATAACCGCTGGTTTCAAAACGCGGACGTGGCCCCGACCGAACTCTACTCAACGATGGTCTACGCCGACCTGCAGCCTTACACGCCACTGCCCCGCAACCGGCCCGCCGATTACAACACTGTGCACGAGGTGCTGGCAGCGCTCACGCCCGCCCCCGACGCCACCGCTTCCCGGCCGGCTGAAGTGAACTACGTGCGCACCTGGGTTCCCAGGGTAGCCCTGACGGCCTTGCCGGCCCCGGCGCCCGCACCGGCAGCGGCCGATGTGGCGCAGGCTGCCATCACCACCCAGTACCTCGATGGGTTGGGGCGGGCGCTGCAAACCGTGCAGCACCGGGCCTCGCCACGGGGCCGCGACCTGGTGCAGCCTGTGGCCTACGATGCGGTGGGGCGCGCGCCCAAACAGTTCCTGCCATACGCCGACACCGCAGGTACGCCCCGCTCGACCACGCAGGGCTACCATTACCGGGCCCTGACCGACCAGCAAAACTTTTACCAGCGCACCGGCCCTGCCGGGGGCGGGCTGGGCCCGCTGCCAGCCAATGACCCCACACTCGGCGTGGCCCGCACGGGCCGGGCCTTTGCCGAAACCCTCTACGAGGCTGCCCCGCTAAACCGGGCGCTCGCCCAAGGCGCGGCCGGCGAAGCCTGGCAGCTCACGGCCGGCCACGTGGTCGAGCGCACCGAACGGCCCAACACTGCGGCCGACTCGGTGCTGCGGTTCGCCCCCGTGGCCGGCCTGAGCAGTTCGGACCCGGGCTACCGCGGTTTTTATGCCGCCGGTGAGCTTTGGGGCACGGAAGTGGCCGACGCCCACGGCCCGAACGAGTACGGCGCGCACGGCTACCGCACCATTGAGTGGAAAGACAAGGACGGGCGGCTCGTGCTGCGGCAGGTAGAAGCCGGGCGCTCGCGCTCCTCGCTGCTCGCCGGCCGGCAAATCGGCGATGCGCCCGTGGGCGACATGCTCGTCAACTCGCGCTGGCTGCGCACGGCTTACGCCTACGACGATTTTGACCGGCTGCGCTTCGTGGTGCAGCCCGAGGGAACGCGCCGGCTGCTGCCGGTGGCCGTGCCGACGAATGGGGCCGCGCCCTGGCCGAGCGCCGTCAATCCCTTCGTCTTCCGCTACCGTTACGACGAACGCGGCCGGCAGATTGCCAAGCAGATTCCCGGGCAGGACGGCGAGGTGCAGCTGGTGTACGACCTGCTCGACCGCCCCGTGCTCACCCAGGACGCTGCCCAGCGCCTGCGGAAAGAATGGAGCTGGACCAAGTACGACGCGCTGGGGCGGGTTGTCCTTACTGGCCTGGTGACGCGCACCGACACAATGACCCGTGCCGGGCTGCAGACCCTGGCCGCAACCGATACGGCCACGGCTCACCAGTACGAAGTCCGTACGGCCAACGCCGGTAGCTACCCGCACTATTACACCACTGACCAGGCCTTCCCGCGCCTGGGCCAGCCGGGATTTGGCGCCGGGCAAGTGCTGGGCGCGACTTACTACGACGATTACAACTTCGACAACGACGCGCAGGGCACGGCCGACCAGAACTACGACATCCGCAGCGACAACCAGTTCGGGGGCGCTGGTGCCCCCGTAGTCGACTACCGGCGCACCACGGGCTTGGTGACGCGCACCAAGACGCGCGTGCTGGGCGTGAGCGAAAGCGACCCCGTGCAGGCTGCCTGGCTCATCACCACGACCTTTTACGACGAGCGGGGCCGTCCCACCCAGGTGCGCAGCATCAACGCCCGCAAGGGCACGGACCTGGTGACTTCCCAGCTCGACTTCACCGGCCAAGTGACGCAGCGCATCACCTTTCACACCGGGCCCAACCACCAGCCGCTACAGGTCAACGAGTTCTTTGCCTACGACCACGCCGGGCGCCTGCGCACCATCAGCCAGCAACTGCCGGGCGAGGCGCAGCCTACCCGCCTGCGCCTGCGCCATTACAACGAGCTCGGGCAGTTGACCGTCGATTCGCTCGGCACGGGCCGCCTGCTGCAACCGGTCAAATACGCTTACAACATCCGCGGCTGGCTCACCCAGCTCAATAACCCGACTTACCCGGCGGCGGGGGACCTGTTCAACTTATCCTTGCACTACGTTTCGGGCTTTACAACCGGCTACGAGCAATATAACGGCAACCTGACGGGCCAGACCTGGCGGGGACGCGACGGGGTGCAGCGGGCCTATGGCTATGTGTACGACCCGCTCAACCGCCTGCTGCAGGGCGATTTCGTGGCCCGCACCCCCGGCACGGCGGTAGGGTCCTACCGCACCTGGGCATCCGAAGAGGACAACTACCGGCTCTCGCTCGTCAGCTACGACGACAACGGCAATGTTAAGACCCTGCGCCGCCGCAGCCTGCTGGCAGGGGGCACGCACGCGTTGCCCAAGCAGTACGGACCGGTGGATGAGCTGACCTACGCCTACCAGGGCAACCGCCTGCAGGCCGTCGAGGACCAGGTGAGCGGCAACCAGCTGCCGCGCCCGGCGGGCTACAACGGCGCGCCCACCTCACTGGCGGGCGACTTCCAGGAGCAGGGCGTGCACCAGGCCAGCGAGTACGAGTACGATGCCAACGGCAGCCTGACCCGCGACCGCAACAAGGGTCTGACGGGCATCGCCTACAACCACCTGAGCCTGCCACGGCAGGTGCGCTTCGGCAGCGGGGCCGACTCGGTGGTGTTTCGCTACGCAGCCAGCGGGCAGAAAGTGGCCAAGCTGGTGTACCAGACGGGCCGGCCGGTGCAGCGCACGGACTACCTCAACGGCTATCAGTACGAGGGCGACAGCCTGCGCTTCTTTGCCCACGCCACCGGCCGGGTCCTGCGCTTTGTCTCGAAAGATGCGGCCGGTCAGGCGACGACCAGCTACGAGCGCGAATACAACCTGGCCGACCACCTGGGTAACCTGCGCCTGGCCTACCGCCGCGGCACCGTCCGCCGCGACTCGGTCAGCCTGGAGCAGGACGTGGCCAGCCACGCCCGCGAAAGCCGGGCATTTGATTCGCTGAGCGTGAGCACCCCCATTGCCCTGCAAGTGGGCAGCGGCGTGGCCCGCACTGGCAGCTACGTGGCTCGGGTCAACGCTGGCGGCAGCGCCCCGAAACCATTGGGGCCGTTGAAGCAGCTGGCCGTGCAGCAAGGCGACACGGTGACCGTGACGGCCTACGGCTTCTACCCGCAGCCCGTTCAGCACAGCTTCTGGTTCTCGCTGGCCTCCTTTCTCACCAGCGTTCTGCACCCAGCCAACGCGCCTACAACTGGCCCCGACCCCACGCGCGGCCGGGCCGGCCTGCCCCTGCTGCAAGTCGGCGTGGCTGCTGGCCTGACCACCCTGCCCCAGCTCGGCGGGGGCGTGCCCAAGGGCTACGTGCGCCTGCTCGTCTTCAACGCCGACTCGGCCCTGGTCGGCCAGCAGGTGCAGGCCCTGAGCAGCGCTGCCCTCAACAACTACCAGCGTCTGCGCCTGCGGGTACTAGTGCCCCAGGACGGCTACGTGACGGCTTACGTGGGCAACGAGAGCGACGCCGACGTCTACTTTGACGACGTCACCGTCGAGCTGCGCCAAGGGCTGCAAGTGCAGGAGACCCACTACGACCCCACTGGCCTGGAACTGGCGGGGCTTAGCGGCACCACGCCGGGGCTCAAGGCGCTAAGCCAGTACAAGTTCAACGGCAAGGAGTTCCAGCCCGACCTGGGCCTGAACTGGAACCACCAGGACTGGCGATTCTTTGATACCCAACTCGGACGCTGGCATGTGGTGGACCCTTTGGTAGAGAAAGACCAAGAAACGTGGACACCTTATCAGTTCGGCTTTGATAATGCTGTGCGATATAATGACCCTAATGGACTAGAGGTAATTTATGCAGAAGGGACCACAGCTCGACAGCAACGAAAATTTGAGCGTCAGCAAGACAAGCTGAACAGACGTTCTGAAACTGCAAGTCAGAATTGGGAGCAGCTTAAAACTTCAAAAAATGTACATACTATCCATATCAACGGCGTTAAAAAAGGGGAAATGCGCACCAAGGAAAAAGGTGAAATTGATAATGTAAATGGTAATGGTACTGATATTTATGTGAATTTGAGGGATAAAAAGATAGAGGGGCGGAAACTACCCATAGGCATATCTGTAGGGCACGAAGAGGGGCATGCAGCTAGATTCGACGCTGGGCTTGTTCAGCATATCAAATCCCCAACTCTGGTAGATTTTAAGTCCAAAGGCTTTGAGACGGCAAACTTTGAATACGATAAGGCTAGGGCTGTCCGAAGAGTCACTGAAGAAGTTGCAGCCAGTCAAATTGAGAATAAGATTCGCTCAGAATATTCTCAATCAGGAAGCACTTTGCCGCGAAGAGAGGTGTATTCAAACCTCACTATGCCATCACTTGTGGGTGGCAAAGAATATCTAGACCGTCTTCCACCTGTTCCGATACCCTAAAGTCAGACCTATGAAGTTCCTGTTTCTATTTGCCGCTACCATGGCTAGTTGCCACGTCGTTAATACGGCATCGAGCACTGATTATCAAAAAAATGGCAATACATGTTGCAAAATTTATGAGACTTCGCAGCCTATAGACTTTTCTGGAATGAAGGCCGTTTTGAAATCAAATAATGATAATTTATTTGACATATATACTATTGAATTAACATCAGGTAAGCCAGACCTTGACTTGACGCTTCACCTTTTTAGAAACAAGGATGGAGTTACGATTTTCGAACAAAAAATTGGTCAAAAGCCGGTTAAAAGTCGTGTAATAAATGATACATCCATATATTCTATTATTAAGGGAATAGATAATAAGTATTATCGCCAACAATGCTACGAAGACGCAAGTACACTGTTAATTACTAAGTTATTTGAAGTCAAACTTCAGGGGACAGTAATACAGACCTGTTATTTAAGCAACGGAGGGAGCGATAATATCTGCGATGATGATAAAAGTAAGATATTGATTGCTCATAAGGTGTCTGAGAGAATGCGCATGTTAGCTAATATTAAATAATATATATTCTACTTTTCAAATCTCATGAGTACTTCCTTTTCAGCGGCTTCCTAGGCGCTGGGCTACCGCTACCAAGCCCAGTATGCGCTCTATGCCCTGCTCACGGCCGATGGCGAAGAATCCGCCCTCATCCTGGAAGGACTAGACGACGTGGAGCTGCAAAGCGCGACGGCGACCGAGCTCCAGCAACTCAAGCACCACCTGAGCACCAAACGGCAGGCGGTCTGGTCGAATCGCAGCTCAGCCTGGGCGGTATGTACTTTGATTTCTGATTAATTCTGGCTGCACCCGCGGCCGGGCCGGGCTGCCGCTGCTGCAAGTCGGCGTAGCCGCCGGCCTGACCACCCTGCCCCAGCTCGGCGGGGGCGTGCCCAAAGGGTATTTGCGCCTGCTCGTCTTCAACGCCGACTCGGCCCTGGTCGGCCAGCAGGTGCAACAGCTCAGCAGCGCCGCCCTCAACAATTACCAGCGCCTGCGCGTGCTGGTGCCCGGGGACGGCTACGTCACGGCTTACGTGGGCAACGAGAGCGACGCGGACGTTTACTTTGACGACGTCACGGTGGAGCTGCGCCAGGGCCTGCAGGTGCAGGAGACGCAGTACGACCCCACCGGGCTGGAGCTGGCCGGGCTCAGCGGCACCACGCCAGGGCTCAAATCCCTGAGCCAGTACAAGTTCAATGGCAAGGAGTTCCAAGCCGATTTGGGCCTGAACTGGAACCACCAGGACTGGCGATTCTTTGATACCCAGCTCGGACGCTGGCACGTGACCGACCCCGAGATTGAGAACGGGCAGGAAAGCTGGACACCCTATTCCTTTGGCTTTGACAATGCCGTGCGCTTTGCTGATGCCGATGGAAGGTGCCCGGGCGGGTGCCCCGACGCAGGCACACTTCAAACAGCTTGGCAGCAAGGGGTTAATGCTGGTGAAGCAGTCGGACTACCTCAATTCGCTATACCTGTTGCCATTGGCGTGACCGTTGGTGCTATTGTTTATTCATTATGGGACCATTTGCCGTCACTACCAGCCTTCGACCCGGCATTGGTTCAAACCGCTTCTGTTGGGCCTGCAACGAATTATTATCTTCCACAGGAAATGCGGGGCTATCCATCAAATGCCCCCACACCCTCCGCACTCAAAGATGCCAAAGGACGTGTTGAGGCCCGCAAGCGGCCTGTGACTGAAAAAAAAGCAGAAAACTTAGAAAGGAATAAGGACGTCCCCAAAACTCAATTGGGACCTAGTGGTAAGCCTAAGATTAATATAGTCAATAAGCCAACAATGAAACGGGCAAGAGATGCAGCTCTAGAAACAATCCGAAATCGAATTCAGCACCTCAGCAACATTTAAATGATGAAGGCCAACCTGGGCATTTTCATGCAACAAGAGATGGAGAAAAACTTGGGGGAAAGGATAATACCCATTATGCTTATCCTTCACCTGTCAATCCGCCTAAGCCTAAAGAATAACCAATAACCCATCAAAGTCAAATAGTTGTTTAATTATTTGACTTTGATGGGTTACTCAAATCAATCTTTACATTACAGGTTCCTGCTCTATATATTGCATATAGGCTGTATATCTGAACAGGCCTTCAAATCCCTAATTTAATTACACATGCAAAAGAATAAATACAATTCTGTCTGGATTGCCTTTGTCAAGTTTAAAGCAGGAAATGGCGAAAGTTTTAATGCTTTAATCGATGTAGAAGAGAAGGAATCTGACCTAACGTTAAAGTATTTAGGCGCGTGGGCAAATGTCTTGGTTGATTCCAATAGCATAAAAGGTGCTTCTGAAATCATAGAGCAAGGATTGAAAGAGTTAAGATTTCAGTTAGTCTTTATCCAAAAGATTGAAAACACAGCTCTATTAATAGAGGAAGGTGAATTAAAAAGTGGCGTTGTGGACGAAATTGCTGACATGCTACAACACGGATACAAATTCATGATTAGCGACAGGATTTTTCCTTATGCAGAGGGCGAAGAGTAACTGTATGATTTGTCTTTCACATATATGAGCACTTCCTTTTCAACTGGTGTCTGACCGCAGGCTCTGGGCTACATCTATGCGTTCTACGCCCTGCTCATGGAATATGCCCTTATCCTAGAAGAAATGGACGACGTGGAGTTGCAAAGCGCAATGGCGACCGAATTCCAGCAGTTCAAGCATCACTTGAGTACCAAACGGCAGGCGGTCTTGTCGAACCGCAGCACCGACTGGTGGAAGACGCTCCAGGTTAGGGGCAACTTGTTGCATAAGCAGCAATGGGACCCGCTGCGCACCCGGCTGGCCCTCATCACGACGGCCACCGCCGCCCCGGGTTCCATCCCCAGCCTGTTGCGAGACGATGCCGCCCGCGACCCCGCCGAAGCCCTGAAGCAGTTGATTGCGTTGGCGGCCACGGCCCCCAGCTAGGCCCTGGCCGCCCCGGTGCAGGTGTTCAGTGACATGTGCTGGAGTCGGCACGATGTCGGTTACGTAGCCTTTATGCAAGAACCGCTGTCTGCCAAAAATTGGGCATTCTGCCAACAACCGGAGCAAGCAGAATCAGTCAACTCGGTTTAGCGTCATTTTTCGACCCGTTGCAATGATAGCTCATTCTCCAAAAGCGCTTTAATACCGAATACGCAACTTTGCACGACGCGGGGCCAAGTGTTCGCTTAGCTCATCCGAAGCGTCCGCGCAGAGGTCTGCTAGCGCTGGTGGAAGGCTCAGCACGCAGTTGGACCGCGCAGGGCAGCTTAAAAAGGGACATGCCCCCGCCACGCGCGGGCGGACTTACTGGACTGGGCGCGCCAGCCTTGCTCCCGCTAAACCCGGCCGCCTTACTTTGGGCCCATGGATAGAGCAGCAAAGAGCCTGACTCCTGCGCCTGCAACGCTAGCGCGGTCATTGGGCGTTTTCACGGGCACGCTGCTCGTGGCCGGGGTCATCATCGGGTCCGGGGTGTTCAATAAAATCGTCCCCTTGGCCCAAACGGACTTGAGTGAGGGTGGATGCTAACCGCCTGGGTTGTGGCGGGCCTCTTCACCCTGGGCGGGGCATTCAACCTAGAGGCCCTGGCAACGCTGACCAAGGAGTCGGGGGGCATTTACGAGTACCTGCGCCCGGCCTTTGGCAATTTCGCGTCGTTTCTGTTTGGGTTGACCGACTTTGCCATCATCTGCTCGGCGTCGGTGGCCGCCCTGGGGTTCATCTTTGCCCACCCGCTGGCTACCTAGCTGCTGGCCGCCCTCGTCCACCGACTAAGGAATTTGAAACGCAGTAGCCTGCGCAGACATGATTTAAATACGTTTTTTATGATAACTGCCGTACCAAATGGCATCAGTAGGCTACAAAGCATTTGTAGGCACCGCCACAGGCACCAAAAACAAAACAGCCACCTAGCGCCTACGCTAAATGGCTGTTAATCAATGAGCGAGAAACGAGGTTCGAACTCGCGACCCTCAGCTTGGGAAGCTGATGCTCTACCAACTGAGCTACTCTCGCGGGGTGATTTGGTAGTACGAAATTACGCCAAAGAACCGGATTCGCAACCCGGCAGTGCGGCTACCTAACCCTGCATTTGTCGGGTGCGTATCAGCAACCATTATGGCCACCCCTCCTCTCGCACCTGCCACCAGACGCCTGGTTGGCCTTTTGCTGATATGCAGCGGCTTCCTACTGGGGCTAGGCCTGCTGCTGAAGGTAGGAGTGAACCTATACAGCTGGTACGTGGGCGGCATCAATGCCGCATCGGTTGCGCTACTGTCGGTCAATCTGTTGGGGCTGTTGGCTGGTGGGCTATTTATGCGGTGGGGCCTGCAAATGCGCCGTGACCACGACGCAGCCCGAAACCCGAACCGCAACGAAATTCTGTAAAAACGGCGGGCCCTACCTTTGCGCAATGTCATCTCCCCTGCGTATTTCGCTGGCGAAAGCCAACAGTGCCACGGCCACCCAGCTGGCTGAGCTTGGTCGCCAAACCTTTTTGGAAACCTATTCGGCCCAAAACACCCCGGAGAACCTGGCGGCGTTCGTAGCCCAAACATTCAGTCCTGAAATACAGCTGGCGGAGTTGCAAGAGCCGGAAACTACCTACCTCATCGCTCACATGCAGGCCGAGGCCGTCGGTTACGCCAAGCTGCGTGATAATTCCTCGCTGGGTCTATCCGAAAACCAGGACGCCGCTGGCCGACTGGAAATCAAGCAGCTATACGTGCGCGAAGACTGGCAGGGCACTGGCTTGGGCGCCGCGCTGATGCGCAGCATTCTGGCCCTGGCCGAGCAATTGCACTGCACCGCCGTAGTGTTGGGTGTATGGGAGAAAAACGCACGCGCACGCGCCTTCTACCAGCGGTTTGGCTTCCGCGAAGTTGGGAAATGTGATTTTCAATTGGGGCAGGAAACGCAAACTGACTTGATTTTGCGTAAAGGCTTGGCCGGCCGCTAAAGCGCCTACTTTTACGCATGCCCATCCTCACTCTTGGCCAGCTTCGCAATACTCACCGCCGACTGCATAGCTGGCATGTAGTAGCCTTGTGGGTGGGGCTGCTGCTGATGGCCTGCCAGCCCCAACACGAACAGGCAGCGGAAACTAGTATTCCACCCGTGGGGCACTATGAAGGCAGCCTTAGTGCAGCTGGACAGGCGGAGATGCGGGCGGCACTCGACATCCGCCATCCCAGCCCGGGCCATTACGAGGCCGAGTTCACCGTGACTGGTGCAAGCACGCTAAGCTTTGTGTCCGACACCATCATTTTCAACAACAACCTATTGCGCCTGAGCCGCCCGGCTCGGCCCGGCCAGGTGCTGACCCTAACCCTAGACGGTGACTTTTGGCGCGGGACGCTGGCACTGGACTCGCTCAAGGCCACGACTATCTTGGTGAAACGCGGTGCGCCTACACCCAGCACCTACCGGGTAGAAGAGGTGCCCCAGGCCAATGGCTCAGCGTGGCTATTTGCACCGGCGGATACTACTACGCCCGGCACAGCCCTAGCCCTGCTGCCCGACGCCGAAACGGAGCCAACTGCCGCCCTGTGGGCCGATGCCTTAGCGCGTGAAGGCATCATTACCTTGCTGCTACCCGCGGCCGATTCAACCACAACGCCGGCTGAAACGACGCGCTTGCAAGCAGCTTTGCGCTTTTTGCGTGGCACGGCTGGCGCCGATACGGCAAATGTGGGCGCATGGGCAGTGAGTAACCGGGCATCGGCCCTGGCCCCTGCACTACTTGGAATTGCTGCACCGCGGCCAGCTTTTCTCATTGTCCAGAACACAGTAGCTGCCCCCGATTCGCGGGCGGCATTTAAGGAGCTTAGTCGCCGTAAGTTTCCCTTACTGGCTCTGTACGGCGGGCCGGCAGCCAAACTGCCAGCTGCTACGATGCGCGGCGTATTGGGTAACCGACGGGGCGCAACGGTGCGCACCTACCGCATGACTGGCCCCGATTTGCTGGTTCCGGCAACGCTAAGCCCAAGCTTCGGCCCAGGCCTGCCAGCCGATGTGGTAGAATGGTTGCAAGGGAAGTAGCCTCGGTGTCCGGATGGTCATAAGTGCCTGCATTGCGCGGCTGTTACACAACAACTTTGCCCGTCAGCACCACGCTACTGGCGCGCAGCAAGTGGATGCCAGCCCGAAAGGCACTTCAGCCGGCAACGGATAGCTGCCCATGTTGACGCCATCGCGGTGCGCCATCACGAGCAGGTCGCCGGTAGGCTGCTGCCCCACCCGCACGGCATAGCCGCCCACAGTTCCGCCACAGATGCAAGCCACGCCGCTGGTGCCAAAGGCAGTGTCGGTGGAGCCATTGGCCAGGAAGCGGGTGATGAAGGAACTGCCGCCCACGCCGCCTACTACCAATACTTGCATCAGTCGCAAGCTTGAAGCCTATTCAAACATAATCGGCTTTAAAGCAACCAGCTCGTCAAGGCACCAGTTTTCAGCACATTTAAGCCACCCCGTGCGTAACCAGCGTTATTTATAATAGCAGCAAGCCCTTCTCCCGCACCAGCTGCCAGGCCGGGCCTTGCAGGAAGTTTTCGAAAGCGCCTTCGGTGGCCGGAAAGCTGGTGGCCGCATCGCGCAGCAGCACTTTGGTGTCGTAGTCGTGGCTGAGTTGGGTGAGGAGCTGGTGCAGCCAACGGCCGGCGGCTTCGGTGGTTTTCACTTCGAAGTCCTCGGCCTGCTCGTAGCAGGTGAGCACGGCGCGGGGGGCT
>Ga0265780_10008743_pt1 | contig 12260 bp, 6 predicted proteins | sample P1T30metagenome_FD_192432 | JGI IMG/M metagenome (GOLD analysis project Ga0265780, IMG submission 192432) | Plant litter microbial communities from East Loma Ridge, Irvine, California - P1 T30 | ecosystem: Environmental > Terrestrial > Plant litter > Unclassified | place: USA: California... | reverse complement strand
TGCTCAACGCGGGGATGCTCGGTTCGCTGTCATCGGTCCCCGCGATCGACCCCAAGGAGATGGCGCAGGTCCTGACGCTCAACGTCAGCGCGCAGGCCGCCCTGATCGCCGCGTTCGACCCGATGCTCAAAAAGGCGAAGTCGGCCCGGGTGATCGGCGTCACCTCGAGCGTCGGCCGCAAACCGCGTGCCTATTGGGGGCTCTACGGCGCATCGAAGGCCGCGTTCGAGACGCTGCTCGGCGCCTATGGCGACGAGATGGCCGAGATCAGCGGCATCCGCACCGCGATCGTCGACCCTGGCGCGACCCGCACCAAGATGCGCGCGCGTGCCTATCCCGGCGAGGACCCGAAGTCGGTGAAGGAACCGCAGGTCGTCGCCGACCGCATCGTCGCGCTGGCGATCGACGGGTTCGAACCCGGCCATTTCGAACGCGTAGCCTGAAGGTCTGCCCCTTGCGGGGCAGACTGTCAGCGTCGTTTCACCAGCGTGACCTGCGCGACGTCGATCCCGCCCCCGCGGAACCCGCCTTCGCAATACATCAGGTAATAGCGCCACAAAGCGACGAACTTCGCGTCGAGCCGCGCCGGTAGGCGGCCCTGCGCGACGACCGCATCGAACGCGACCCGCCACCGCCGGCACGTCTCCGCATAATGAAGCCCGAACCCGCGCCGGTCTTCCCAGGCAAGCCCGCGCGCCTCGGCGAGCGCGCGGAACCGCGGCTCGGACAACAGCATCCCGCCCGGGAACACGTAACGCTGGATGAAATCGACGCTTGTCGAATACGCGTCGAAGATCGCATCGTCGATCGCGATATACTGGATCGCCGCCCGCCCGCCCGGCTTCAACGCGCGCGCGATCGCATCGAGATAGGCCGGCCAATAGGCCTCGCCCACCGCCTCGACCATCTCGATGCTCGCCACCGCGTCATAGGTGCCCGTGACGTCGCGGTAATCGGTCAGCGCAACCGTGACGTTCGTCAGCCCGGCGTCCGCCATGCGGGTGTCGACCTGCCGTTTCTGCTCGGTCGACAAGGTCAGGCCGTGGACCGACACGCCGGCACGCGCCGCCAGTTCGGCAAACGAGCCCCAGCCGCACCCGATCTCGAGGATCCGGTCGCCGGGCCGCGCCGCGGTACGATCGAGGATCGCCTGCAACTTGGTCGTCTGCGCCTGTTCGAGCGTCTCCGCCTCCGACACAGGCTCGGCGAACAGCGCGCTCGAATAGGTCAGGCCGGGGTCGAGCCAGAGCTCGTAGAAGTCGTTGCCCAGGTCGTAATGCGCCGCGATGTTGCGCCGTGAACCCTCGCGGTGGTTGCGCCGCATCCAGTGCCAGAGCCGCGCCGAAAGCCGTGCGACCCCGCCCGATCGCGCGGTCCGCCCCAGCGACGCACGGTTGCGCATGAACAGGTCGAACAGCGGCACGGGATCGGGGCTCGACCAGTCGCCCGCGGTCCAGCCCTCGTACCATCCGACGGACCCTGCGGTCGCGAGCCGGATCAGCGCACGCCAGCGGTGGAGCGTGACGACGGGGACCGGTCCGGGCGCGCGCCCGCCGATCAGCCGGCGCGTTCCATCGGGAAGGATCGCCTCGATCGCCCCGCTCTCCAGCCCGTCGTCGATCCGGTCGAGCATGCGGTGAAAGATCGGCGCGGCCAGACGCGCCAGCGTCGTCGCCGCGGGGGACTGGGTGTCATCGAAAGCGGGAACGGCGGTCATCGCGGCGCTCCATGCAACAGCGCCGCGACGGTGAAAAGGGACTAGCGTGCGTGGCGACCCGCATCGAGCGCGCGCTCACGGCCTTCGCGGTGGCCGATGATCTTCGCCGGATAGTCGCCGGGCCGGCATCCGGACTCGTCGGGGTCATGGATCACATCGCCCTTCAGTCCGGCGAGCTCAGGTACCCACTCGCGGATATAGTCGCCTGCGTCGAATTTTTCCGACTGCGACAGCGGTGCCATGATCCGCCCGAACATGTTCGAATCGACGCCCGTCCCGGCGACCCATTGCCAGTTGACCGAATTGTTCCCGTAATCGGCGTCGACCAGGCAATCCCAGAACCACCGCTCCCCCTCGCGCCAGTCGATCAGCAGATGCTTTACGAGGAAGCTCGCGGTGATCATGCGGACGCGGTTGTGCATCCATCCCGTCGTCCAGAGCTGCCGCATCCCGGCATCGACGATCGGATAGCCCGTCCGCCCCGTCTGCCACGCCTTGAGGTCCGCCGCGGCCGCCTTGCCCGTGCGCCACGGCAGCGCATCGAACTTCGGCCGCCCGTTTGCCTTGCCGTAATCGGGCATCGCCAGCACCACGCCGTCGGTGAAGTCCCGCCACGCCAGCTCCTTCAGGAAGGTCGTCGCATCGCCGTGACCGTCGACCGCATGCCACACGGTCCGCGGCGAGATCTCGCCGTGATGCAAATGCGGCGACAGGCGCGACGTCCCCTCGATCGAGGGCATGTTGCGGTCGACGTCATACGCCTCGACGATCGATGCCATCGCCTTGGCATTCTTCAACGCCTGCGCTTCGCCGGGCGTCCAGTCGTCAAACCCGCCCGACCAGTCGGGCTTGGTCGGCAGCAGGTCCCAAGACGCGAGCGTGTCGCTCTTCGGCCAAGAACCGGGCGCGTGGATCACATGGGGGACCGGCTCGGGCTCGGGCGGTGGCATCATCTGGTTGAGCGCCTTCCAGAACGACGAATAGACGCGGAACTGGCCACCCGACCCGGTCTTCACGTCCTCGACCCGCATGAGGTGATTGCCGTCGTGAAGGCATAGCCGATCGCCCAGCGCGTCTTCGGCCTTGCGCCACCAGGGTTCGTAGTGGCGGATCGCATGGATCTGCGTCGCGCCTGTCTCCTCCAGCAGCGCCGTCAGAACCTCGACCGCATCACCGCGACGCAGGATCAGCCGCGACTCCTTGTCCTTGAGCGCCTTGCCGTGCGCCGCCAGGCTGTGGTGCAACCACCAGCGCTGCGCACCGCCCATCGCCCAGTCGCCGGGCGCGTCGTCGTCGAGCACATAGACCGGGATGACCGGGCCCGCCGCAGCGGCTGCGATCAGTGCGGGGTGGTCGTGAAGGCGAAGGTCCTGGCGCAGCCAGAGAAGCGTGGGTGTCGTCATCGACCGTTCAACGTCGCATCCGATGATCCGGAGCCACGCCCGGCAAAAGTTTCACCAAGCGTCATGATCGCGGTGACGTGACGCTGCGCGATCTCGAGCGCGTCGTCGCCGTAGCCGCCCCCCACGGTACTCGCGAGCGGCACGCCGCGGGCGATCGCGAGCCCCGCGATCAGCCGTTCGCGGCGGACCAGCCCGTCGAGCGTGAGCGACAGCCGGCCGAGCCGGTCGCCCGCGAACGGATCGACGCCCGCCTGGTAGAGGATCAGGTCGGGCCGGACCTCGTCGAGCAGCGGCACGAGCGTCTGCTGCAGGATGTCGAGATAGGTGGCATCGTCGACCCCGTCGGGTAGCGCGACGTCGAGCGACGACCGCGCCTTGCGGACGGGGAAGTTCTTCTCCGCATGGATCGAATAGGTCGCGATCTCGGGCCGCCCGGCGAGCAGTGCCGCGGTTCCGTCGCCCTGATGCACGTCGCAATCGACCACCAGGATGCACTGCGCATCGCCCTGCTCGACAAGCCGGACGGCCGCGACCGCGAGGTCATTGAACACGCAATAGCCCGCGCCCGTCTCCGCCAGCGCATGATGGCTGCCCCCTGCAGTATTCGCGGCAAAACCGTGGAGCAGCGCGAGTTTGGCGGCCAGCCATGTCCCGTCGGGCACCACGACCGCACGCTTCGCCACCGCCTCCGTCACCGGAAACCCGATGCGCCGCTCCTTCAGCGCGGGGACGCGCGCCTCGATCACCTCGGCGACATAATCGGGGTCGTGCACCGCCTCGAGCCACTGCCGCGGCGTCGCCCCGGGCTGATGCCACGACACCTTGTCGCCGTGCGCGAGCAGCAGATCGCGGATCAGCCCGTTCTTGTTCCAGCGATAGGTCGAGCGCGCCGGCGCGGCTGCGACATAGTCGGGATGATGCACGACATGGATCATGCGGCGCCTATTCGTGGAGGTCGAACCACACCGGCCGCGCGACGAAGAGGTCGGCTGTCCGTTCTCCCGTCGCAAGCCGGGTGTCGCCCCACCAGTCGCGCGCCGCTCCCGCTGCATCCATGGCAAGCACCGCCCCGCGCAACACGATCGCCATGCGCAGCGTCGTCCCGCCGGCGGTCCGCTCGAAGGCGAGCACATGGTCCGCGCGGGCGCCCGTCACCCCGATCGGCGCATACGACCCTTGCGCAAAGACCAATGGCTGGCGTTTGCGCAACGCCAGAAGTTCGGCGATCAGATCAAGCTTGGCACTCCCCCCATCCGTCAGAAGCGCCTGCCGTTCGGCGTAATCGACCGGTCGGCGGTTATCGGGATCGACAAGGCTGAGATCGGCAAGCTCGGCGCCCTGATACAGGTCCGGCACGCCCGGAACGGTATAGCGCAGCGCGGTCTGGACGAGCGCGTTGGCCTCGCTCGCACGCCGCATCGCGTCGACGAGGCCCGCGATATCTGTGAGGAACGCCGCCGACCGTTCGGGATCGAGCAGCACGCCGACGAGATCGTGGCACCGTCGTTCGTAAGCCTCGTCCGGGTCCTCCCAGGACGAACGCAGCTTGGCTTCGCGCAGCGCCTTTTCCTGCCAGCCGACGATCCGTTCGGCATATCCCGCCAGCCCTGTCGCATCGTCGGGCATCAGTGCTTCGGGCCATGCGCCGAACAGCGTCTGCAACAGCATATAGGCATCGTCGGGCGCGATCGTCGCGTCGATCGCGCGGACCTGTGCCAGCCAGGCGGTGACGTGCTCGCGCCACAGCGCGGGCACCTCGGACAATACCGCGAGCCGCGCGCGGACATCCTCGCCGCGCTTGTGGTCATGCGTCCCCGACGCGAGCATCGCCCGCGGCCAGTCTGCCGCACGCCCGCGCATCAGGGCATGGAATTCCTCGTTGCCCAGCGCGAACGCGGCGGGATCGAACCCGACGTCGTTGCGCGAGAGCAGCCGGCCATAGCGATAGAATGCGGTATCCTCGACCGCCTTCGCCGCGATCGGGGCGGACAATTGCTGGAACCGGCGGACCGCGTCCGCAGCCCGCCCGGTATCGCCCGGCCCTTCCCCCGCCAGCCAGTCGAGGATCCGGTCGACGATTACGCCCTCGCCGGGCGCGAGATGGGGCGTGACACGGTCGCGCGCGGTCGCGCGGATCGCGGCATCCGCGACCGGTGCGGCGTCGCCCGTGCCGTAGGTCCGATAGACCGGGAACACCCAGAGCAGCCGCTCGATCGCACGGCGTATCATGCCCGCGGTCAACCCGTCGCACGCGGGTGTCGACCGGGCGAGCGCGACGAATGCCTCGACGCACCGCTGCAACTGCCCCTCGAACTGCCACGACAGCATCTCCTGCCGCGCGCGCAGCTCCTCGGGCTCGAACGTCGCGGATCGCCCGCTGACCTCCGCCCACAGCGCGGCGAGTGGCTCCGCCCCGGCCGGGCCATGGAGCAGCGCCGTGACCTGCGCCATGAAATCGTACCCGCTCGTGCCGTCGACAGCCCAGTCGGTCGCCAGCGGTTCGCCCTCCGCCAGGATCTTCTCGATCACGATATAGGCCGGGCCGCGCCCCGCCTGCGGCTCGATCGCATCGAACCGGGCGCGCAGCATCCGGCAATAGCCCGCCGGATCGGTCAGCCCGTCGACATGATCGACGCGCACCCCGTCGATCAGCCCTTCCGCATACAGCCGGAAGAACAGCGCATGCGTGGCCTCGAACACCGCGGGATCCTCCGCGCGCAATCCGGCAAGATCGTTGATCGTGAAGAAGCGGCGCCAGTTCAGATCGTCGTTCGCGGTCCGCCACGACGCCAGCCGGTAATGCTGGCGCCCGACGAGCGTGGCGAGATCGTCGGTGGCCGCGGTCGCGCAGTCCTCGGGCCGCAACGGCAGCCGGTGTTCGCCATAGGCGACGAGCATGGGTGTCCCGTCGATCGTCTCGACTGCAAGCCCGCCCTCGTCGATCACCTGCCGCAGCGGGTCGCCGAGGATCGGCAGCACGATCTTCTCGCGCCAGTCGATGTCGAAGAAGGCCGCGAAGTCGCTCTGCTCCCCGCGCGCGAGCACGTCATGCCACCAGCGGTTCTCGCCGCCCGCAACGCCCATGTGGTTGGGGACGATATCGACGATCACCCCCAGGCCTTGCGCCGCGAGCCGGTCGACGAGCCGCCGGAAACCGTCCTCGCCCCCGAGCTCGGGGTTGATCCGCGTCGGATCGACCACGTCATAGCCATGCGTCGATCCCGTCCGCGCGGTCGTGATCGGCGATGCGTAGAGATGGCTGATTCCGAGCGCTGCCAGATACGGGACCTGCGCCTCCGCATCGGCGAAGGTGAAGTCCTTGTGGAACTGCATGCGATAGGTCGCGCGTGGCGTCATGAGGGTCTCGCGGTATTAAGAAGGGCGACACGGCGGGCGGTGTCGGGATGACGCAGCAGGACGTCGACGGTGTCCGGCATCCGCCGCCGCCAGTTCGGATGTTCGTCGGTCGTCCCCGGCAGGTTGGGCTGCTCGACAAGGCCGAGCAAATCTTCGAACGGGACGATCGCAAGCGCGCACGGTGTCCGCGCGACGTGCGCGATCGCGGCATCGATCACTGCGGCCGGGTCCTCGGGTGCCGGTTCGGGACCATCCGCACCAAGCGCCGTCCACAGCCGTGACCGATCGAGCGCCCGGTTCGCCCGGTCCGCGGCTTCGTCCGCCGCCTCGGCGCTGCGGCCCAATCGCCACGTCCAGTCGATGTCGCGGCCGCGCCACCATCCGGCGATCGTCGGGAGATCGTGAGTCCCGGTCATCGCGACCGCGTCGCGCGACCAGCGATCCGGTCGGACGAACGCGCCATCGGCGCCGCGTTCGAACCATAGCACGCGCATGCCGAGCATCGCGCGCGCGTCCATGACCGCGCGAAAGCCGTCGGGCATCGTGCCCAGATCCTCGCCGATCACCACCGCCTGCGCGCGGTGCGACTCGATCGCGATGATCCGCATCAGGTCGGCAAACGGCATGTCGAGATACGCCCCCTCGGCAGCCGAACCTCCGTCGGGCACGACCCAGAGCCGCCGCAGTCCGAACGCATGATCGATCCGCAACCCGCCCGCATGCGTGAGCGCAGCGCGGATCGTCGCGATGAACGGGGCAAACCCCGACCGTACCAGCGCACGCGGGTCGAACCCGGTGATCCCCCAGGCCTGCCCATCGGGGCCGAGCGGATCGGGCGGTGCGCCGATCGACAACCCCGTCAGCAGGTCGCCGCCACGGCTCCAGCCATGGCTGCCACCCGAGTCCATGCCCACCGCGAGATCGGCGATCAGGCCCAGCGCCATGCCCCCATCGATCGCGGCCTTCTGCGCGGCGGCCAGTCCGGTTACCGCGCGCCACTGCAGGAAGACGTGGAAGTCGCAGTCGGCACGATGCTCGTCGATGAACCGCGCGACCGCATCGCTCCCGCAATCGTGAAACGCCTCGGGCCAGTCCTGCCAGCCTCGCGCCCCGGTCGCCGCAAAGAAATGCGCGTGGATCGCATCATAGGCGGCATGCCAGCCGAGCGCCTCGCCCCCCGCCGCGCGAAACGCCGCCAGATCGGCGCGCGATCGCTCGGACAGCGTATCGAATGCATGCCGCAAAGCGCGCAGCTTGACCGGCGAAGCCGACAGCCAGTCGATCAGGTCATCGTCTGCCCCCCCCTCCGGCCGATCGACCATGTCCGTGCTCGCGAGCATGACGTTGACAAACTGCCGGCTCGACGGTGCATAGGGGCTGAAGCGGTGCGGATCGCTCGGGAACAGCGCGTGCGTCGGGCTGATCGCGATCAAGTCGGCGCCCGCTGCGGCAAAGTGGCTCGCGGCGGCTGCGAGCGATCCGAAATCCCCGGAGTCGTTCGGGCCCGCATCGCGCAAGCTCGGGATCTGCACCGCGGGGCCCCAAAGCCGCTTGCCGGCGACGCGGTCCTCGACCGAAAAGCAGCGCTCGGGGGCAATCGCCACGCCGATACGGCGGTCGCCGATCTCGAGCACGTGATAGCCGGTCCGGTCGATCGCCGGCATCCGCCCAGCGTCGACAAGGATGTCGCGCGTCGCCCCGTCCTCGAACCGCAGGACAGCAGGCCCATCCACCCCCGCGATCGTGAACGGCGTTTCGGCATCGGCCGAGACGAAGGATGGCGGCGCGGCGCGCTCCGCCTCGGCCGCGGCGATGCTCTCGGCGATCGCGGCATCGTCTGTGGCAGGCAGCCCCAGCGCCGCGAGGATCGTGCGGAGTGCATCGTCGGTTACGGTTTGCGCGCGACCGGCCGCATCCTGCCACTCGGGCTGCAGCCCCGCGAGGCGTGCGAGCGCGTGGAGCCTGCTCATTGCGACAGCCACACCCTGACGCACGGCCCCGCGTCCGTCGCCCCATCGGCAAACACCATGTCGCCCTCGACCACGGGAAGCACGACCGCCTCGTCGCCCAGGTTGAGTGCGATCGTTAGCACCGCTCCATCGCCCATCCGCCACCGCGCGACGACGGCGCGCTCGCCGATCACCTCGGCACCCATCGCCATTGCACCCCGCAACCGCGGCACGATCACGCGGTGCCGAAGCGCCAGCAGGTCCGAATAGAGCGTGCGCCACCGTCCGGCGTCGGGTCCGTCGCGCGGGACCGACGCGGAAAACGTCGCCTGCGCGTTGGGATCGGGGATCGCCGCGCGCGCGTCCTCGTCGGCGAACGCCGCGAACTTCGCGAATTCCTTGCGCCGTCCCTCCCGGACCGCATCGGCCAGCTCGTCGTGGAAGTCGGTGAAGAACAGGAACGGGGTATCGCTCCCCGCCTCGTCGCCCATGAAGAACAGGGGGATCTGCGGCGACAGCAGCAGCAACGCGGTCGCCGCACGCAGCCGCGCCGGATCGGTGAGCATTGTCAGCCGCTCGCCAAGCGCACGATTGCCGATCTGGTCGTGGTTCTGCAGGAACGACACGAACGCGGTCGGTGGCAGATGCCCGCTCGGCTTACCCCGCGGCCGCCCGTCATGGTTCGGCGACCCCTCGCCCTGGTAGATGAAGCCCTCGCCAAGACACCGCGCGAGCCGGTCCGCGGGTCGATCGGCGAAATCGGCGTAATAGGCGCTCGTCTCGCCCGTCAGCAGGACGTGCAGGACGTTGTGAAAGTCGTCGTTCCACTGTGCGTCGTACGCGTCGGCGCGCAGCCGGTCGGCATCGTTGCTCTCGTTCTCCAGCACGAGGTGAACGCGCCGGTCGCCCGTCGACGCACGGATCTCGCGCGCCATCGCGTCAAGGAACGCATCGTCGTCAATCGCGTGCACGGCATCGAACCGCAGGCCGTCGATCCGGTATTCGTTGACCCACATCAGCGCGTTGTCGATGAAGAACCGCCGCACCGGCTCGCGGTCGACCGCGACCGCGCCGCCCCACGGCGTGTCGACATCGGCATGGAAGAACGGGCTTGCATAGCCGCCGAGGTAATTCCCGTCGGGGCCGAAATGATTGTAGACCACGTCGAGGAACACCGCGACGCCGTGCTCGTGCGCGGTATCGACGAGCGCCTTAAGCGCGTCCGGCGTGCCATAGCTTTCGGCAACCGCATATGGCAGCACGCCGTCATAGCCCCAGTTGCGCGTGCCGCCGAATGCGTTGACGGGCATCAGCTCGATTGCGGTGACGCCCATCGCGGCCATCCCGGGAATGTGCGTCGCCACCCCGGCAAAGCCACCGAGCGCGCCGACATGGACCTCTTGGATGACCATCTCCTCCCAGGCGCGCCCCTGCCAGTCGGTCCGCCAGCGATACGCGTCGGGGTCGACGACCACGCTCCAGCCGTGGACACCGCCATCCTGCTGTCGCGATGCCGGATCGGGGACGACATCGTCATCGTCGAGCCGGAACCGATAGCGTGTTCCCGCCATGACCGTCGCCTCGACGGTGAACCAGCCCTCCGCATCCCGCCACATCGGCGTGGTCGGCGCACCGTCGATCTCGAGCGTCACCGCGTCGCGATCCGGCGCCCAGAGGCGGAACAGCGTCCCGCCCGCGTCGCGCCGCGGTCCCCACGAACGCTGCGTCACGGCTGCATCGTCCAGGTCAGCAACGCCGCGCCCTGCGCCGGCAGGTCATAGCTGTCGGCGATCGCCATCGGCGCCTGATCGGGCTTGGCGCTGTCGATCAGCACGGTGCGCTCGACGTCCGCGGGTGGCGGCATGGTGAAGGTCAACGGCCCTTCCGAGGCGTTCAGGAGCAGCGAGATCACCTGCACGCTCCCGTCCGGGCATTGCGCCGCACGACGCATGACCAGCGCGCGCCCGTTCGTGTTCTCCCAGTCCTCGGGGGACAGCTGCACGCCGCGCTCGTCCCACCATTCGATATCCTTCAGGCCTTCCGCGGGCGTGTCGTCGCCGTACAGGAAGTTGTTCGCGCGCAGCATCGGATAGTCGCGGCGCAACGCGGTCAGCCGCGCGGTGAAGTCGATCAGCGCGTCGCCCTCGGCCGACTTCGCCTGTGTCCAGTCGAGCCAGCTGATCTCGTTGTCCTGGCAATAGGCGTTGTTGTTGCCACCCTGCGTCCGCCCGAACTCGTCACCCGCCACCAGCATCGGCGTGCCGAGCGACGCAAACAGCGTCGTCAGCATCGACCGCGCGACTCGCTTGCGAGTCTCGGCGATCTCGGAATCGTCGGTCGGTCCCTCGACACCCCAGTTGCGCGAACAATTGTTCGAGTGGCCGTCGCGATTGTCCTCGCCATTGGCGGCGTTGTGCCGCTCCTCGTAGGTCGTCGTATCGGCCAGCGTGTATCCGTCATGCGCACCGAGCAGGTTGACGCTCGCCCAGGGCCGCCGCGCGCGCCGGTCGAACAGGTCGCCCGACCCCGTCAGACGTGCCGCCAGATCCGCACGCTGCGCATGGTCGCCACGCCAGAACTTGCGCACCGTATCGCGGTATTTGTCGTTCCACTCGGCAAAGCCCGGCGGGAAGTTGCCGAGCTGATACCCGCCCGGCCCGATGTCCCACGGCTCGGTGATCAGCTTCAGCCGGCCGAGCACGGGATCCTGCCGCAGCACGTCGAAGAACCCGGCGCCCGGATCGAACCCGTCATCCGTCCGTCCCAGTGTCAGCCCGAGATCGAACCGGAACCCGTCGATCCCGAAGCTCGTCGCCCAGTAACGCAGCGAATCCGCGACCATCTGGATCACGCGCGCCTTGGTCAGGTTGAGCGTGTTCCCCGTCCCCGTGTCGTTGATCGAAAAGCGCGGCTGATCCTTGACCAGCCGGTAATAGCTCGCATTGTCGAGCCCGCGCCACGACAGCGTCGGCCCCTGCTCGGACCCTTCGCAGGTATGGTTGTAGACGACGTCGAGGATGACCTCGATCCCCGCCGCATGCAGCCGCCGGATCGACCGCCGCAGCTCGTTATGGCTGTCGGTCGCGAAGAACGACCGTTCGGGGGTGAAGAAATTGAGGGTGTTGTAGCCCCAATAGTTCCGCAGTCCCTTCTCCTGCAGGAACCGGTCCTGCGTATAGGTATGGATCGGCAACAGCTCGAGCGCGGTGACGCCGAGCCGTTTCAGGTGATCGATCACCTTGGGGTTGCCCAGCGCCGCGAACGTCCCGCGCTCCGACGGCTGGACCTCCTCGAACAGCTGCGTGAGACCCTTGACGTGCGCCTCGTAGATCACCGTCTCGGACCAGGGCGTGTTCGGCCGGACGTCGCGCGACCAGTCGAAATGGCTGTCGGTCACGACGCCCTTGGGCATCGTCAGCGCATTGTCGCGGCGATCGAAGCTCAGATCCTCGCGCGACGACTTCACCTGATAGCCGTACATCGCGTCGGTCCAGCGCAGCTCGCCCGTCATCGCCTTGGCATAGGGGTCGAGCAGCAGCTTGTTCGGGTTGAACCGGTGGCCTTCCTCGGGCGCATAGCGGCCATAGGCGCGGTAGCCATAGGCAAGACCCGGCTGCGCATCGGGAAGATAGCCGTGCCAGACCTCGTCGGTCCATTCGGTCAGCGGATAGCGCTTCAGCTCGCGCCGGCCATTCTCGTCATAGACACACAGCTCGATCTTCTCGGCGTTGGCCGAATACACCGCGAAATTGACCCCCAGCCCGTCGAACGTGGCGCCGAGCGGATAGGCCGAACCGGCCTCGAGCGTATCAGGCAGAATATGCAATGCGGACC
>Ga0265780_10008742_pt1 | contig 12261 bp, 12 predicted proteins | sample P1T30metagenome_FD_192432 | JGI IMG/M metagenome (GOLD analysis project Ga0265780, IMG submission 192432) | Plant litter microbial communities from East Loma Ridge, Irvine, California - P1 T30 | ecosystem: Environmental > Terrestrial > Plant litter > Unclassified | place: USA: California... | reverse complement strand
CTTTCGAAAAAGCATCTATGGACAAGATTGGGCTTATTAATTCTATTATACCCCGTTACAGAAGCACGTATTACAGCCATATTTTCAGCGGCGGATACTCGGCAGGGTATTACAGCTATATATGGTCGGGTGTTTTAGATACAGATGCTTTTGAAGCGTTTAAAACAACAACATTGTTCGATCAGAAGAATGCACAGTCCTTTCGCACCAACATCCTTGAAAAAGGCGGTACGCTTGACGCCATGCAGATGTATAAAAACTTCCGCGGTGCAGAACCTTCTATAGAGCCACTGCTACGCAAACGCGGACTGGATAAAAAAGAAGTAAAGCTTCAAAACAATAAGATTAAGGGATAGTACCCATGCACTAATAAAAAAGCCTGAAGAAAACATCCTCAGGCTTTTTTATATTTATGATAGTTGCAATTCACTTTGAAACTAAGTAACTTTCCTACCCATGATACACACGTGAAAATACTATTTTGCCTTCCTTTATTTCAAGTACTTCAGCAACAAGCATATCTTCTTCATCCTGCACAGTCCTGATGTATTCCATAAATACCCGGTAATCGTTAGCCGTAAGGCTATTTACCTTATAGTTAAGTGTAGGAAGCCTGTCAAAAGCATCCTGCCACCATTCGCGCAATGCACCATGACCTCTTACAAGACCTTTGGTTTCTGGTTTATGTATTTTTAATTTTGGGCTGAAATGCTCTGCATCATCAGCATATAAATCCAGCAGCTTATCAAGGTTTTTGGCATTAAAAGCCTCAAACCATTTAACAGCAATGTGTTCAATATCCCTTGGCTGCATTATATATTTTTAAGGTTGATGATTTCCTGCTCCGTTAGGAAACGGTAATTCCCGCGAGGAAGGTTCTTCTTAGTAAGCCCTGCAAACGATACACGGTCTACCCTAAGAACATCATACTTAAAGCTTTCAAAAATAGCACGCACTACCTTAACGTTAGGCGTTCTAAGTTTAATTCCTATTTCTGTTTTAGATTCTCCTTCAATATATGTTACCTCGTCTATAAATAAACGGTGCCCATCAAGAAATACACCTGCCGACATTTTTTCAAGATCCTCAAATTTAAGGTTCTTGTCTAACGACACATGGTAAATTTTAAACGACTTTTGGTTAGGCTGCGCATATTTCCTTACTACCTCAGTATCGTTAGTAAAGATTAGAAGACCTGTAGTATTCTTATCCATCCTGCCTACCGGCTGAAGGTTTCCTCTGCTCGCCCCGCGTATAAGTTCAAGAACATTACGCATATCTTTATCACCTTCGCCAGAAGTGGTAAAGTTTTTAGGCTTATTTAAAAGAAGGTATTCTTTCTTTTCCGGAGTAATAGTAACACCATCAAAATCTACCTTATCAGATAGTTTAACAATATGGCCCAACTCCGTAACAACTTTACCGTTAACCTTTACATTACCTGAGGCAATATAAATATCGGCATCACGGCGCGAACATGCACCTGAGTTAGCAATATATTTATTAAGACGAAGTTCGTCAGGGTTTGACTGTCTTTTTACAGTAGGTTTTTTATCTGTAGGCTTTTTATCTACAGCAGGTTTTGCTCTTGGGTATCCGTCTTTCTTAGCGAAAGATGCAGGGCCTTTTTTAGCAGGAGCCGCTTTAGGGCTGCGTGGTTTTGCAGAAGATCCCGCTTTAGGCGCTTCAGCATCTGCTTTCTCAAAGGATTTTGGTTTATCAAAAGACTTTGGTTTAGAGGACGCTCCCGGTTTCCTTGCTTTATTTAATGGTTTGGAAGGACCGCTTTTTTTCCTGTCGCTGCCGCCTCTCCTACTGTTGCCGTTATTCATTTGTCAAAATATTTTTGCAAAGATAGTGTTATATTTTCATGTTATTGATACTGATTATCAAGCCTCAAGTAAAATAAATGACTCATTTTGATCATATCACAAAAAATAACACGTGCAAAAAATCAAAAACCCTTATGCTTTTACCTTATATCATACCATTATAAACAGATGTTTATAGTATATAAAAGTTTCCTGCCATGCACTAATACAGAAGGATCTATTAATACAATACAAAATACACCTGCTACAATAAGAAATTTTAATACGTTATGCAGCATTAGGTATTCCTTTTGGCTTTCTGCTTTCCAAAGCAGCATTAAAAACCAGATAATAACAATCATACCTGCATAAAAGTAGATATCCATATACCCAACATCGTATACATCTATCAATAAATACACAGGTATTATTGTTAGAACGGTGAGTGCAATTATAATGGTCTTAGACATTTTTTCGCCAAAAATCACCGGTATAGTACGATAATCGGCAACAAAATCGCCTTTAATATTTTCCAGGTCTTTTATAAGTTCACGGGTAAGGATAAGCAGGTATAAAAAAGTGGCATGGGCAAATATTACCTGGTAAAAATTCTTAAAATACATAAGTATACCAAAGAAAGGCAGTACCGCTAAAAAGGCAGCCGTAAGGTTACCTATTAACGGATATTTTTTAAGCTTATGCGAATAGAACCATATAAGAAAAATGTAACCCGAAAAGAAAAGCACTGCACGCCAGGACACCATAAATGCCAATAACGTAACTAAAAGGTTCAGCGCGAAGTATACGTGTAGTTTTGTCTGCTGACTTACAAGCCTGTCCAGCATAGACTTTTTAGGACGATTAATAAGATCCTTTTGTGCGTCGTAAAAATTATTGATAATGTACCCTGAAGCTATAGTAAGCGAAGATGCCAGTACAATATAAAACAGGTTAATATCAAACAATACATCAAGCGCCCTTTTTTCGGGAGCAAGAATGAATATTGACGACAGGTATTGCGCCAGGATTATAATGGGAATATTGTAACCGCGCACCACAGAAAACAGGCTGACTATCTTCATCAGTATCAAACGTGTTTTCCTGCCTGCCATAATTACTTTTTATTATCCTTTAACTTACCTCCAAGCAACATTATTGTGAAGGTGATAAAGAAAAATATAACAACGCTGATAGCTGTTTTCAACAATTCTGGCCAGCTGAATGCTGTTTTTAAAACCGGAAGGTAATCACGTGACTCTGCGACAGCAACAAATAAAGCAGAGGGAAGCAAAAGCAACAATAAAGGAAGCACTATTAATGCTTTTCTTTTCATGTATATTTTTTTGAACCAGAAAAACTGTGTGATTACAAGCGTCATAAGCGGTGCGAAAATAACATTCATTCCTGTGCCTGAAAGATCCACTTTTACACTGCCGGCAGCGGCACCACCAGTATTAAAGAATAATGGATACAGCGCAACCGCTCCAAGTATAAAATATAATATACCCGCAATCCTTACCAACTGTATTGCTGTAAGAATAAAAAGATCTTTAAACTTTATGGCTTGAAGATCTGACGATTTTTTAAGGGAAAATAACGGCATTAATATACCAAAGCCTATAAAAATAGACCTCAGCAATACATTTAAAATATCTGTAACAGTCATAGTTGTTTAAAATTGGTAAACTACTTCAAGTTTGTGGCCCTCCAGTGATTCTTTGGCTTTCTCTATATCTTCGGTAAAACCAAGAATATACCCGCCCCCACCAGATCCGCAAAGCTTAAGGTAGTAATCGTTTGTTTCAATACCTTTTTGCCATAATTCATGGAATTGCTCCGGAATCATCGGTTTAAAGTTGTTAAGTACAACCTTAGAAAGTTTTTTGGTATTAGAAAACAATGATTTTATATCGCCGTGTAAAAAGTTGTCTACACAAGCATCTGTATATTTTGCAAATTCTTCTTTAAACATATCACGAAAACCTTTCTCTTTCAGATTTTCCATAAAAATAGAAACCATAGGAGCAGTTTCGCCTACAATACCCGAATCTAACAAGAACACAGCACCTTTACCGTCGGCGCTTTGCATTGGTATGCCTGTAGCCTCAATATTGTCCTGAGAATTGATAAGAATAGGGATACTTAAGTAACTGTTAAGCGGATCCAGACCTGAACTTTTTCCGTGGAAAAATGATTCCATCTGTCCAAATATCTTTTTAAGCTGTAATAGTTTTTCGCGTGTAAGGTTTTCAAGAACCGTAATTTTGTTATTGGCATAACGGTCGTAAATTGCTGCAACCAGCGCACCGCTGCTGCCCACACCATATCCTTGCGGAATGGTAGAATCAAAATACATACCTTCGTTTACGTGTTCTTTAAGCGTATCCATATCAAAGGTTACCAGTTCAGGCTGTTCTGCCTGAAGGTCGCCAAGATAGTCTACAAATTTTCTCAAATGGCCGTTAGATTTAACCGCTACTTCAGATGTATCGTTATCCCTTTTAAGGGCACCGTTGTAAAAATTATAGGGAATAGATAGTCCTTTAGAATCTTTAATGATTCCGTACTCTCCGAAGAGTAATATTTTAGAGTAAAATAATGGTCCTTTCATCGAGGGGTATTTTTATTAAAGGTACAACAAAAACGTTAAGCAGTGTTAAAAGTTATCTTAATTAATCAGCAGCGCACCTGTACCAATTTCGTCGCAAATGTACTGACTGTTTTGACAATAGCCAACTAATTCATTCTTAATAAAATCTAAAACTTCCCTACTAACGTTTTCGGGATACAGCACGTGTACATTTGCCCCGGCATCAAGCGTAAAGCAAACCGGTATTTTAGTCGCTTCCCTAAATGCCCATATCTTGTTTATTATCTCAAGTGTATTAGGTTTCATGAGGATAAAATACGGTATAGAAGTCATCATCATTGCATGCAGGGTTAAAGCTTCACTTTCGGTGATCTGAATAAAAGCATTCAGGTCGCCGGTTTTTAGAGCTTCTTTCATTTTTGACAGATTTTCATGTGCCTGTGCAAAACGCTGCGCTGCAAACGGATGCCCATGCATCAGGTCGTGCCCAACAGTACTACTTACCTGTTTCTCGCCTTTATCTACTAAAAGAATCGTATCCTGATAGTTGGTAAACACTTCGTTGTAACCTGTAAACTCTACACCAAAAAGGTTAGAACTTCCCAATGTTTCGGCATGATCGCCCCAAATAACCACATTACCTTTTACACTTCGGCAGGCACTACCCGACCCTAAGCGTGCTAAAAAAGATGCTTTCCTGTTAAAATAATCATCGGTTATAGCGGGATTAAGTGCTGCCTCAAGGCTCATAAGGTTAACAGCCAGTGCTGCCATACCCGATGCCGATGAAGCAATACCCGAACTGTGCGGAAATGTATTTTGTGTATCTATCGTAAAATGATATTCTTTTAAAAATGGAAGATAAGCTTCTACCCTCTCGAAAAACTTTTCGATTTTCGGACGGAAGCTTTCCTTTGGCTGACCTTCAAAAAGCAGGTCGAAAGAAAAAGATGCTGTATCTGTTTTCTTTTCGAAAGCCAGTTTGGTGATGGTCTTGCAATTATTAAGCGTAAGGCTTATAGATGGGTTAGCAGGAATCTGCTGTCCTGTTTTTCCCCAGTATTTCACAAGGGCTATATTGCTTGGCGCGCTCCACTCAAAGCTGCCTTTTTCTATTGTATTGGTATATGGCGAAGGAATAAAAGCCGTATTGGGCATAGTGTTTTAGTTTTATGCAAAGATAAATGTTTTGCCGAAGCAATAATCACGATTTTTTAGTCGCAATTTCATTTATCTATTCTACTTTTAATATAGCAAACCAAGTCGCTGTAACGATTTGTGAAATTCGTGAAATTAACAGCAAATAACTACATTTGAAGCATGGAACAAAAACCTTTATCCCGTACGTTTAAAATATTGGTAATGATAGTTACCTGCGTTATTGTAGGCTACATATCCGGCGTTGTAACCCGGGAAAGCGTTACAACTTGGTATACCACGATAGACAAGCCATCTTTCAATCCGCCAAACTGGATATTTGCCCCGGTGTGGACTACTCTGTTTGTTATGATGGGTATTGCAGCAGGACTGGTGTGGGACAGGATAGAAATACAAAAGGAAACTGTAAAAAAAGGATTAACCTTCTTTGCAATTCAACTTGCATTAAACGCGTTATGGTCGTTTATCTTCTTCGGCCTGCATAACCCAATGCTTGCACTGCTTGAAATTATAGTGCTTTGGCTGATGATATATGAAACCTTCGTACAATTTAATAAAGTAAATAAAATTGCAGGCTTCCTGTTTATACCCTACCTACTATGGGTTACATTTGCATTGGTACTTAATGCATCTATATATTGGCTTAACCGATAGATTAAACATTTGTGGATTTGATATTTGAAGTCATATAAAAAAACGCCCCGTATAAATTACGGAGCGTTTTAGTTTAGTTTTTCAGGATAATGAACCAATCCCAGTCGGCAGGATCGCCTGCACCAACACTAGGTGTATACAGGAAGAAGCTAACTTTAGAATCCGGGTTTGCAGCCCTGTAATCCCTAACGATATGGAGTGTATTCACCGCCCCCCATAAAGCTTCATAATCGGGTGCATACGGCCATTGATCAAAAGGCATCGGCGCATCGGTGTATTCAACAATCTCCCTTAAATTTTCATCCGGTAATCTTACAAGAATTTCAGAAGATGAAAAAGAAGATACCGCATCTATTTGCGGGTATGTCATTTCTCCAAGACCAGACCAGTGTATAGAGCCCTCGAAAAGAGGCGCGTTTACTTCTTTGTACTTTAGCTTTATGCTGCCAAAATCGCCGGGTGCAGCATATTCTGCTGCAATAGTAAATGCCGGGGCATCTTCAAAAGTAAATTCCTTACCGCCTTCAAAGGCAGACGTAAGCAAATCTACTTTCAGCAATAACACTTTGTTTTCTTTGACTTTGTCAACAGGATTTGTTGTTTCGTCAGAGCATGACAGCATTAGCAGGCATAGCCCCATTAGTGAAATTTTGTTTTTCATGATGGTTGATTTTCAATAAGATACAACTTTATTGAAACGGTTGCGTAAAAAAAGCAATTATTTTTTTCCTAAAAACCAGACTACCAGCAAAATATGCAGTTTACTTAAAACTTTCAACAATGCTTTGTGCTGCTATATAAGCACCTGTCCATGCATTTTGAAAGTTGAAACCTCCGGTAATAGCATCTATATTTAGCACCTCGCCTGTAAAATACATATTAGGCATCACTTTGCTTTCCATTGTTTTAAAATTCACTTCCTTCAGGTCAATTCCACCTGCTGTAACAAACTCATCTTTAAAGGTGCTTTTGCCATTTACCTGAAACTGCCCGTTCGTAAGCTGTTCAGATAATCCTACCAACTGTGCTTTTGTAAGGTCGGCCCAACGTGTATCGGGCTCAATACCTGCCGCGGTAACAAAACTTTGCCATAAACGGTTAGGAAATTCATACGGAGAGAACTTAGTCACCGTTTTTTTAGCATGGTCCAGCTTTAATGCTTTTAATTGATCTTCGCATTCATCAGTATCCACATCATTCAGCCAATTTACCTCAAGTGTAAATTGGTAGCTTTTATCAAAAAGCTCCCTGGCACCCCAAGCCGAAATACGCAATATTGCCGGCCCACTCATTCCCCAATGGGTTATAAGCAATGGGCCTGCCGCTTCCAGTTTTGAACCTTTTACTTTTACAGATGCAACTGCCGAAACCCCCATAAGATCTTTTATCCTTGGGTCTTTTATATTAAAGGTAAATAACGACGGAACAGGAGAAACAATGGTATGTCCTATTTCGGCCATTAAATCCCACATTTTAGGATTGCTGCCTGTAGCCATAACCAGCTTTTCGGCAAGAAAAACATCTTTATTGGTTTCTATCTTCCAATGTTTTTCGTTGTGGTATAATGACTGAATGCTCTCGCCCATTAGTATTTGTATACCCAGCTTTTTAGAAGCCTCTAAAAAACAGTCGATAATAGTCTGAGAACTATCGGTAACGGGAAACATACGCCCGTCCTCCTCAATTTTAAGTTCCACCCCGTGGCGTTCAAACCATTCTATGGTATCGCCAGAACAAAACGTATTAAATGGCCCCTTAAGTTCCTTCTCCCCCCTCGGGTAAAATTTTACAAGATCATTCGGAATAAAACAGGCATGGGTAACATTACATCGCCCGCCCCCGGAAATCCGTACTTTACTAAGCACTTCCTTGCCTCTTTCCAGTATGGCAATTTTCAGGTTGGGGTTTGCTTCTGCAATATTAATTGCCGTAAAAAATCCTGCAGCACCACCGCCTGCAACAACTACATCAAAACTTTTACTCATAATCTCTCCGGATAATCAGATATTATCCCATCTACGTTATACGCTTTTATGCGTTCTATATCTTCTGTTTCATTCATCGTCCATGTGTACACCTTAAGCCCTGCCTGTTGTGCTTTTTTCACATTGCTTTCGGTCAGCAGGGTAAAGTGCGGGTGTATGGCTTTCGCCGAAAACTCCTGCGCCCACTCCCACGCCTGGGTAACACTGGCCTGTGTTAGTATACCAAGCGGTATATTTTTATTAACCTCGCTCATAACCAGCAGTTCTTCCCGCTGAAAGCTCGATACTATAAAATCATCATATGTCCACCCACGGCTTTTCACATAGCTATCTATAAAATCCGATAGCGGCTGTGCTGTGTGGCGGCCTTTCATTTCTATATTCATCAGGCATTTTCGGTTTATCAGCGCCATTACCTCATCCAGCAACGGTACGGAATGTAAACCATCAATATTCAGCTTTTTCAATTCCGCAAGAGTCATTTTATGCACTTCACCGCTGCCGTTTGTAGTACGGTCTACTGTAAAGTCATGAATTACAACAAGCTCTCCCGTAGCACATACGTGCACATCGAGTTCAATGCCATCCACACCCATATCTAACGCATGTTGAAACGAAGCCAGCGTGTTTTCTGCCATATGGGCTTTAGCACCGCGATGGCCAATTTTAAGTATTCCTGCCATAATGAATAGATTTTTGGTAAAGATAAAATAGAGTGAGCCACAAATTACATGAATTTGCACAAATTGACTTTTTATAGATTAAATCCTTAATCCCAGGCAACCGTAAAATAGTAAAGCATCCGCCGTGGCGGATGCTTTACTATAAAGAAAAAAACTATTGCTTATTTTACAAGTACCCAGTACTCCCAAGGCGCAAAGCTAAATTGCTGCCCTTTGGCAAGGGTTACTTTTTTACCGTTCAGGTAATTGGCAAATTCACCATCTACAGGTGCAGTAAAGGTTACTGGTTTAGCGCTAAGGTTAGCCATGTACACCACTTTGTCTTTTCCGTTATCCCTTTCAAAAGCCAATATGTTTACCGCATCAGATGCCGCAATCCTTTTATAAGCCGCCGGTTTTTTACCTCCGTTTAACGCAGGGTTACTATTTTTAAGCTCACCCAGTTTTTCGTATATGCCAAACATGTGGCCTACCTTTTTATCTATAGGATCCTGCTCAAAAAACTTAAGGCGGCGTTTGTTATCATACTCCTGACCAGTATAAATTAATGGCATACCCGGCATTACATAGGTAAGTGCTGCAAAAGCTTCTGCCCCGTTGCCCATTCTTTCATACTCAGTACCGTTCCAGGCATTTTCGTCGTGACTGCTGGTAAGGTTCATCATAATATCATCCTTCTCAAATTTTTGCGACAGGTGCGCCATCAGTTTATCCCAGTCGGCCACAGTCTTTTTGCCTTTGGCGATATCGTTCATCACATGGTGCGCTTCAAAACCATACCCCATATCAAACTGGCCTTTAAGCAAATTCTCTTTTTCGCTTTCCATAAGCATGAATAAAGGCTTTACCTCCTTCAGTTTCGGTATCGCATAATTCCAGAAATCAATCGGCACGTTATCGGCTACATCGCATCTAAAACCATCTACGCCCTGTTCCTTAACCCAGTACAGCATTTCGTTTAGCATGGGTTCATATACTTTTTTATTAGTATATTCAAGCTTTGCCACATCGCTCCAGCCCCATAGTTTACCTGTTTCCGGATTTATAGGTTCTGTTACTTCACCTTTAGCATTGTGTTGGTAATATTCAGGATGTTCCGTTATCCATTTATGGTCCCATCCTGTATGATTAGCCACCCAGTCAAGAATCACGTAGATGCCATTATCGTGGGCTGTTTTTACCAACTTCTGAAAATCTTCCAGCGTACCCATGTCCGGATTTATAGCCGTATAGTCTGATATTGCATACCAGCTGCCCAGGTATTTTTTCTTTTCTTGCGGGTCTTTAATATCTTCAATAGAAAGGTCGCCTGTAGCTTTTCTTCTTTTTAAGGAAATAGGGTAAATGGGCATAACCCAAATAATTTTAACTCCAAGATTCTTTAACTGCGGAATATCTTTAGTAAAGGCATTAAATGTACCTTCGGGCGAATAATTACGGATGTTAGCCTCATAAATAACGCTGTTTTCCATCATGGCATCGCTAACGGGTGGCAGTGTCTCGGTTTGGGCTGTTTCTTTTTGTTCTGTAACTTTTTTGTCGTTTTTACAACTTACAAAACCCGCAAGAAGCGTAGCTAAAAGAATTGTTTTTTTCATATTGATTTCCTTAGTTGCTTATTTCAATTCTAATACCATAGCCGATTTTGGCTCCATGGTAATATCGTCGGTTACATTTACGGTTTTGCCTGTAACTACATCGGTACCCGTTTTGTAGTTTTTAAGGCTTTCGCCGAAACGTGCCGTACCAAAGGTTTTAGCCTCCTTACTGTTGTTTATTATAACCATAACACTCTCTTTGTCGTTATGCCTAAAGTATACATACACATTGTCATACGGCAAATACTGGGTGGTCTTGCCTGAATGCAGTACTGCTTTGCCTTTCCTCCATGTAAAGAGTTTCGATGTAAAATCGAAGTACTTCTTTTCCTGTTCGTTACGGCCTGATGCAACAAAGGCATTGTGCCCATCGCCCTTCCAGCCACCCGGAAAATCGTGACGAATATCACCATCACCTTTCCCCTTGTCGCCTGCCATGCCTATTTCCGACCCGTAATACAATTGCGGAATGCCGCGTTCTGTAGCCAGGACAACCATAGCCATCTGGTATTTTTTAAAGTCGTTTTTATAGATTTCGTTAAGACGGCCTGTATCATGGTTCTCAGCAAAAGTCAGTATGCTGTTTATGTTTGGGTACAAAAAGTCGTTAGCCAGGTTGTTGTACATTTTATACATGCCTTTGTCCCAACCTGCATCATCTTCATTAAAGGCTTGTGCCAATGCATCCATCCCGGTAAAATCCATTACTGACGGCAAGTACGAATTATAGCTTTGGATAGCACCTATCTTACTGTCTTTTTGCCAATAGGCCATTTGCGCCTGGTCGTTCATCCACACCTCGCCCACGATGTTGAATTTTGGGTATTCATCGGTAATAGCTTTGGTCCATTTAGCGATACCCTCTTTGTCATTATAGCTATAGGTATCTACACGAAAACCGTCAAGGTCTGCGTACTCTATCCACCATATCGCGTTTTGGGTCAGGTAATTTAATACCAACGGGTTGCTCTGGTTCAAATCGGGCATACTTGGCACAAACCAGCCGTCAACACATTGGCGTTTATCACTTTTAGATGCATTAGTATCAAACTGTGTTGCCATGCGGTAGTTGCTCTGCGAATAGCCCGGAAACTGGTGTACCCACTCGTAGGTTGGCAGGTCTTTATACATCCAGTGCTCCGCTCCCCAGTGATTTGTTACATAATCAAGCACCAGCTTCATACCTTTCTTTTTCACTTCCGCCGAAAGGCGCAGGTAATCTTCGTTAGTGCCATAGCGGGGGTCTATTTTATATACATCGCTCTGGCCGTAACCGTGGTAAGAACCACGCGGGTCGTTATCCTCGCACAATGGCGTTGCCCAAACTGCTGTAGCCCCTAACTCTTTAATATAATCAAGGTTATTAATAATACCTTCTATATCGCCACCATGGCGTCCATTGGTGTTGTTCCTGTCAGCCTTTTCATTGACCGATTTATCGGAATCATTGTCTGGATTCCCATTGGCAAAACGGTCTGGCATCAGTAAGTACATCATATCTGCCGATGTATAACTTTCCCTTTGTGCTGAATTAGCCTTACGCTGTTTTAGCGAATATTTCCGGGTAAAGGCCGCTTTATTCTTATCCTTAAACGAAAAAGTAAGTTCACCTGCCGGAATATTTTTAGTGTCTATGGTTACAAAAACATAGTTCGGGTTTTCTGTTTTGATTACACCTGTTATCACAACATTGTTAGATACCGAGGGTGTATATTTTGCGATCTCATTACCGTAAAACATAATTTGCAGTTCGGGGTTATGCATGACGCTCCACCAGAAAGG
>Ga0265780_10008741_pt1 | contig 12261 bp, 13 predicted proteins | sample P1T30metagenome_FD_192432 | JGI IMG/M metagenome (GOLD analysis project Ga0265780, IMG submission 192432) | Plant litter microbial communities from East Loma Ridge, Irvine, California - P1 T30 | ecosystem: Environmental > Terrestrial > Plant litter > Unclassified | place: USA: California... | reverse complement strand
TGTGGTCGAAGATATACAGCCTATCCCATCATTTTCAAAAAGGAGACAGAGGTTACATTGCATGCAAGGAAGGCACAAACACACTGACGTTTGTTATTTCCTCCTCGGTACGGTACCAGACCGTTCCAATCGTCAAATATTTGCCCACTATTCGATCCAAACCTAGATCTAAGAAGTAAGAAGAAGAAGGATAAAAGACTGCCTCCAGAGCAAACATCCCATCTCATCCCGCGTTTATGTTCATACAAAAACCCCAATCCAAACCCCCAACTCCCCTACTTCTCCACACCCACCGGCGTCGCACTCCGACTCAACCCACTCCCACTACTATTATTCCGTCCAGGCGCAGGCGTCGAACTCCGACTCCGATTCCCCTCGCGCCTAGCCTCCTCTATTCTCGCACGCTCCCTCGCCTCCTCAACCAAGCGCTTAGCCTCGCGCACATTCCGCATAGCCCGACTAATTTTCCCCTCTTTACCTTCCTGAATCTTTTGCAACTCGCCGCGCGCCTCGATGTCCTCTTTCGTCTTGGTGACAAAGGACTTGAAACTCTTCTTAAAGTCGCCGCGCGTGTCCTGGCCCTCGTCGAAGATGCAGTCGCTGTCGCGGATCGATTTGACGTTTTCGACGCGCCGGGTGAGGTACAGTGTTGGCCGGCGGTTGGCGTATTGGTCTTTGCGCTGGGCGATGATGCGTTGGACTTCTTCTTCGTAGGCAGCTTCGTAGACGTCGATGTCGACGTTGGAGGGTGATTCGGAGACGATGCAGGGCTCGTCCGAGGTGGCTTCGGTGGAGTCTTCGCCGGTGCCAATGTTGAGGAAGAGAGTGTCTTCGAGGGGGTCGTGGGCGTGGCCTTTGCCGAGTGTTGGGGTGGAGGGGCCGGAGTGTGGGATTGTTATGGGTGCTGATGTGGGTTGGAGTGAGGGTGCGGGGCGGTGGGACATGTTCTCGTGTACTGTCTTGAAGCCATCGAGGCTGGGTACGTCGTCTGGAGTACTGGAGCCGCTTGCTGCAGCTTTCGACGTGGAGCGCTTTCCGAAGGCATCTTTCCGGAAGTCGGTCTTGGTATATGCCATTTCGTCTATCGTGTTGGGTACTATGCGGTTGTGATCGTCAATCTTGATTTCATGGTGGACGCCTTCTGTAGTAAGAGCGGTCTCGATTGGCCGTCGATCATCAGTGTCTTGTGACTTTGACTTTCGCAGCATCGAGGGACGGTGTATCGATAAGGGAGGTTGCACAATCCGTGAGGCGCTCCCAAGGATACCCTCCAGTCGTTCCGGACGTCGTCTGAACAGTAATTGCTTGAACCGCTTTACTGCTCGCACCTTTGAACAGTCAGTAGTTGTTCGTGCGCATGGCCGGCATGTTGCGAGATGGAGGCTAAAAGAGTCTGCGCACACTTACCACCGTCACAAGATGACCCATGTTCCCAGTGATGGCAGCATTGACCTCTTCGTCTGTAGGCGGCTCGATGATGATGGCGACATTTTCTGACTTTGATAATAAAGGGTCTGTTCCCTGCCGTGTGACCCACGGGTGCTCCTGCGAATTGTTAACGCTGCCGTGCTGGAGGTGGTAACACGCGTACTCTCAGCTCATCTAGAGTCACTCGCTTCGTGGGGTCCTTTTCGAGTAGTTTCATCAGTAGAGCCTTGAGCTCATCGCTGCACCCGTCCGCATCTTCGAAGCCCGGCTCATCTAGTCTTATCGCTTGATACAGCTCAATCATGCCGTGCTTCTCGAACGGTATTCGGCCAAATAAGAGGCAAAACAATGTGCAGCCCATAGACCAGATGTCCGCAGCTCGCCCTGATACGTGACCGTGCTTGGGCACACACAGCTCCGGGGGCATGAAAGCAGGCGACCCTGCAGATTTGGCAGTCTTCATCTCGCCGTCCTTGTCAAACATTTCCGACACGCCAAAGTCAACAATCTTGAGCACGTCATCCTGCGTCACGAGACAATTGTCCGGCTTGATGTCACGGTGGATGATGCCTTGTGCGTGGACTAGAGAGCTATTAGCGGTAGTCCAGGCCGTGCACTAGTCCAGACGTACGGTATTCGAGGCCCAGGATCATATCACGAAACCAGCACCGAGATTGCTCCTCAGTATATGGATCCGCGCGCTCTTCCAGACCTACCTGCATGACGACGCCCTTTTTGCACATCTCCATGACCATGTACAACGAGTCTTCCTCCGGGTCGTCGAGTACTTCCATGAGCGAGACCAGGTTGGGATGGTTCAGCTTCTTCATGATGGCAATCTCCTCCTTGATCAGCTCGAAAGAGTTGTTCTCCTCGGTGGTGGAGTGTCTGTGCAGCGGCGAGTTGAAGCCTATGCCCGCGGGGAGTGCTCTTCGCCGTGCGCTCGGTCGGCGGAGGAGGTTCGACTGTGCCCGTTTGCGCAGGCGGGACTTTGAGAATTCCTTGACCGCCTGTGATCCATTCGGTCAGCAATGGCCGATATCCCTGGCGCAGGAGACCCGCATCGTCGAGTGTCGCCCGACTGTGCCTCGTGAGATTGAATAGGCTGGTGTTCTCACATATTCTTGGCCGTACTGGTCCTCGGCGAGATGGACCGCTCCAAACGACCCACGGCCAATCTCCTGTTTCACCAAATATTGGTTGATGCGGTGCTGGGCGGTGCCGTCATCCTCGCTGTTGCTGTATTCGGATCGCGCATTGAACGTCTCCTACGGCGCGTCAGCACAACCACCAATTTTCCGCGTGTTACTGTCTCAAGGCAGGTCGCACCTTGACGCGTCTCGTGGAGGAGGCGGCGCGCTTGTGGTGTCGTAGCGGGCTCTTGTATGCGGGCGTTGACCTTCGCGCAGACATCAGCAGCGATTACGTCAACGGCAGCCCCGCGGAGGTGTCCGCAACGCACATGTACTTGACGGGGGGAGGTCTGCCGTCCTTGTCAACGGCGGGATATCCGAGGATTGGCTTCGAGGTGTATATCTGGGGGGGAGTAGGGTCTGTTGTAGCGGGCATGGGGAGGGTGTTGGAGGACGACATTCTTAGGCTGGGCAAAGTGGAGTGGGTAGGACCGAAATGAAGTAATGATAAGGTTGAGGGGGAAAGCGGAACACTAGGACGAATAATATGGGGAAGGGAGGGTCATCCGCCTGTCATATCGATTGCAGCCGTCGTCGTTCGCAGCACACGTCCAGCATGTCTCGCTGGCTGGGAGTCTTCACCGCGCGAGCATGCGGGGCTCTTTCCATCAATTGCACTAGCTGCAGCCTCAGCCTAATCTCGACAATCATGTTCATTTCCGCCAATTGACCACATCCACTTCACGTACGTTAGACTTGGGACTGACTCGAGGTCTCCAATCCTTTCTCTTGCGACTGCGACTGCGCCATATCAACAGCCACATAGCGCCCATCTCTGACCGTGAACAACATCGTGCTCTGCGCCCACTTCCCGACCCTTGAAGCTCCAACGCGCCCCAACATTTGGCCCCACGATAGCCCGAGCACATACACGTAGCTGCATTTTGATGCCATAGTCTACCGTCATCATGGTCCTATACAGCTTCTACATATTCGACCGCCATAGTAAGTCGCTTTACACCGCCCTACCTCTACTCACAACCCTCTCTTCCTACCACCCAACCTTCCATCCTCCCCAACCCTCCCCCGTAATCATCCACATACTAACCACCACCCAGCGGAATGCATCTACTCCCGCCGCTGGACCACCCCACCCCCCTCGCGCCCAACATCCTCCTCCACCGCCCCCACCACCACCACCTCCGCCCCCCAACCCACCCGCCACACCCTAACCCGCTCCGACGACGAAAAGCTCGTCTTCGGCCTCGTTTTCTCCCTCCGCAACCTCGTCACCAAGCTCGGCGGCTCGGACGACACCTTCCTCTCCTACCGCACCGGCGAATACAAGTTACACTACTACGAAACGCCCACGCGCATGAAGTTCGTTATGCTGACGGACACGAAAGTGGTTAATTTAAGGATGCATTTACACCAGATTTGGGCGCAGTTGTGGGTTGAGTATGTGGTTAAGAATCCGTTGGCGCCGGTGGAACATCCTGGCGGTATTGGGGTGGCGAATGAGATGTTTGAGGCGGGGTTGGAGACGTTTGTGGCGAAGGTGCTGCCGGTTTGAGGGGGGAGGGAGGAATGGATGGGATTCATAATTCAGAGGGGCGACACGCTGAGAGGGGCAATGCGCATTGAGGCTCGGCTAAGAGGTACGGTAGGAGCTGGATGTTCTCGGTGTAGGTTGAGGCAGAAGACTGGCCCAGGGAAGCTGTCGCTCCCATGAGAGAGGACGACGAAACTTCTGCACGAGTGAGCTTCAGCATATGCATCGACGCGGTATAAGATCGGGCAGCTGGAACGTGGGACTAAGCCTTGACCACTGAGTGTGATGCGAAGATGCTCGTATCCACTCTGTCAACCTACAGGACATACTAGACGCCAAAGCTGGTGATTTCAATCATACGACCACCTCCGTAGACAAGGCAGGATTGCTGCAGAGCGAGAGGATGTCAAAGCACATTGAAAAGTCAAGTGCCTTCATTCAGCCATGTATCTTGCCGAGGGGTATATATAATCTATCTAAATACCATAATCCATAAACGCCACATCCACATCCTTATCCCCAACCACCCAACATCTCAAACCACCTGTTTCTGCTGCGCCTTGACCCTATCACTCACCCTTGCAGGCCCCAACCCCTTTCTCACCTCCTCCAACTGCTCCAGCCCACTTTGCTGCTTCCCCTTCTTAACCCTCCTCTTACCCTGCGTGTGGTGATTACCCAGGAAATCGTCCATGATGCTGTCGAAGTCGCTGCGTAGGGGCGGGGCTTCACTGCTGCTCCAGGTACTCATACCGGACACGCCGGACATTTTGCTGATATCACTGATTTTACTCATTCCTGAGATCATACTCGCGTCGTCGGGAAAGTTGTCATTTCCGAACCCGTCGTCTGCGTATTCCTCCTCGATCTTATCGAAGCGCTGGTCGAGTAGAGTGAGGCCTTCGGTGCGGTGCAGTGCGGACGAGGACATGGAGTATCCGGACGTACTCGTCATCGCGCCCTTGCGCTTCTTCTTACGGCCACCTGCAGTTAACCCTGAGATGAGCGAAGCGTCCATCGCCGACGGCGCAGCAGGTTTCGCCGGTTTCGCAGCTTTGAATTTCTTGTAGTCTTCGAGGTAGTCGAGGTCGCCTTCGCGAGTCGCGGCTGGTGCTTCGTCGGGCGCCGGGAGCGAGTCTGGGTCAATGGGCTGGACTTTTGGCGCGGGAGACGAGGCTTTGATTGTGTCGTCTGATTCCCAGCCGTCGTCTGGCTCGTCGAGGAAGCGGTCCATGGCGTCTTGGTCGTCGTGATCGAAAGTGTCGTCCCACTCGCGCTGATCGACTTCATACCCGTCCTTTGCAAGTTCGCCAAAGATGTCGTCTTCGTCGTCTACATAGGCATCGTCCTCAAGCGCCTCGAGGACTTCGCGCAGGCGCGGATCCATGTCAGGTTGGAAACCGGCAATAGCGTCCGGGATGTTCTGCTGATCTTGGTATGTGGACTTGCGCACGAATTCCGAGGGCGCCATGTCTTCGCCGAAGAGGTCGCTCACGCTGCTCATGTTGCTGGTCATGCTGAGGCCTGCGTCGCTCTGGCGGTCGTCGAGGGACGTGTTGCGGAGTGCGTCGGCGAGGTCGAGCTTTTGCTTGCCCTTTTTCTTTTCCGAGGGCGCTTCGACGAAGTAGGCTTCTCCTCCGCCTGAGCCCAGGTCGCGCATGTGCTGCATGTAGTCGTATTCGGTGTCGTCGTAGTAGACGCCATAGTTGGCTGCTTCGCCCTCGTTTCTGCGCACCTTCTCTTGGAACTCGCTCTCTAGGTCTCGTCGCGACTTGATCTTGCTGCGGCCGGTCGCTGCGGAGTACTGCGAGGCGCGCGAACTGCCTGCTGGCTCCGACTCCTCGCGCTGGTTGCCTGCAGGCGTCTCGGCGAGGACCATCTGCGGGGCGTCTTCATCGTGGATTCGCGGGTCATTTTGGGCGCGGTGGACGAGGCGGTAGTTGATGGCGCTCTTCTTGTCGCTGTGGAGGGGTCAGTGGGGTACTTGAATGTTGTTCCGTGTGGCTTACATGAATTGGCGGCGAGGCATCTTCAACTCGTGTGCGGGTTGACTACGAAGGTGCTCGTATCTATTGTGTCACCCTTCAGGACACACTGAAGCGATCCAGGACACACTAAAGGCGATGGTCGGTGATTCAAAGAATACGAATGGCCTTCGTACTCGCTGTGTCGGTGATGGCGGCGTGGAAAGTCTGGGGAATGCGCTGACAAAATTATTTAGGTGAATGACGTGGGGCAACTTGCGGAACTTTTACAACCCCACCGCAGCGTGCGTGACTGCGAACAACATCCACACGCGATACCCCAACAGACTTCCACAGTCGCAATCATGGTGCTCGCAAAATCAAAGAAGACGGTCGGCCTCGGCAACAGCCTGATGAACGACAGGTTCGGCAAGGGCAAGGGCGCGGACATGCGCAAGGGCAACTTCCAGCACGGCATCGAGCGGACGGGCATGACGGGCGAGAAGGTGTGTTGTTGATGTCTATACAGCCGGCGCATACTAACATCCCACAGTACATCACCAACGAGAAGAAGGAGGCGTCATGGGTCAAGATGCGCTCCGTCACCGAGCAGGGCGCCCTCGACGAGTTCCTGTCCACGGCAGAACTGGCCGGCACCGACTTCACCGCCGAGAAGATGAACAACGTCAAGATCATACACAAGGACCAGAAGAACCCGTACCTGCTGTCTGCCGCAGAGGAGCGCAACATCACCAAGAGACAGAAGGAGAACAGGAACCGCCTGACTGTGCCGAGGCGGCCGAAGTGGGACGCAAAGACGACTCCGCAAGAGTTGGACGAGCAAGAAAAGGCGGCGCTGCTGTCGTGGCGGAGAGGACTCGCCGAGTTGCAAGAGAACAACGACCTTCTGATGACACCCTTCGAGCGCAATCTGGAGGTCTGGAGGCAATTGTGGCGAGTCATTGAGCGGTCAGATTTGGTGGTGCAAATCGTGGATGCCCGGCATCCGTTGCTGTTCAGGTCAGAGGATCTGGGCGACTATGTCAAAGAGGTCGACCCAAAGAAAAACAATCTGTTGCTGGTCAACAAGGCAGACATGATGACGCTGCAGCAGCGACAGGCATGGGCCGACTACTTCACCAACGCTGGCATCAACTACAAATTTTTCTCTGCGGAACTGGCAAAAGAGATTAACGAGGCTCGCGCATTGGCAGAGGCGGAGGAAGACTCGGATGAGTCAGGTGACTACCTGGACGAAGATGAGATTGAAGAGGAGATCGAATCGGAAGACGAGAAGCTTGCGAAGAAGGCAAAGAAGATCAACCTCAAAGGCAAGAAGCAGGCAGAGGAAGAGGACGATGAGTGGTCAGACGAGGAAACACTCGCCGTCAAGGGCGAGCTCAACCCAGCGACAGACGACGACGAGCGGACGCGGATACTGACCACCGAAGACCTTGAAGCGCTCTTCCTCGCACACGCGCCAGACGTGAAGACGGGTCCAAGCGGCGAGCCTCGCAAAACCTCCATCGGTCTCGTCGGCTACCCGAACGTCGGCAAGTCCTCGACCATCAACGCCCTCATCGGCGCAAAGAAAGTGTCCGTCTCAGCAACACCCGGAAAGACCAAGCACTTCCAGACCATCCACCTCAGCGAGAAAGTCGTCCTCTGCGATTGCCCCGGTCTCGTCTTCCCCAACTTTGCCTCCACAAAAGCCGAGCTCGTCTGCGCCGGCGTCTTACCCATCGACCAGCTCCGCGAGTACACCGGTCCCGCCGGCCTCGTTGCCCAGCGGATACCCCAGCCCTTCCTCGAGGCCCTGTACGGCATGAAGATGCACATCCGCCCCCAAGAAGAAGGCGGTACCGGCGTTCCCACGTCCGAAGAAGTTCTTCGCGCGTACGCCATTGCGCGAGGCTTCTCGACACAAGGTCTCGGTCAGCCAGATGAGTCACGCGCAGCGCGCTACATCCTGAAGGACTACGTCAAGGGCAAACTTCTCTTCTGCCATCCCCCACCCTCCGAACCTGCAATCGATCCCAGCGCTTTCAACCGCGAACTCTACGACGAAGCACACTTGCCCGAAAAGCGCCGACGCAACTTTGCCCTTCTCGCCGGCACCGCCACCACCACCACAGACGATGCCTCCGTCGACCCCGACCTCGACGACGATATACCCATCAACAGCGCCCCCATGCTCGGCGAAAAGTCCAAAGGCTTAGATAAGCGCTTCTTCGGCCCGGGACAAGGCATGGCGAAGATCAACGCGCCGTTCCACCACAAGTACCACGAGCAGGGCAAGGAACTGTCGGGTAGGAAATTGAAGGCGTTGACGGCGTTGGAGCGCGATGTTGATGTTAGTGAGTTGCAGAATGGGAAGAAGCATTTTAAGGCGAACAAGAAGAGGGCGAAGAAGGTGAAGACGGAGTATGAATGAGCGGATGGGGGAGGGGTGGGGTGATGGTAAGGGGGTTTATGATTTTGCATGAATGGCGTTGGTTGGAATGCTTTCTGGTATAGATGGAATGAGATGAACCGTATATGGTATGGTATGGAAAATGAGAAACTATCAGCACAATCGTTCCGAAGCACTTATACGCGTCCGATGGTGCGACTTCTCACTCCGACCGTGACGAACAGCGCCTCCTGCGTACATATATCCACAGCACATGCTCTAGCTGAGCTGGCGACAACATATTACTTTCCTCGCCACAACCACATCACGAAGCACACACATCACAAACCACCCATACCTATCCCGCCCACGCAACCGCCGTCTCCAACCCTGCCCTCGTCAAAGTAGCCAACCCCTGAATCAGCACCAAAAGCGACCTCACCACCTTGGCCGCAACCTTGATCTGCCCCTCCGTCGGCGCCGCAAAAGACAACGACGTCTGCAGCCCATCCGCACAATTAGCCACAAACTTCGTACTTATGATGCCCGCCCACTGCGGCGCAGGAACGCCGGCCGGAACCGCTTCTTGCGTTTGCATACCCACGGACACACACGCATGCTAGCATCGCGACGCCCATTACGCTCTGCACGACGTTGAGCGCTGGCGCGATGGGCGGGTTATGGGTCCTGTTTTTAGCGCGGTAGATAGCGACGTACGTGTCCTTGATGCGGAACAGCAATGTCGCCGTACTCAGCGTCGAGTCAATGACCGAGCGTGCGGACCCAGTGTTGCGCGACACAGCGAGCGAGCAGCTCATAGCCACGCTGTTGAAGACATATATCGCCCACTCGCAGCCCACTTTGATGCGGTCGAAGACGTCGCGGAGCGCACGGCTCAGGCAGAATGCTTCGCCGGGTACGTCGAAGAGCTGGATGAGCGGGAAGCAGATTGTCGATACGATGCGCGTGCTAGCTGAGACGCAGTTGAATATGACGGCGCTGTGCATGGCCGGGCTGTGCCATGGTGTTGCGAACAGGGCGTGCGGACCTCCTAGGTGGCGGCTCACGCTCAGTGTTGCGACGCGTCGTGAGGGGTGGTGATTTGCGGGCGGGACGTGGAGGCCAGACATGACTGCGTCCCAGTCTGGTGCTGCGGTGAGCTGCTGGGCTTGCTCGGTGGAGAACATATTTTCGCCTGAGATGAGCTTGAACATGATGGTTACGGGTATGGCGGCGCAGAGAGTGATGGCGTTGAGCATTGTGAATTGTGTCCCGTCGTCCTGGCATATCATCTTCTCGAACACGTAGGTCAGCACGGGGAATTCGATTCGGGCGTTCAACACGGCTTTGAAGATGCGCACTAGGATTGTCGTGGCGTCGAGTAAGGACAGTACACAGCCCTGAGCAGAATCGAGTACGGTGACGCCTACGACTTCGAAAATGGTCGTCATTATCTCGCCCCATGTCATCTTATCGAAGCCGTCGACGAGGGTGCCTTGGATCGATGAGATGGCGTTCTTCATCACTTGGAGCTGAGTGTCGCTCAAGTCGTTGAACAGGTCGTTGATATCGCCTAGCAACACGGAGCTGGATTTAACTTCCAACGCATAATTCTTCATTTGCTGCCCGGCCCACTGGCTTTGAGGTGATTCCGACGCCGGATCGTTAGCCTTCGGCTCGGAGCGTGCTTTGTCGTTGAACAGAGCGTTGGATTTGTCGAGAAGTAGCTTGTTGCTAGTAATCATGTTCCGCACCGAGGCGAAGGCATCCACAATCGTTGATTTTGTGGCTGCAACCGAATTGGCCGTTTGATCTAGTCCGATGTTGAACACGTTGGCTAGGACCTTTTGGTTCAGCAGTATGTCTCCCCATCCGAAGACGAATCCAAGCCATGCAACGAGATCGTCCATAACTAGGTCCAGCGTCTTTTGCAGCACGTAGTTGAAAGCACTGGAGACTTGAGTAGCTGTTTCGAAGGGGATTGTACGAGTTTACCTCCCAGTTCGACCACGAATGCCCAGCCCTTTTGCAACCGGTTGACAAACACGTGAGTGATTCGGTCGAGAGAGCGTGCTATGGCCCATGAAGAGATCGCCGGCCGTGACCCAGAGATTTTCCGCTCCCGCATAAGCTGTATGAGCAGCCAGCGCATCCTCGTGTTGGAGAACTTCTGGCTTATCGCTGGTAAAGCGAACTCCCATAGCGGTGACAATCTGACGATGCGGCTCTGAAAATGCCAGCAGATGCGGCTGGACGGAATCAATATGCACACTGCCATCGGTTGGGAGATCCTTTTGTACTTGCACGAGTTTCGCCACCAGTTCAGCTGCAGCTTCGCATTTTTTGGTATCTGCGCCATGGGGAAAGAGTGGCTTGTCGTCACTCCGTTGCGCTCTGGCAATCTCGGCGGCTGTGATGCCTTTCTGATCATGTCCATGTAGCGTTTTACTCATGAGGTTCGTTGGGTCGGATACTCGCGACAGGCCATTGGACTTCAGCGTCAACACTGGTGCTGAGAGATCGGCGGTCTCAAGGACGATCGATACGACGCCATCAGCATCGCTCATGGCCGTCTTTGCAACTGACTGTTTCAGAGCCGTGGACTGTTCGTTGACCATGGCTGAACAATCATGACTTGGTTGGATGGTGACAGGCTGTTAGCCCCAAGGAACGCCGTCTTTGTCTCGTAGAGTGACATGTGTAGTGTACGTGTTTACTGTGAGACAACCACTCGTCGCCAGGAGCGCGACCGTGTTGGACTGCCAGAGAGAGGTAGTGGAATCCTGTGTGAGCAATGTGAGAAGCCCGTTGGCTTTGCCCAGAAGCAAACCGGCAGCATCGACCGATGAACCTGCATCTGTCATACGATACGCCGCCATCACCGTCACTTCGGAGTGAAAGATCAGAGGTGAAAGCCAAGTGTAATTGTCTCCATGCTTGGAGCCCTCGAGATGTACCAGCTGGTCTGCGTGGTCGAGCACCCAGATATCCATGGTTGTGGCAGCGCCGTCGGTGTTCACAGTCAGGGTGCTCACATTCGCTATCGCCTTCGCATCGGCGATCGAAACCGCAACCAGGTTTGAATCAGCCTGAAGCGCCTCGGAAAAGTGACAAATGCCTGAGCCGCCGACAAAGAGCTCTGTGTGTCCTTTCCGCGCCGCAACGCTCGTCATGGTGGTTGGGTGAAAGTCCTTTGGAGGACCCAGTTGCCTCGACTCGGTAATCGGGTGGCCACCAAATGTCTCTGGTAGAGTTGTGAACGTCAGGGTCTTTGTGTCGTTGATGGCCGACAAGGTGTATACGCCACGTCCGAGGTCTGCAATGCTGCCCACGGCAGCATCGATGACCGAGGTGGCATTTTGTGCAGCTCCAAGAGGTAGATAGTCCCACGTTTTGTCTGTTGCATCTGGATTGATCATGTAATGAATCGCTTTGTTGTCTCTCGGAGTGCCAACAGCAACGATCAGTGGGGCACCGAGCTTGTCATCATTACGCCCTAATAAGAAGCCCGACACCACAGTGTCGGCAGAAACTGGTCGCGAGACGAGATGAGATGCAAGATCCTTCCAATCTGTAGCCAAGCCAGTGTTGAGTAGTTTCGAACTCAGAAAGACCTGGGAAGGACTTCCAAGCGTTGGTCCAGCTGCGAGGACGATCCAGATACCGCCGTCATCGTCCTGAGAGGCTGTAAACGATTGCACGACTGGAGAAGCACCCAGTCCCGAAAGATTGGCCAATTGAGGTGTCAGGTTGACCTAGGACCAACCAGTCGGGCTATCTTTGGCTTCGAGA